>Ga0335073_10000365_pt1 | contig 59565 bp, 53 predicted proteins | sample Lox_Sample_22_FD_207093 | JGI IMG/M metagenome (GOLD analysis project Ga0335073, IMG submission 207093) | Soil microbial communities from Loxahatchee National Wildlife Refuge, Florida, United States - Lox_Sample_2.2 | ecosystem: Environmental > Terrestrial > Soil > Wetlands | place: USA... | reverse complement strand
TTCCTCCACGCGATCCGCGCCGGCGTTGTATGCCGCCAGCGCGTATTCGAACGATCCAAACTTGTCCACCAGGCTCTTAAAATAGCGTGTGCCCAGTTGCAGGTTGACCGTCGGAGTATAGAGCTCGCTCGCCCGGTAGCGCCTCAATTTGATCTCCCGTGCGACCACCCGGCCTGTCTTGGGCAATAACTGCATCAGGCCAACCGCATTGGCATGGGAAACGGCGCTCGCGTTGAACTCCGACTCCTGCCGGATCAGCGAGGCCACCAGATAGGGATCAAGATCGTTGGCCACGGAAAAGCGCCGAAGATCCGTCCAATAGGCCTTCGGAAACAGCGCATCCCAGTAGGAGCGCGGCAGGTCGGGGATATCGAGCGCGAAGTAATTCGGCGCCGCGTGTTTGATGGCTTCGATGGCGCGATCATAGTGCCCGGTTTCAAGAAAAAGCTGCGCCGCCTCCGAAGGTCCCCAATTTCCGCCATCGACCACGGTCGCCGCCTGCAGTTCGCGCACGGCGAGATCCACCAGGCCGCCATTGGCCAGCAGTTCTGCCTTCTGCACGTGCAGATCATCTGGCGGCGGCTCGGACTCGGTGATTTTCTCCGTCGTGTCGAGCGGCGGCACGCGGTCCAATAACGCATAATGAGCGGGACCGGTGCTTGAGGATGCCGGATCGGCCGACGCCGGCAGGTGTTTCAGCCGCTCGCGGGCTAATTCTGCATAGTAGAAGTTGCGGTAGCGATCCGAAAGCTTCTGGTAAAAAGCCCGCGCCATGGCCGGGTCGTTGTCTTCCTCGGCCAGCCGCGCCCGCCAATACAGTGCCGCGGGCGTTTCCGCACCCGAGGGATAGAGCGCGATCTGCTCTTCGAATTCCTTTTCGGCTTCCTGGTTGCGCCCCTGCCGCAGCGTGAGCCATGCCGCCTTCCAATGCACGTACGACGCCCGGGGCCCTTCGGGAAAACGCTGCTGCGCCTCACGGTAGGCGTCCAGAGCTTGATCGTATTCATGGTGAACCAGGTGCAGGTTCGCAGCGGAAAGCAATGCCTGCTCCAGCCACGGACTCGTGGGTTCGGACTGCCTCAGCTCATCCACGGTGCGATAGAACTCGTCGTTATCGTTGGCCGCGAACGCCACCTGCCCCAGCAGATACAGACGCTCGGCATTCACTTCGCCGCTCACCGTGCCCATCGACCGCAACACTTCTCTGGCGTCCCGGTTTCTTCCGTCGCGACGGTATGCGTCGGCCAGAGCCAGCTGCATGGCGGGCCGCTCCTCGGCGCCAGCCTCGCTTACCAGAACGCGATATTCCTCGGCGGCATCGGCATAGCGGCGGCCTTTCATCAGCAGATCGGCGCGCGTCTTCCGTTGAGCGACGGTTGGTGGCGGCGCCGAAGGCAGCCTCCTTAACTCGGAATACGCCTCATCGGCTTCAGGGCTGGTGGGCATGGTGTAGTAAAGGTTGGCCAGGGACTCGATGGCTTGGGGATACTCACCCGCTGCCTCGTAAGCGCGCCCCAGGGCGAGCTCAATGTCTGCCCGGAGTGGCGAACGGTTGCGCTCCAGCAGCGTGATGGCCTCTGCTTTTCTTCCCTCCGCCATGAGCGCGCTGGCATAAATCAGGTTCGCGTCCCGCACTAGCACGGAGTCGGGATGCGCCCCGGCGAAGTCGGCCAGCGCAGCCAGGGCCTCGGCGGCGCGGCCGGTTTGCAGGTAGGAGGTACCGAGATAATAGGCGACATAGTCGCCAAGATCGCCGGCGTGCGGCTTGGCCCGGTTCAGTGGATCGATGGCCTTCGCGTAGTCGCGGTCGAGAACGCGGGCGTAGCCGACCGCCAGCCATGCCAAAGCGCCTGCATCTTCCTTGGCGTGGGCGCGAGCGTAGGCCTCCACTCCGGCATACGCGGCCGGAGAGCGATCCTGGAGAAGCTGCTGTGCCATCGGTCGCAGGCTGGCCGAGGCGACGAATGCCTGCCGCATTCGCCGGACTCGCGGCGAGATCCGCCGGCGCTTCCGGCTGTTGACGTAACGCGCTTTGCGGCCTGCCTTCTTACGAGAGCTCTTGGACGTGTTCGAAGTCTTCTTCGAGCCGGACTCCTGGCTCGCGGCGGCTGCCGCCTGCCGGCCCGGCGATGCCGGCGCGCGCAGAGCGGCTGACGCAGAGACGACACTGCAACTGAGGGCGCACAATGCCGCCGCCCTCCATAAACACCCATGTTTTAGGCCGGATCGAACCACTTCGGTATCAGAGCGGAGAAAACTTGTACCAGAAATCCTGTCACGAGCTAGCGGTGGAAATTCGCGCCCATGAGCGAAGCATCGTCCTCGCCCAGGCTGCGCAGTAATTCCTGTTGAAAATAATCTACGCTGGCTGCTGCTGTATTGCCGTAGCGCTTGGTATAGGTGGCGCGGCTTTTTTCGATATCCGGTTTGAGCCGGTCGTAAAGATCCCTGTGCCGGCGCCCCTCCGCCACTTTCGCCTGGTTGTAAAGTTTGATTTCGTCCACCAGCAAGCGGGCAAAGCGCTGCGCTTTGCGGTGCATGTCGGCCTCCTCGGCAGAAAGGCCGGCCAGCGGGTCGGTTGCCGTGGCCGCCGCCGCTGCGGCATGCGACGCTGCCACTTCCACCACTTCGGCCACTGGTTCCGGCTCGTGGACTCGCGCAGAAACCGTGTGCTTGGGCGCATGGCCGGCAAAGGGGTCAGAGAACGACGAAACCTGTACCGGCTGGGGTGCGGGTTCGGCATGCGCGGGAGCTTCAACTTCCTTCTGTCCCGTTTGTTTCCGCAGGGAAGTGACTTCCAGCCAGGCGCTGGTGGCAAGAACCAACAATTCGAGCGCCGCCGCATCCATCACTCCGCTCTCGCCCCCGTCGGCATAAACCAGAGCGGCGACTTTCTCCTTGAGGGCCAGCGGCAGCACCAGGACTTGTTCATTCGATGGCCCGCCAAACTGTTCCACAAAGCGGGCATCCATTTCGGCGATGTTTCCCGGCGTTGCCACCCGGTTCTGATAAGCGTGGGCCACGGGACCGGCGGCCATATCCAGGGCAAAATCCTTCACCACTTCATCTTCACCAAAGCCCCGGCTCTGCCAGCCGGTAGCTGCTCCGCCTTTAACGACAAACAACGCAATCCGCGCGCAACGTTCGCTGCCGGCGGTGAGCAGTGCCCGAAGGATCTCCTTTTGCGTTGTGCCAGCGTGAATGTAGGCCACAGACTTCACCAGCCCGCTGACGTCGGAACGCGCTGCGGGCGGCGCTTCCGCCGCCGTGGCCGGCAAGGCATCCACCACCCGCTGCACAAGGTTCGCTCGCAGCTGCGGCAGTTGTCCTTCGAGCGCCTGCGCGACGGCGCGTTCCACAATCTGCTGCATGCCGGTGTGTTCCGCCATGGTTAGAGAACGATCTCCCCGCTCATGTTCCCTGCGGCCAAAAGCTCAGGTAAGGTCTAAGTGCTGATTATACGGTAGTTGCCGCACTGACCCCGAAGTAACGTCGGGACGTGTTCGACCGCGTTCATCGCCCTTGTGTAACTCTATCGCAAACCTCGCGCCGGCTGAAACGTCAAAGCGATTGGGCAAACACTACGGTCACCAAGTAAAATAACACTTGACTTCGATTTGCGCGGTGTGGGGACCGGCAAAATACTGCATCGCCAACAGCATGAATGCCATCGAAAATAAACTAGCAGGACCGGTCAGCGAAGAGCTGGCTTTGGTGCAGGCCGCCAAGCGTGGCGACGATTCGGCTTTCGAAGAGCTGGTGCGTCGCTATGACCGGAACGTGTTCCGCATTGCGCAGCACATCACGCAAAATCGCGAGGATGCTGAGGATGTGGTGCAGGAAGCGTTCCTGAAGGCGTACGGCAACCTGGCGCAGTTCCAGGAGCAGTCGAAATTTTACACCTGGCTGGTCCGGATTGCGGTCAACGAAGCGCTGATGAAGTTGCGGCGTCGGCGCCCGGAACGCACGGTTTCGCTTGACGAGGATATAAAAACAGAAGACGATTCTCTTCCGCGTGAGATCGCCGATTGGAGCCCAAATCCCGAGCAACTCTACAACCAGGCAGAGTTGGGCGAGATTTTGAGCAAGACGATCCAGGGCCTTCCTCCAGGCTTTCGAACGGTGTTCGTGTTGCGAGACGTGGAGGGGCTGTCCACTGAGGAGACCGCGGCCGCTCTGGATTTGAGCGTGCCGGCGGTAAAATCGCGGTTGCTGCGCGCCCGGCTTCAGCTTCGAGAAAGGCTGGGGAAATACTTTCAGAAGCGGCAGAATGCCGATGGCAACAGGAGACGCGAAAGTGGAGATGGCAAACAGTGAAATGCTCTGAGTTCTTGCAGGAGCTCACAAACTATCTGGATGGAGTGCTCGACGATAAGACCAAAGTCGAGCTGGAGAATCATCTCTCCTGGTGCCACAACTGCTACGTGGTTTGCGACACAACCAAGAAGACCATCGAAATCTACCGCGACTCCCAGCTCTACGAACTTCCCGAAGACCTTCGCACCCGCCTCCGCTCCGCCATCATGGCCAAGTGTCAGCAGCAGAAAAAGCGCGGCCCGCAGAGCGTGTAACGGATCGATGGCCTTATTCCCGGTATTACAACCCATGATTTTTTAAGGGGAACACCCTCTTCCACATCGCTTATAATGGCCTGAGCGCGAATCTGGGGCTCAGCATGTTGCGGATGCGAAGTTCGGCTCTCCCGCTCCTCCTTTTTGTGTTGGCTGCCGCGGGCTTGGTTTGCGCTCAAACCGGCGGCCCTCCATCCGAACACTCGGCACCCGGCGCGGTTACGCCAAGCTCCGCCAACCCGGCCTCGCCTAGCACCAAGCCTTCCGCTGCACAAGCGCCCGGACACGCAGCCGACCCTGTCCCCGCGAACGCCCCGCGCATAACCAAACAGACGCGCTATCAGATCATTCGTGACTTCGAAACCCAGCTCGTCTATTCGCGAACGTCATTTCCCATGGGAACGAAGGGTCTCACCCTGAAAGACGGCGTGATCACGCCCAATGGCGAAGAGTTACGCCAGACGCTGGCATTATGGGGGCCGTCAATTAAGCCCGGCGATCCTTCGCGCATCTCCTATGTGCAGATCAAGTCCGATCACATTCATCTGGAAATCAATGGCGGCCCCATTCGCCGCAGAAAGTGGTACCAGCACATCGAGATTTCCGGCGCCAATGGGCCACCTATCACCGGCGCGCCCGATGAGCGGCAGGATAATCCTCACGGCTCCTGCGTGGATCTCTATTTCGACAAGTACGTTCCTGAGATGACGGCGCAACAGTTGCGCGACTTGCTGTATCCGGTGCTTGATTTCAGCGCCCACAACGCCGAGCAGGCCTACCTCGATACCGTGCCGCCCAAAGTCAAGCAGGCGATCCTGGCCCACTATGTGCTGGTGGGAATGAATCAGGAAATGGTGCTCCACGCCAAAGGCAAACCGCCCAAGAAGGTTCGCGAGCGCGACGGAGAAACCGAATACGAAGAGTGGATCTACGGCGAGCCACCCCAGGATGTGGATTTTGTCCGCTTCGTGGGCGACGAAGTCGTTCGCGTGGAGACGATGAAGGTTGGCGGTGAGAAAATCGTGCGCACGCAAAGAGAAGTTATCCTCGATCAGCCTCAGACGGAAGCCAAGAAAGAGCCGGAAGAGCGACCGGCGAATGCGCCCAGCCTGCGCCGTCCGGGAGAAGACTCGGAAGACGTGCCTAAGCCTACAAATGGAGCGTCTCCCGTGCCGCCTCTGCCCCCACCCGATCTGCCCCAGCCGCCCGGACAGCCTGGCCCCGGCGATCTCAACGGCGACGTATGAAGTCGCACTAGCGCGGCGCTCTTAGCTACCTCGTCGCCACCGCAACTCCATCATCGGCAAAAGAGAATTGCAGGGACACATTGGGATACTCCCGCCCATCCACTTCCACGTACGGATAGACGAAATAGTTCAGCGCTTTGCCCTCCTGCGGGGGGTTCAGACGCAGGTCGCGCCCCATGCTGAACTGCACCCGGTTCACGTCATGCGAGCCGAAAAAGTAGTTGCGCTTTTCCGGATGCTTCCAGGCCTCGGAAATGTCTACCGGAATCCAGCCCTTGCCCTCGATGTAGAAATCCGACCAGCAGTGATATCCGGCAATATCGCCGGAATGTTTGTCGGCCGGCAAAGGGAAGCCGATTTCGAAGCGCGCCGGAATGCCTTGCGACCGCGCCATCGCAATGAATAGGGAATGAAAGTCGGTGCAGTTGCCCTTCTTGGCGTCGCAAGCGTAAAGCACGTCGCCATGGCCCCATCCCGTTCCCGTCTTGTCGTAGCGCATGGTAGTGAAGACGTAGTCATAGATCGCCCGCGCCCGGTCGAGGGGCTGCGTTTTTCCCTGGGTCACTTTCGCAGCCAGATCGGCAGGAAGCCCGGTCACGGGAACCAGCGCATCCGCTTGAAGGTCTTGTTCTCTCTCCCTGGAGGAGAAAGCCGCCGGCACTAAATGAGCGGCATGTTCACCCAGTGCGATCCGCTCATGCCGGATTACGTCATATTCCACGTCGAAGTGCACTTCGGTCTGAGGGGAGCGGCTCTGCCCATAGTAGATTTCGTTGCCGTAGTTCGCCTCTCGCATTTTCTTCAATGGCAGATCGCCCTTGATGGATCGGACCTTCAACTCCTGAAACGCGTCGGAGTGAGCCGCCGGAAACCATATGCGAACCTTCTTGCCTGCGGGCAGATTCTTGACGGTGAAAGCATAGTGAAATGTGAAGTGGCGAGATTCCTGGCCAAACGCGGCAAGGGTCAAGATAACAAACAGAGAGAAAAATAGGCACACCTTGCGCAGCATACGTGGCTATCCTTTCTGGTGACTGGGAACTGGCAGCCGATGACTGGTTTCAACGACACACGGGCGTCTTAGAAGGAACGCCGTCAAGTGAAGCCGCGCTTTTGGATGCGCATAGGAAAAAAGATGCCGCGAGATCCCTAAACGATGCGCATTGTAGCACCGATGAAAAAGATCACCCGCCATCGGCGGGGCTGGAGACCCGGCCCAGCGCGATCCGGTAAAATCACCACATGCCGGTTGCTATCCACTGCCGCGATTTACGCAAAACCTACGACGGCAAGGTTGAGGCCGTGCGCGGACTGAACCTCGAAATTCAGACGGGGGAATGTTTCGGCCTGCTCGGTCCAAACGGCGCGGGTAAGACCACGACCATAGAGATTCTCGAAGGTTTGCTTACACCAACCTCCGGCGAGGTTTCCATTCTTGGCCACTCCTGGCGCGAGAACGAGCGCGAGATGCGGGAATGGCTGGGCATCTCGCTGCAGGAAACACGGCTCTCCGAAAAGCTCACGGTACGCGAAACCATCGAGCTCTTCGCCAGCTTCTACCGCGAGCCGCGCTCCAGCGATGAAGTGCTCGATCAGCTGCAGCTCAATGAGAAGGCCGATTCCTGGGTAGGGAAGCTTTCCGGCGGACAGAGGCAGCGGCTGGCCGTGGCCACCGCGCTGGTGTGCAACCCAAAGATTCTCTTTCTCGATGAGCCCACCACGGGCCTGGATCCGCAGAGCCGCCGCCAGCTATGGGACATCATCCGTGCCTTTCAGCGCGATGGCGGCACTGTGTTGCTGACCACCCACTATATGGACGAAGCCGAGCGCCTTTGCGACCGCCTGGCTATCGTCGACCACGGCCAGATCATCGCCGAGGGCTCGCCTGCAGACCTGATCGATCGCCTTGGCGGCCACCACGTCGTCGAGTTTGCCATCAGCGGTTCGGATGGCGTCGCGCTGGAAACCTGGCGAGGTTTGCCCAGCGTGGAATCGGTGCGCGCCGATGACGGCCTGGTCGCGTTGAACGTAAAGCAGCCGCATCTGACCATTCCCGCGCTTCTCGAGGCCGTCGCCAGGCAGGAGCGGGAGCTGATGCACCTGACTACGCGGCAGGCCAGTCTGGAAGATGTCTTTGTAAGGCTTACCGGCCGCCATTTACGGGAGGAGTAACAAATTGAGTGCGAACAATTCCACCCCGCTCAAAGTCGGTTTGCTGGTCTCTGCTGCTTTGGTGTTCGTACTCCCGGCCGGCTCGGCCGGCGCTCACTCAGCCGCTCAAACCGTGGATGCTTCCTCTGCCTTCGCGCCTCTTGAGCAGTGGAAGAATGCTGTGATCGCCGGCAACTCCACCTCGCTGCTGGCGCTTTACAGCACGAATCCCCCGGCGGAAATCCAGGCCAATGGCGCTGTCACTGGAGCCGATGCCGACGTGAACTTCTGGCTGGGTCTGAAAGCGCGCAGCATGAAGCTGAAAATCGTGCGGCTGACGACCAGACCGGGAGCGCAAGGCATTATCTTTGAGGCCGAAGTGCAAACCGCTGACGGTCCAACTTTCAGCGTCACCGATGCGCAGGGCTGGCGCCTGCAAGGCATCGAATGGCGGATTGTTGGGGCGCAGAGAACCGACGCGCCACACCTGCAGCAGCCGCCGGACATGAAGAAAGATCTTTATCCCGCGGATGCCGACGCGCATGCCGAAATCCGCGAGGCAGAGAAGAAAGCTGCGGCCGGGCACAAGCGCGTGCTGCTGGTCTTCGGCGCCAACTGGTGTTTCGACTGCCACGTGCTCGATCTGGCCTTTCACCGCCCGGATTTCGCCTCGGCGATGGTCGGCTACGAAGTCGTGCACGTGGACATCGGAGATGATGGCAAAAAGAATGCCGATGTGGCCGAAGAATTTCAAACTCCCCTGGACAAGGGTGTGCCAGTGCTTGCAGTAATCGACAGCAACGGCAAGATTGTGGTCAGCCAGAAAAACGGCGAGTTCGAGGATGCGCGCTCTCTCACGCCCGAGGCGTTGCTGGCTTTTCTCAACAAGTGGAAGCCCGAGCCGCAATAGAGCGCGGGCAGGGCGAACCAGTCAGGAATTCTCTATGAGTATTGCTCAGGAAACGCGGGTTCAAACCATCAAGGCGCCGCCGGGTGGCCCGCCAAAGCGCAACGGCCGCTGGGCGGGTTATTGGCATTTGCTTTGGGCCCGCATGTTGGAGCTGAAGCGCGAACCTGAAGTTGTGTTCTGGGTCTTCGTCTTTCCGCTACTATTGGCGCTCGGCCTGGGCATTGCCTTTCGCAACAAGCCCGGCAATGCAGCTTCGGTTGCGATTGTCGCAGGGACAGGTTCGGAAAACGCCGAGTCTCTGTTGCAGAATTCTCCCCAGCACTCGGACTTTAAGATTCAAATCGAGAACGCCAGCGCTTCCGAGGAAGGGTTTCGCCTTGGCAGGTACGATCTCGTCATCGAACCCGATGGCAACGGCGGCTTCCGCTATCGCTACGACCCTGCCCGCCCGGAAAGCGTGCTCGCCAGGGATGAAGCCGACGACGCGCTGCAAACGTCCGCCGGCCGCAAGAACGTCCTTCCGACCGCCTCGGTCGCTTCTTCCCAGCCCGGCTCGCGCTATATCGACTTTCTCATTCCCGGCCTTCTCGGCATGAACCTGATGAACTCCGGAATGTGGGGCATTGGTTTTGCCCTGGTCGACATGCGCCAGCGCAAGCTGCTCAAGCGCTTTGTGGGAACACCCATGCGCCGTGGAGATTTCCTGCTCGCGCTGATGTCGAGCCGGCTGGTGCTGATGGTGATCGAAGTCGGTCTGCTGCTCGCCTTTGGCGTGATCTTTTTTTACATGAAGGTGCTCGGCTCCCTCTTCACCATCGCCCTTCTGGGCGCGGTGGGGGCTCTTACTTTCGGCGGAGTCGGCTTACTTACCGCCAGCCGGGCGCAGAAGATTGAAAGCGTTAGTGGCCTCATCAATCTCGTCATGATGCCCATGTGGATTTTCTCCGGCGTCTTCTTTTCTTACGAGCGCTTTCCGGCGGTCGTACAGCCGCTGATCAAAGCCCTGCCTCTTACTGCCCTTAATGACGCCTTGCGCGCCAGTATTCTCGAGGGCACTCCACTTAGTCATCAATGGTCGCGTTTGCTGGTGATGGCGCTGTGGGGCGGCATTTCCTTTGTGCTGGCGTTGAAGTGGTTTCGCTGGACCTAGGCTTGCTTCGAGCCAAGCTGTAACTTATTCTCACGCATCGGCAGGAGGAACACGTGCGCCGAGTTCGCTACGCAGTGGCAGCCAGCCTGGATGGATATATCGCCGGCCCGCAGGGAGAAGCCGAATGGATCATTCTCGATCCCCAAATCGACTTCGGGAAAATGTTCAAGGAGTTCGATACCGTTCTCCTCGGCCGCCGCACCTTCGAAGCGATGGCTAACAAGGGCACGCGCTCTATCCCCGGGATGCAGACCTTTGTGTTTTCTCGTACGCTTCGCCAGCGCGACCATCCGGAAGTCACCATCGTTGCCGATCAGGCTGAGCAGATTCTCTCCACGATTCGGCGCGAGCCGGGAAAGGATATTTGGCTGATGGGCGGAGGAACACTGTTTCGCAGCCTGCTCGAAGCCGGACTGGTCGACACGGTGGAGATTTCGGTTGTGCCGGTGTTGCTGGGCGCAGGCATTCCCTTGCTTCCATCCCCGGCCAGCCAGGCCAAGCTGGAGTTAGTGCGTCATACCGTCTACGGTACGGGAATTGTTTCCCTGCAGTATGTGGTGAAACCAGATAAGAGTTCCTAGGGCGGCTGACCTGGGGCTCAATTCGAGATAGGACTTTCCCTCAACAGCAAGCCTCGTCCGTAATTCTCATAGCAATCACGAACGAGGCCGAGCAGCGCTTGCGAAAAACGACTACAGCACTTACGTCTTGACTAGCTTGGCCGCTTGCTTGCGCACTTTGGCCCAGCGTAGCCGCTGTGCTTCGGCGATCCGGCGGCGAGCTTCCTTGCTCAAGGTTCTTCCTGTCCTCTTGAACTTACTGCTGCCGTTGCGACCGAGAGCATCCAGCGCCTTCCCCACTCTTCCCATTTCCTTTTCGAGACGGGAGTATTCCTTCTGTAGGGAAGTCACTACTTTGTTCATCGTGGTCATTGATGACCCCCTTTGTAAGTCAAGGCTAACACGCCACGGGCAGGAGTTAGCAAGAGGGTACGGATGTTTGTTTTCCCGCTGCCCAATGTGAAAAAGCGAGTTATGCACGCAGAAGGAGTGCTCTAAGGCTGCCTCACGCTGAGCGTCATGATCCCCTGAACCTTGGCAAGATCGTCGGTGCCGCGGTCAAACGAGGTTTGCCGCCGTTCATCCGAATACCGGGGATCAATCAGGAGTAATTTATGGGCGGAGTAGATGATCCCGCCATTCCCATCGGGGCCTTCATCGAAGATCGCTCCATACAAGACGTAGATATGTGATTTCCACTGCATCAGTAGGGCATGTTTGTTCGAGAGAGTCCCGACGATTTGGCGGATATTCATCTCGGAGGCAGGGATGAAGTCTGCCGTTACGATGATAGGCCTGCCATCACTCAAATGTTGCCTGCCTTGAAGCTTGGCGCTTACCGCCTTCAATGACGACGCGTCGGCGGCCTCAACGACGTCGACCAGGCCTGAATCCCTGCCGCAACACAGGCCCTTGTCGTGAAGAACGGCTTCAACCGCCGCCGCCAGCACATCCGAGGGGTCAGCCGACTTCGCCTTAATCATGGGTAGATCGTCTACCTGCACTCGGAGGTTAGGAATATAGGTGCTGGGAGGCGGAACGTCCTGTTGGGCTTGCGCAAAGTGGAGCCCTAACGCCAGCAACATGGATACACAGACAAAGCGCAGCTTCGCCATACCCACCCCGATGTACTCATTCTATTGTTTGGACGGAGTGGAACGATGATCGCGCAGATTACCTTCGTGCATCTTCAGGTCCCTGGCGGTACAAGAAAGTGACGTGTACGAGCGGCACCAACAGCCGAAACAAGAGGGTAGCTCTAGAGGCTCGGTCCAACACTCGGCAAAAATCGCGGAGCACGGCGGGCCTTGGTGGTCTGCTCGAAGGCATAAGCTAGCTTGATTAATGTGGGCTCGCTCCAGGCGCGGCCGAAGAATGAGATTCCCACCGGCAGGCCAAAGATGAAACCCGCAGTTACGTTGATGTTGGGATAACCCGCGACGGCAGCTGCATTCGAGCTTCCGCCCGCCACATGATCGCCATTGATCAGATCGGTAAGCCAGGCTGGCCCGCCGGTCGGCGCCACAATGGCATCGAGTTGAAACTTGTCCATCAACGCATCGATGCCTTCCACTCGCGCAAGCTGGTGATTCTTGGCCAGCGCCTCCAGATATTCCTTCTCGGTAAGTGGTCCCTTGGCTTCCGCTTTGACGAATAAATCCTGCCCGAAATAGGGCATCTCTTTTTGCCGGTTGCGTTCGTCGAATTCGATGATGTCCTGCAGGGTGCGTACGGGTGCGCTCCCGCCCAACCGTGCAAGATAAGCGTTGAGATCGGCTTTCAGTTCGTACATGAAGACGAGTAATTCGCTCTCATCAAATTTACCCAGAGTGGTGATGTCCGCCGGATCAATCAGAGTCGCTCCCTGTCCTTTCATCGCCGCCAGACTTTCTTCCATCAGGGCGTCGACCGCGTCGTTGAAACCGAAATACTTCCGTGCGACTCCGATGCGCGCGCCTTTCAGCCCGCTTGGATCGAGAAACTGGGTGTAATCGCTGTAGGACTTTCCCCGGCTGGCGGCCGTTGCCGGGTCGTCGGGATCGACTCCGGTAAGCGCGCCCAGCAGCGTAGCCGCATCGCGAATGGTGCGGCACATCGGCCCGGCTCCATCCTGCGAGTGCGAAATCGGAATAATGCCGGCCCGGCTGACCAGGCCCACCGTGGGCTTGATTCCGGCCAGCCCGTTCGAAGACGATGGGCACACGATCGAACCATCCGTTTCCGTGCCAATCCCTACCGCGCACAGATTCGCCGAGATTCCCGCGCCCGTTCCCGAACTCGAGCCGCAGGGATTTCGATCTAGGGCGTAGGGGTTTTTCGTGAGCCCGCCGCGCCCGCTCCAACCGCTGGTCGAGTGGCTGGAGCGAATGTTGGCCCATTCGCTGAGATTGGTTTTGCCCAGAATGACGGCACCTGCCGCGCGCAGTCGCTGCACCACAAAAGAATCTTGCGGCGGCTTTGATCCAATCAAGGCCAGCGAGCCCGCCGTGGTCATCATCTTGTCAGCGGTATCTATGTTGTCTTTGATGAGAACCGGGATCCCGTGTAACGGCCCGCGCGATCCCTTGACTTTTCGTTCCTCATCCAGCGCATCGGCGATCTCGCGTGCGTCGGGATTCATCTCGATCACGCTGTTGACCGTCGGCCCGTGCTTGTCGACTTCGTCGATGCGGGCGGAATATTTTTCTGCCACCGACCGTGCCGTGAATTTCCCCGATTGCATTCCTTTCTGCAAATCAGCAATGGTGATTTCGTCCAGCTCGGAGGAAGCAATTTCGGGAACCGGCGCATCCGCGGGCGGCTGAGGCCGCGGAATTTCACGTGCCGCACCCAGCGCAGGGTAGAGCGCAGCCGCAGTTCCAGACGTGAGTGCGGTTTTGAGAAACGATCGACGATTCTCCGGATTGAAACGCTTAGACATGGATCGGGCGTCCTGAGGTGAAGTTGCCGAACCGAGTGCGCAGCGCCGACCATTAAACCACAGCTGCCGGGACTGCGGCGCTACGTCATGGCTTTCGGTTGTGACTAAACCTGCGCCGGTGGTAAAGTTGTTGCGTCGAGCGGGAGTAGTTCAGCGGTAGAACGCCAGCTTCCCAAGCTGGATGTCACGGGTTCGATCCCCGTCTCCCGCTCCATCTCAGTAAAAATCTGCGGCGAATCATTTGCTTCTTCTTCGCGTGAAACCAGATCCACCGCCAGCCGAAAGCCGCTCTCACGACTACTGTTCTTCCTGTGTTTTACGGTGTCACATCGCGCCGTGATCCGGGTCACAAACCGCGGTGATGAAGGGCATTTGTCCGCCGCCGATGGTAAGGGAAGATGTAGCTGGACGCAGCGGACTTGTACCGCTCTGCCCTGAGGGGAGGCTTTGATGAAAGGCACAATCGAAGTCAGGGAACCGGAAGTCAGGAAGCCCCCAAGAATTGAGCGCCCGGAATCGTCCCTGGAACGTCTGGCGACGGCGCCAGCCCAGATCCGGCCGATGTTTGCAGACAGCCTGCTGCAGTATGAGGGCCAGAAACGCCGGCGGACCTGGTCGACCCTGGCTTCCTTTCTCCTGCAGTGCTTGATGATCGGTGTGTTGCTGCTGCTGCCCCTGTATTTCACCGAATCGCTGCCCAAGTCGCAGTTGATGACCTTCTTGGTGGCGCCGCCGCCGCCTCCACCGCCTCCGCCGCCGGCAGCGGCCGCGCCCGCCCAAGTCATGAAGCAGATTCAGACCGACTTGCTTTCCAGCGGGGAACTGCGCACTCCGACCAAGATTCCGCAGAAGGTCGAAATGATCAAGGAAGAGGCAGCGCCGCCGCCAATGCCCGGTGGAGGAGTCGTGGGCGGAGTACCCGGCGGAATTCCCGGCGGGCAACTTGGTGGAGTCATCGGCGGCATCGTCAGCTCGACCTCCAGTTTGGCTTTTGCTCCCAAGTTGCAGCCTGTCATTCCGCAACGGGTACGGATTTCGCAAGGTGTAACCCGGGGCCTGTTGATTCGCAAAATCGAGCCACAATATCCGTCCCTGGCAAGGGCCGCGCGTGTTGAGGGGGACGTGGTGTTGAAGGCGATCATCTCCAGGGAAGGAAACATTGAGGATCTGCAACTGGTAAGTGGGCACCCGATGCTGGTGCCGGCGGCGATTGAGGCCGTGAAGCAATGGCATTATCGGCCTTATCTGCTGAACGGGCAACCGGTCGAGGTGGAGACTACTATCACGGTGATCTTCGCTCTCTCGGGTTGATAAGGCGCGAAGGCGCGTCGCCAGTATCGCGAACGAATGGAGTCAAACCTATGGCTGCAGAACATATATACCGCGTTTCCGCGTGGTGGACATCGGGCAAGACGGGGCTGGCAAAGTGCGAGTCTGCTCCCACTGCAATTCATTTCTCTGAGCCCGCAGAGCTGGGTGGGCTGGAAGGGCGATGGAGTCCCGAACAATTATTCCTGTGCGCCCTTGCCGGCTGTTTCACGACCACCTTCGAGGTTGTAGCCCGTGGTGCCAAGTTCGCCTACACCGACCTGGAGGTAGAAGTGGAAGGCGCAGTGCACAAGAACAAGGGGTGCACCTTTGATGAGATTGTCTTGCGGCCCACTCTGACCGTCTCCTCCGACGAGGAGCTCGATGAAGGTTTGGCACTGTTGCGCCGGGCCAAGTCGCTGTGCATGATCTCGCGTGCCATTTCCGTTGCTCAAACAATGGAGCCGAAAGTCGAGGTCTGCCGTCCGCCCGCCGGAGGCTGGGTCGCCGAAACTGAAATGAAACTGGGCGTTTAGCTCTGCAGGTTGCGGGAGGGCGACCATGATGTTTTCTTACAGGTTGGTACGCTTGATCGAAACCCACGCTGATGCTCTTGCTGCCGGACTGGAGTGCAAGGTGCTGTCTTCCAGCCAGGTGAACCACTTCCGCAATGTTCCCGGCCATGAATTGCGGGAACGAGTTTACGAGATTTATCGTCATTTGGGAGACTGGCTGCTGGGCAGAAACCAGGGAGATATCGAGCAGCGCTATCGCGAAATCGGGGCGCGGCGGGCCATGCAGAAAGTGCCGCTGCCCGAGGTCATCCAGGCGATCGTGCTCACCAAGGAGAATCTCTGGGATTTCCTGAAGAGCGAAGCCGTCATGGACCGCGCGGTCGAGATCATGGGCGAGCTGGAGCTGCTGCAGATGCTGGAGCAGTTCTTCGACCGCGCCATCTACTTCGCCGCGGTTGGGTACCAGGCAGAGGTCGAGCGTCGGCAGCAGGAAGAGCGCGCTGTGGTCGCCGGTTGAGGCGGCCTCGGGCTCCGCGTCAGTCCTTGGGGAAACTGAGTGGGTGTTAAGGAGAATGGAAGCATGGGGTGGGAAGCGGGGTACAAGAAAAAACTGAAATCGGCCGATGAGGCATTGCGCAAGGTCAAATCCGGAATGCGGGTTTATATCCAGCCGGGTTGCGCCGAACCAGAAACTCTGGTGGAAGCGCTGATCCGCCGCGGTCCTGAAGTGCGCGACGTGGAAATCGTGCACATGATGACGATGGGTTGCGCCCCTTATGTGGCTCCGGAGATGGTGGGTCATTTCCGCCACAATGCCATGTTCATCGGATCGAACGTGCGGGATGCCATCAACGACGGCCGCGCCGACTACACCCCGATCTATCTCAGCGACATCGAAGGCTTGTTTGAAAGCGGCGCCATGCCCATCGACGTGGCGCTGATTGAAGTTTCCCCGCCCGATTCGCACGGCTACTGCAGCTTCGGCGTTGGCGTCGATACCACGCTGACCGCCGCCAAGTGTGCCCAGCACGTCATCGCGCAAATCAATGATCAGATGCCGCGCACCTATGGCGACAGCTTCATCCACGTGAACGATATTGATGCCTTTGTCGAATCTTCGCGGCCGCTCTGCGCGATGAAGAAATCGGTGGTGACCGAGCTGCAGACCGCCATCGCCCGGAATGTCACCGGCCTGATCGACGACGGCGCCGTGCTCCAAACCGGCATTGGCGGCATCCCGGATGCGGTGCTGCCTCTGCTGATGGACAGAAAGGACCTGGGCATTCACAGTGAACTCGTCTCCGATGGCGTGATTCCCTTGATTGAAGCGGGCGTGATTACCGGTGCCCGCAAGAATTTCAAGCCCCGCAAAATCATCCTCGGTTTTGCTTTGGGCACGAAGGATTTGTTCGAGTTCGTGGATAACAATCCGGCCTTCGAATTTCACCCGACCGCCTACACCAACGATCCCGCCCTGATCGCCCGCAACGACAGCATGGTGGCCATCAACTCGGCGCTGCAGATCGACTTGACCGGGCAGGTTTGCTCCGACTCGATCGGCAATCTGTTCTACAGCGGGATCGGCGGCCAAGTGGACTTTCTGCGCGGCGCATCCCGTTCGAAAGGCGGCAAGCCGATCATCGCCATTTCCTCGACAGCCAAGGAGGGAACCCTCTCGCGGATCGTGCCTGTGTTGAATCCAGGAGCAGGCGTAGTGACCTCCCGAGGGTTGATCCGCTATGTGGTCACCGAATTTGGCGTGGCGTACCTGCACGGAAAGTCCATCCGCGAGCGCGCCAAGGCCTTGATCGACATCGCCCATCCCAGGTTCCGGCAGGAGTTGTACGAGTATTGCGAGCAGACCAAATGGCTGCAGAATCCGCAGACATCGCTGATGGCGGTAACCAAGTGAGAGGACAATATGGCAGGTCAAGCGCGCGGTAAAGTCACAATCGACCTGGAAGAGTGCAAAGGGTGTGGACTGTGTGTCGAGTCCTGCCCGCCCAAGTGCCTGCAACTGGCGCCCGATTTGAACTCCTACGGCGTGCATCCCGCCCGCTATACGGGCGAAGATTGCACCGGCTGCGGCATTTGCTTTTACTGCTGCCCGGAACCGGGAGCCATCACCGTTTACCGCCTGTCCGCGCCGGCGAAGGCGCGGCCGGCCGGTGCGCCTCCCGCTCCCGCGGAATCAGGAGGCGACCATGCGGCAGCTCTGTAAAGGCAACGTAGCGGTGATCAAAGGTGCGCTGCTGGCGGGTTGCCGCGCCTATTTCGGATATCCCATTACGCCCGCCAGCGAAATCGCCGAGGCGGCCGCGCTCTATTTGCCCGAAGTCGGCGGAACGTTCGTTCAAGCGGAGAGCGAAACTGCTTCCATCAATATGGTCTATGGCGCCGCCGCCGCCGGCGTGCGTGTGATGAGCGCCTCCTCCGGCCCCGGTCTCAGCCTGATGCAGGAAGGTCTTTCCTATCTGGCCGGCGCCGAATTGCCCTGCGTCATCGTCGACGTGATGCGTGGAGGTCCCGGCCTGGGCAATATCGCTCCCGAACAAAGCGATTACTTTGCCATGGTGAAAGGTGGCGGCCACGGCAATTACCGCAACCTCGTGCTCGCGCCCGCTTCCGTTCAGGAAATGGCCGACCTCACCATCCTGGCCTTCGAACTCGCCGATAAGTATCGCAATCCGGTCATTGTGCTCACCGACGGCTTCGTCGGCCAGATGATGGAGCCCTTGGATCTGCAGTATCGCGAGATTCGGCCTCCCGCGAAGCCTTGGGCAGTCCAGGGGACGGCGGAGACGCGCAAGAACATGGTGAGCTCAATCTACCTGGAGTGTGACGACCTGGAAGCCCACCAGAGACAAATGGAGGCCAAGTACATCCGGGCGCAGCAGGCTGAAACCCGCTGGGAGCCGTATCGCACCGAGGATGCCGATCTGCTTCTCGTGGGATTCGGCATCGTCTCGCGCATTCTGCGCTCCGCCGTCGACGAAGCGCGCAAGCAGGGAATCAAGGTCGGCTTGTTCCGGCCCATCTCGCTCTGGCCTTTCCCGTCAAGGGAACTGGTGAAGACTGCCGCGCAGGCGGGGAAGCTTCTGGTGGTGGAATTAAGCAACGGACAAATGGTCGAGGATGTCCGGCTGGCTGTGGATGGGAACAAGCCGGTCGAATTTTATGCGCGCGTCGGCGGCAACGTGCCGACGGTCGAGGAGTTGTTGGAGAAGATCGAGGAGCAGATTCCGGCGCTGGTATGAAGAATGAACAAGGACCAGGGCGGCAACATAAGCGCCGCAGCCACGAAGCGGCGGCACAGGCAGGCCGGGACCTAGGTCCCGGGTAGCGAGGAGAATTGGAACAAATCCCAGAGGGACGGCAGAACACTACGGGGTCACACATGCCAGACGAAATCGCAGTCGCGGACGAACCGAGAGCGACCGAGGGATACGAAATCGTTCACTCGAAATCCGAAGTCTTCTATCCCGAGTATGAGCGAAAAACGGATCTGAAGCACCAGACGCACTACTGCCCGGGATGCGGCCACGGCGTGGTGCACAAACTGATCGCCGAGGCCATCGCGGACCTGGGCCTGCAGGACCAGACAATTCTGGTGAGCCCGGTGGGCTGCTCGGTGTTCGCCTATTACTACTTCGACGTGGGCAACGTGCAGGTGGCGCACGGGCGCGCTCCGGCGGCGGCTACGGGTCTCAAGCGCGCCTGCCCGGACCGGATCGTGATTGCCTATCAGGGAGATGGCGATCTGGCCGCCATCGGCACAGCCGAAATCATTCATGCCGCCAACCGAGGGGAAAAGATCACCGTCTTCTTCGTGAACAACGCCATCTATGGCATGACCGGCGGCCAAATGGCTCCCACCACTCTGGTCGGCCAGAAGAGCACCACCTCGCCTTGGGGACGCCGACCCGTCAATGAGGGCTTTCCCATCCACATGGCTGAGCTGCTTTCGTCGCTGGAAACGCCGGTCTACATCGAGCGCGTGGCGCTCTCCGACAATAAGAACATCATGAAGGCGCGCCGCGCCGTGCGTAAGGCGCTGGAAATCCAGCGCGACGGCGCCGGCTTCTCTTTCGTCGAGATTCTCTCTCCGTGTCCCACGATCTGGGGCAAAGATCCGGTGGAAGCGCGGAAGTGGCTGGCGGAAAAGATGATTCCCAGCTTCCCGCTCAATGTGTTTCGTGACCGCAAGGTGGAGATTCCAAACAACATCAAGCCGCCTCACAAGACGATCGAAGAAATCGTGGAAGGCGAACGCCAGGTTGCCATCGCCAATGTGATGCTTCCCCAGCGGACTCATCATTTCGAGCAACTGAGCATCAAGATCGCCGGCTTCGGCGGCCAGGGCGTGCTGCTGTTGGGCCAGCTTCTGGCGGAAATGGGCATGCGCGAGGGCCTTGAGGTGAGTTGGCTCCCCTCTTATGGGCCGGAGATGCGCTCGGGCAGCGCCCACTGCCATGTGTGCCTTTCCAGGCGGCGAATCGGCTCGCCCCTGGTTTCGCGGCCCAACGTGCTGATCGCGATGAACGAGATTTCCTTGCGCAAATTCGCCGCCCAGGTTGTTCCCGGTGGCACGATCATCTATGCCAACCAGCGCCCGCCCGAAGAGTTCGCCGCGCCGCAGGCGCAGATGGTCTGCATCCCGGCCTCGGAGATCGCCGACAAACTCGGTTCCGCCAAAGCAGCCAACATCGTCATGATGGGCGCTCTGCTGGAGGAAACCGAGTGCCTGTCTCCCGCGACCGCCGTCAAGGTGCTGGAAGCCAAAGTCAAAAACGCGGCACTGCTGGAAATCGATCGCAAAGCGCTCGACGCCGGCAAGGTTTTCATCGATCACAGCGTGGCCGTGGGTTCGGTGGCGCAGGCGGACGGATTTTCGGAGTAAGGCAGCGGGGCTACCTCAGTGTTCCCTTTCCTGTGTCCTCTGTGTTCTCTGCGTTTGAGACTTACCAAACATGTCGGCCAAGCTCTTGCGGCGCGTCACCTGCCTCGCACTTCAGCTCGTGACTCCCGTCACAGCAAAAAGTGACATGAGGCATAGCCGGAACAGCCTGGAAGTGTGAGCCTGAATACGGGTGTGGAGGTGTCTTATGACGCTCGTCGAATCCAGGCCAGACACCCTCGAAGTTAAAAAGCGACCCGCCGCTATCGCCGTAAAAAACGTGTTGTTCGCCACCGATTTTTCTCCAAGCTCGGAGGCGGCGCTTCCTTATGCGACTGCAATCAGCCGCCACTTTGGCAGCACGTTGCACGTCGCTCACGTCATCTCCGATACGAATCTCCTGCTCACCACGGGGGGTGTTGACTATGTGAGCATGGGAACGCTCTACGAATGCGCCAACACGGAGGCGCAAGAGAATATCCAGCACGTAATCGCGCGCATGGGGAACATTCCCTATCGCCAGCACGTATGCCACGGCCAGGTGTGGTCGAATTTGAGCGATGTCGTAGCCGAAAACGCCATCGACCTGATCGTGCTCGGAACCCACGGCCGCACCGGCCTGGGAAAGCTGCTTCTCGGCTCTGTGGCGGAAGACATTCTGCGCCACGCGCCCTGCCCGGTTCTGACCGTTGGCCCAGCAGTCCAGGGAAGGGCCAAACTGCCGGAGCTGCATAGCAAGGGCAGGGAACTCGCCCCCGTCGAACTGGAACTGCAGCACATAATCTACGCCACCAACTTCACGCCCGCATCGTCGAGCGCGGCGAGGGTTGCGATCGCTCTGGCCGAGGAATTCGAAGCACAGCTGACGTTGATGCATGTCATCGAGGACTATGAGAACCTCGCGACCCGGCCCGGGCCCATCGAAGACGGAGTCACGCGCCTGCAGGCGTTGGTGCCAAAGGACGCGGCGCTGGCCTATGTTCCGGAAATCGTGATGGAGTTTGGCTCGGCTGCGCAATGCATCCTGAACACTGCCGCGGAGCGGGAGGCCGATCTCATCGTTCTGGGAGCGCGTCCATCGGATCGCACAACGCGTCTGCCATGGTCAACCGTGCACCAGGCCGTGGCGCACGCGGCCTGCCCGGTCCTGACCGTCCGCGGGTAGCATCGCTAACGTTTTGCTTTGCCATCAGGCGCTTACCGCCGGGTCAAGGCCAACCCCAACGTGAAAAGCGGCCTTGCGACCGATTCCGTGACGCGGCCCCCGCTGGTTGGACGCGGGGCGTCGAGACGGAAGTTGCGTGACAAAAATCACCCCGGGGGGTGAGGAGGGTCACTGCCGCTGAGCCCATCCAACGTAATAATCAGCTACGGAATGCTGTCCTCTTCTCAAGTTGTGTTCTTCCCAAGCTGTGATCTTCTAAAATTACCTACGGAGGTAGGATTATGACATCTGTCATGGCACCGCCCGGAATCAAGGCTCCTGCAGACTATATCGAAGAAGTAATGGCTACCGTGAAAGCCAAGAACCCTGCCGAGCCCGAATTCCACCAGGCAGTGCGCGAAGTGTTGGATTCTCTGCGCTTGGTCCTGGCCAAGCATCCCGAATATCAATCCGCCCGCATTCTGGAGCGCATCGTTGAACCTGAGCGCGTGCTGATGTTTCGCGTGCCCTGGTTTGACGATCAGGGAAACATTCAGGTCAACCGCGGCTTCCGCATCGAGATGAACAGCGCCATCGGCCCCTACAAGGGCGGGCTGCGCTTCCATCCCTCGGTCAATCTCGGCATTTTGAAGTTCCTGGCGTTTGAGCAAGTATTCAAGAACTCGCTTACCACGCTACCGATGGGCGGCGGCAAGGGCGGAAGCGATTTTGATCCCAAGGGCAAGAGCGACAACGAAGTGATGCGCTTCTGCCAGAGCTTCATGACCGAACTGGCTCGCCACATCGGCCCCGACACCGACGTTCCCGCCGGCGACATCGGCGTGGGCGGCCGCGAAATCGGCTATCTCTTCGGGCAGTACAAGCGGCTGCGCAATGAATTCACCGGCGTGCTCACCGGCAAAGGCCTCGGCTGGGGCGGCTCGCTGATTCGTCCGGAAGCCACGGGCTACGGCTGCGTCTACTTCGCCAATGAAATGTTGAAGACGAAAAAAGAAACGCTCGAAGGCAAGCTCTGCCTGGTTTCCGGCAGCGGCAACGTTTCGCAATACACGATCGAGAAGCTGCTCGACTTCGGCGCCAAGCCGCTGACCGTGTCCGACTCCAACGGCGTCATTTACGATCCCGATGGCCTCGACCGCGCGAAGCTGGACTACATCCTCGAGCTGAAGAACGTGAAGCGCGGGCGGATTCGCGACTATGCGGACCACTACAAGAAAGCGATCTTCATGCCCACTGACGTCAAACTCGACCACAACCCGCTGTGGAACGTGAAAGCGGATTGCGCCTTCCCGAGTGCGACGCAGAACGAAATCACCGCGAAGGATGCGGGGAACCTGCTGAAGAACGGCATCAAACTGGTAGCCGAGGGCGCCAATATGCCATCGACGCTCGAAGCCACCAAAATGTTCCTCGATGCCAAGATCCTGTATGGCCCGGCCAAGGCTGCCAATGCCGGCGGCGTGGCTACCTCTGGCCTCGAGATGGCCCAGAACAGCGCACGGCTGAACTGGACCCGCGAGGAAGTGGACGACCGTCTGCACAAGATCATGATCGCCATCCACAAGAATTGCTTCGAAACGGCCGAGAAGTACGGCACGCCGGGCAATCTGGTGAACGGCGCCAACATCGGCGGCTTCCTCAAGGTAGCCAACGCGATGCTGGATCAAGGATTGGTGTAGTTGATCGTGTAATTGATAATGTGGCGCGGGCACTCTTGCCCGCGTGGCTACGGTGATTAGAGAAGCCCCACGTCTCGCTGGTGTTGCGAGACGTGGGGATTTTCGTTTGGCCCCCCGCTCGTTTTCTGAGAGCCTTTTCCACAGGGGTCGCAGAAAATAGGGAAACCAATCGAGCACGGCTGCACCAAATATGAGTCAAGTGTCCCGTAATCCCTGAATTCTAAAGAGCATTAGACCGGAGAGTCCTGTGGAAACAAGTGCCGGTAAGATGTTTATGTGCAATGACTTGCGTCATAGAGTTAAACCGATTTAACTGCTCCGTAGAGCGTGCGAAATCGGCGATGACCTCAGCCATCGGTTGAGGTCCTAACCTCGCACAGTGGCGCCGGGAATCGCCGCGCTGCACGTTTCTTGAGATGGGCAGGTTAGATGATTTCCCGGTGTCTCGCCGTCTCTCGTGCGCGTGGTTACATCGGTCACTTGTTCTTGCGTTCGCGGCGCTCGCACACTTGTGCATGCACGACGCGCCACGGTATTGGTACACGGAAAAACGCTACATCTTCGGCCAGAGGTTCCCACAGACATGGGAAGGCTGGCTGATCGATGGTCTATGGTGCGTCAGCTTAATCGCTATTTCTCCGTTGCTGCGCAGGAGCAGCCAGCATCCGATGTGGGGCCTGGGCCTCTTTTTCGGGTTGATTGCGGCGTTCTTATCCATCCGTCATTGGAAGGGCGCGCCGACGCTGGAATGATTCACACAGACGCAAATGCAGCTCTAAAGACCGCCGGTTGGCTGCTGCTCATCGCAGCCTTTCACATCTCCAGGGAATGGCTCCGCCGTCGTAACGGAAACGGTGAGCAAGTTCCGGTGCTGACGTCGATTCGCTTCCTGTCGCTTCTCCGCAGTCTGGTGGGCTGCTTTTAGATCTCGGCGAGCGCAATCCTAAGCACTGGCGAAAGCGATAAGCCAGTCGAAGCCTGTCGCTCCGCCATGCCTTTCCCACGTCTCGCAAAAGAGGCGAGACGTGGGGCACCGAACGGTTGTTTGCTCAATTCACATTGTGAGCCGAGCCACATTCAACCGGTGCTGGGCAGGACTATGATTGCCTGTCAACCCCATGTCCCTCCCGCGCACCCTCGAACCCATCCTCGACGCCGAAGAACGCTTTGAAGGCTTCGAAAACCTGATGCCCTTCAAGGTCCAGAATATCCTTCTGGTCTCCAGCCTCTACGATTCGTTCATCCTGCGCGAAGATGGACGCCTCAACGAACTGCTCATCGATGAATCGCTCGAACTCAACCTGCAGCAGATTCCCGGCATCACGCACGTTGCGTCGTGCGCTGAAGCGCTGAGCCTGGCGCGCTCCAATCCGCAGTTCAATTTGATCGTTACCAACCTTACCGTCGGCGAAACCGATGCCGCCCAACTGGCGCGAGAAGTGAAGCGCGCGGGACTCGATGTCCCGGTGATCGTGCTGGCCTACGACTATCGGGAGGTGAAGAACTTCGTCGCGCGCAATCCAGTCACCGACATCGAGCGCATCTTCCTTTGGCAGGGCAATGCGCGCATCCTGATCGCGATCGTCAAGTACATCGAAGATAAGCGCAATGTGCTGCATGACACGCGCGCCATGGGCGTGCCGGTTTTGCTGGTGGTGGAAGACAATATTCGTTATTACTCATCGTTTCTTCCAGTCATCTACACCGAGCTGATCAAGCAATCGCGGCGCGTGATTCAGGAAGGCATCAATGTCGCTCACAAACTGGTGCGCATGCAGGCCCGGCCCAAAATCCTGCTGACCTCGAACTTTGAGGATGCGGCGCAACTGGTGCAGGAGTACCGCGATTATCTCTTCGGGCTAGTCTCAGACGTCGAATTCCCGTGGGAAGGAAAACTCAGTCCGGAGGCCGGATTCGAACTGGCGCGGATGGTGAAGAGCCTGGTTCCCGATGTTCCCGTGGTTCTACAGACCAGCCGCACCGAATTCCGTCCGCGCGCCCATGCCGAAGGCTATTCGTTTCTGCGCAAGCGCTCGCCTACGCTGTTGAAAGATCTGCGGCGCATTCTCACCGAGCAGTTCGGCTTCGGTGATTTTGTGTTTCGCTTGCCCGATCAGAACGAAGTCGGGCGCGCCAGGGACTTGAACGAACTGGAAGAGCAACTGCAGACAGTTTCGCCGGAAAGCCTGATGTACCACGCCCAAAGAAACCATTTCTCGCACTGGCTGATGGCGCGCACGGAATTTGCCCTCGCCGCCAAGCTGCGGCCAAGAAAAGTTTCCGACTTCAGCGGTCCGGAACATCTACGGCGCGACCTGATTGAGTCGATTAACGAGTATCGCCGCGAACAAAGCGAAGTGTTGATCGGTGATTTCCGGGCGGAGACCTTCAATCCTTCGCAGTCCAGCTTTCTGCGCATTGGTTCGGGTTCATTGGGGGGCAAGGCGCGCGGTCTGGCCTTTGTGCGACACTTGCTGCGGAAGAGCCGCCTCACCCGGCGCTTCCCGGGTGTGCGCATCGCGGTTCCTCCTGCCGTGGTGTTGGCCACCGATGCTTTCGATCAATTCGTCAGCGAAAACAACCTTCTGGATTTTGCTCTGCAGTGCGACGACGATCTCGAGATTGAGCAGAAGTTTCTGGCCGCGCCGTTTGCGGGTGCGCTGAACGCTGACCTGAAAGCTTTTCTGGCCGAGGTCAACCATCCTCTGGCGGTGCGTTCCTCGAGCCTGCTGGAGGATTCTCAATATCAGCCCTTCACTGGTGTCTATGAGACTTTCATGTTGGGCAACCAAGAGGCTTATCCGGAGTGGCGCCTGACCGCCCTGAGCCAGGCCATCAAGCGCATCTACGCTTCCACCTTCAGCCGCCACGCCAAAGCGTATGTCCGAGCCACGCCGTACCGGTTGGAGGAAGAAAAAATGGCGGTGATCCTGCAGCGGCTGGTGGGCACGCCCCATGGACCGCGTTTCTACCCAGATTTCTCAGGGGTGGTGCGCTCGCGCAATTTTTATCCGGTTCCGCCCATGACGTTTGAAGACGGCATCGCCGCCGTGGCCCTGGGCCTTGGCCGGGCCGTGGTCGATGGCGGCAAGTGCCTGACCTTCTGCCCGCGCTATCCCCGCAACCTGCTGCAGTTTTCCTCCGTGGAAGACATTCTGACCAACTCACAGTCGGAGTTCTGGGCGCTGCAACTTCATGGCGAGGCCAGCGGCCGCCCCGGACATCTGCACGAAAGACGGTTCGCCCTCGAGGCCGCGGAACAGGATGGCACGCTGCACGCAGTAGGCTCGACCTACTCGAGCGACAACCACGCGGTCTACGACGGCCTGAGCCGTCCCGGCGCGCGGCTGGTGAGTTTTGCGCCGATGCTCAAGCACGGCACATTTCCCCTGGCTTCGATCCTCGATGTGCTCGTGCGCGCGGGGGAAGACGCGCTGGGCAATCCAGTGGAGATCGAATTTGCGGTGTGCCTGCCGCGGCGGCCCGACGAAGCGGCGGAGTTTGGCTTCCTCCAGATTCGTCCGCTCACGTTGGCGCGCGATCATCAGGATCTCGATATCGGAGAACTGAGCTCCGACCAGTTGATCTGCCAGAGCCATAAAGTTCTGGGCAACGGACGCATTGAACATCTTCACGACGTGGTGGTGGTCGATTCGCAACGCTTCGAGCGCAGCCGCAGCCAGGAAGTGGCCCGGGCCGTCGCTCAATTCAACGGCGTGCTCAGCGGACAAAGCCGGCCTTATGTGTTGATCGGCGTCGGCCGCTGGGGATCGAACGATCCCTGGCTGGGCATTCCCGTCGAATGGGATGAAATTTCCGGGGCACGGGCGATCGTGGAAGCCGGGTTCCGTGATTTTCGCGTGACGCCATCGCAGGGGAGCCACTTCTTCCAGAACCTGACCGCATTTCAAATCGGCTATTTCACGGTGAATCCCGATGCCGGAGAAGGCTGGCTCGATTGGGACTGGCTGGGCAAGCAACCGGCGTTGGCAGAAGATGGCTGCGTACGTCATCTCCAGTTTGAGGATCCCATTCGGGTGGTGATGAACAGCCGCACCAGCCAGGGAGTGATCTTCAAGCCGGAAGCCGTCTGAGGACGAAGCCCGGGCGAATTCCGGTTTTCGTAACAGAATTTGGCCACGGGGGCGGCACATCACATTTTTCTTGACCCTTCCCCGTGGCGGGCGGAAAATCCGCCTGAATCACGATCGCCTCTTTCCCAAGGCAGTTCCCACCAGCGCTGGCAGGATCTCGGGCACATACCCCCAAGAGGCGAGGGCCCAGCAAGCGAACGGATCACATTTTCGGCGGATGGCAAACGACGCCCGACAGTCGTGAAGTTTCTTTTTAGGAGGTACCCATGCAACGCAGCGACATGACGAAGAACATCTGCCTTGGCCTTTCAGCCGCAACCGGCGGAGTGCTGGCCGTCCTGGCCGACATCGCACAAAAGGGAGAAGCTTCCGCGGTGGAACATCTGAGATCGGGATTGGTCGATGTCGGACTTCAGACCTATGGTTGGGTGGTAGCGCTGGGACTGGTGGCGCTCTCGGTGGCGCTCAGTTTCATCCTGAGCGCGGATTCCAGCAAGAAGGCGTTTTCTTACGGCATCAGCGTGATCGCGATCCTGATGACTGGGGTGCCCTATAGCGCGCCTCCCGGCCTCAGCCTGGCGCCTCCCTCCACCGCCCCGACGGCCCGAGACTCCGGCTGGTGGGAGCGTTTAATGATTCCCCCTCAAGTCCTCGCGCAGGGCGGGCAGCCCAGCGAGCAGAAATCTCCCGTGAACGTCCATCTGCAACCGGACGACAAGAAACAGGTGACCAGCGCGATCGTTTCACTGGTCGATCCCGGCAGCGGACAGGTGATTGCCCGCTCCAAAGTGCAGGTGGAATCCAACCAATTCACCTTCTATGCCTCGAACCGCCCGTGCACACTCCGCGTGCAGGTCGACGGCTATGCCATTGCGGAGCGTTCGCTGAATCCACCGCCGCCGTCGCTTACCCTGCCGCTGAGTACATCGAGCGTCCCGCTGGCGTTTCAACGGCTGTTCCGAAAGTAAGTGAGGGGGTGTTTCGTCACAGCGCTAGCGAATCACGTGAATGCGAACCCCTATCTTCAGGTTCTTCCATGAGCGGTCTGCGGTGTAAAGCGGAGCGTTCAGCGAGAGAGCCAAGGCGAGGCAGGCTCGGTCGCCCAGTGACAGGCCAAAACCTCGAGTCGCGGCGATCAGGCTACCGGCAGTCTTGGCATGCTCAGTCCGGAAGGGAATGATCTCGCTGACTCCGATCGTGGCGTCCTCCCACGCTTCCTCAGGGTTCCATCCGGAACTCACCAACTTGCCTTGAACCTCAGCGAGACTGACGGTGCTTACCACGGCTTCGGCAAGCAGGTGAGGCGAGATATGCTGCGATCCGGCCTCCTCATTAATGAGAGCAAGCAACACTGAGGCGTCGAGGACGACGCTACTCACGCTTGGCGGCCTCGCGCCGTTCGGCGATCAGTTCGTCGACCAGTGAGACACCTGGTTTCACGTATTGGCGTGCGCGGCGCTGCGCCTGTTCGATGCGTCGCCTCATCGTGGTGATACGCAACTCATCACCCTCCATGCGGAGGATCACCTCGTCGCCCGCGCTGATCCCCAGCGCTCTGCGGAAGGCTGCCGGGATGACGAGCCGTCCGCTTTCGTTCACCTTCGTGCGTGTTTCCGGAGCCATGTCATTTCTCCCCGAGTGGTACCATAATATCAGAAAGTGTCATATTAATGCACGCATGTCATCTAGCGGCTGTTTTGCCGGCCATAGCTCCGCACGACCTCACAGCGCTTTGTGATTTTGGTCACAGCCTCTCCGCCAAGGCTCCCCCAGAATCGAGACGTAGTTCTCGTGGGAGCCGCCTGTGTTCAAAATCACTCTCGCCCAATTTCTCGCCCCCGGCATTAAACGCTTCGTCCTGGAAGCTCCGCGCATTGCCCGCAAGCAGAAGCCCGGCCAGTTTGTGATTCTCCGGGTTTACGAAGAAGGCGAACGGATTCCGGTCACCATCGAGAGTTCCGATGCGGAGCGCGGCACCATCAGCATCGTGGTGCAGTCGATTGGCAAGACAACGCGCCTGCTGAATTCGCTGAACACCGGCGATTCCATCCTCGATGTGGTCGGGCCGCTCGGAAAACCGTCTGACATTGAACAATTCGGCACCGTAGTGGTGGTGGGCGGGGGAGTGGGAACGGCCATGGCCTATCCCAGCGCGGCCGCTTTCAAGCGGGCGGGCAACCGTGTGATTTCGATCGTGGGAGCGCGCACCAAGGAATTGGTCATCCTCGAAAAGGAAATGCGTGACGTAAGCGACGCGCTGATGATCACCACCGACGACGGCAGCTACGCCGACAAAGGCTTTGTCACCGACAAACTGCGGCAGCTCATCCAGAATGGCACGCGCATTGATCTGGTGCTGGCGGTGGGGCCGATTGTGATGATGAAGGCTGTGGCGGAGATGACCCGCAAGGAGAACATTCGCACCATCGTGAGCCTGAACCCGATCATGATTGATGGCACGGGCATGTGCGGCGGATGCCGTGTGCTGATTGACGGCAAGAGCGAGTTTGCCTGCGTTGATGGACCCGAATTCGACGCGCACAAAGTGGATTTCGCGGTGCTGGTACAGCGCAACGGCATGTATCGCGAATCGGAACAACGGTCGCTGGCCGATTTCGACAGCCATGCCGACGAGCAGACCGCGCGCATCCGGGAAGAACAGTGCGCCATTGCCCAAGGAGGCGAGAAGTGAGCCCTGTGGCCAGGAAGTCGCCCAACCCATTGTCGCCGAAAGAGCGCATCAAGGTTCCCCGGCAATTGATGCCCGAGCAGGCTGCGGACGAGCGCAACAAGAACTTCAGCGAAGTTAATCTGGGCTACAGTCCGGAGCTGGCGCGTCTGGAGGCGCAGCGCTGCCTGGAGTGCGCCAAGCCCACCTGCACGGAGAGCTGTCCGGTGGGCGTGAAAGTAAAAGAGTTCGTGGAACTGATCGTGGCGGGAGATTTTCTCGGGGCAGCGGCAAAGATTCGCGAGGACAACGTTCTGCCGGCCATCACCGGCCGCGTGTGCCCGCAGGAAGATCACTGCGAAGGCAAGTGCCTGTTATCGAAGAAAGTGAAGCCGCTGGGCATCGGATATCTGGAGCGCTTTGTTGCCGATTACGAGCAGCGCTTGGGCACGCACGTGCTGCCCAGCGTGCCCCCGACGGGCAAGAAAGTAGCCGTGGTGGGCAGCGGGCCCTCCGGCCTCACCGTGGCCGGCGATCTGATTCAAAAGGGGCACAAGGTTCGAGTGTTCGAAGCGCTGCATGAGCTCGGCGGAGTCCTGGTCTACGGCATCCCCGAGTTTCGTCTTCCCAAGCAGATCATCCGCGAACAACTCGATTATATGCGCGAGATGGGCGTTGAATTCGAGACTGACGTAGTGGTCGGGCGCACGGTAACGATTGACGAACTCATGCACGAAGAGGGTTACGACGCCGTCTACATCGGTACCGGGGCCGGTCTGCCGCAATTCATGGGCATTCCCGGAGAACACCTCAACGGTGTCTATTCGGCCAATGAATTTCTCACGCGCATCAATCTGATGAAAGCTTACAAATTCCCCGTCTACGATGAGCCCATGCTCGATCTGCACGGGAAAGACGTTGCGGTGATCGGCGGAGGCAACACCGCGCTGGATGCGATCCGCTCGGCGTTGCGGCTGGGAGCGCGCAAAGCTTACGTCATCTATCGCCGCAGCGAGAAGGAAATGCCGGCGCGGGCCGAGGAAGTGCACCACGCGCAGCAGGAAGGCATTGACTTCCAGATGCTAACCGCACCAGTCGAGTTTCTCTCGGAGGGCAAGGGCTGGCTCACGGCGGCGCGCTGTGTGCGCATGGAACTGGGCGAACCGGACGCCTCGGGGCGCCGGCGCCCGGTGCCAGTCAAAGGCTCGGAATTTGATCTGCCGCTCTCGCTGGCGATTATGGCGATCGGGACCACGGCGAATCCCATCGTGCAAAGCACCACCCCGGGGCTGGGCACGGACAAACGCGGCTACATTCAAGCCGATCCCGAAACGCAGCGCACCACTCGCCAGGGAGTCTTTGCCGGAGGCGACATCGTCACCGGCGCCGCCACGGTGATTCTGGCGATGGGCGCCGGCCGCCGCGCTGCCAAATCAATTCATGAATTCCTGACCACCGGCCAGTGGTAAGCGAGGCCGGCAACAACGTTCTGGCGACTCTCTCCTTCTCGCCAGCGAGTTCCCGGGCTGCAAGCTTTTGTCGGCAATGGCAGTTTGGCCTGTGATCCCGGTCACCGAAGCGCGCGATGCATGTCACTGCCCGACGGGCGCAGGTGGGTTGTAATTCATTTCATGGAGCAGCGGCGCAGTGCGCCCAAATCGCTCACAACTTTCTTCCCGGGGGCGGCAATGGTGAATGATGATTTAGTGAAGTGTCCGTTGTGCGGTGGTTTTACGCACGTCGACCAACCCGCGCTGCTGGCAGCCCTGAACGACCCCAAAATCCGGCAGCAGATCGGAAATTACATGGCAGAACTGTTGCGCCATCCGTCGAGCCAACTGGCCGGGGTTGCCAGCGGACAGCCGCACAGCCAGGACCATACGCGGGATGTCCACAACTGGAACCCGAATATGCCCATATGGCGGCGCAGCCCGAAAGAGTAAGAGGGAATTCCGGAAGTTCAGGCGTGAGCACGCGGCGAGGTCAGCACGGGTGCCCGCTGTTGGCGGGGCGCGGATGAGCGTGTCGCGCCAAAAAGATTTGGGAGGAAGCGATGACCAGCAAACAGCAAGCTTTGGATTACCACAACGGCACGCGGCCGGGAAAAATTGAAGTCACTCCGACCAAGCCCTGCCGCACGCAGCGCGATCTCAGCCTGGCATATACGCCAGGTGTGGCCGAGCCCTGCCTCGAGATCGAGAAAAATCCTCAGGACGCGTTCAAGTACACCGGCCGCGGAAACCTGGTGGCTGTGGTCAGTAATGGGACGGCCGTGCTCGGCCTGGGCGACATCGGGGCGCTGGCCGGCAAACCAGTGATGGAAGGGAAAGCCGTGTTGTTCAAGCGCTTTGCCGATGTGGACGTGTTCGATATCGAAGTCAACAGCCACGATCCGGAAGAGGTCATCAAGGTATGCCAGCTTCTCGAACCCACCTTCGGGGGCATCAATCTCGAGGACATCAAGGCGCCGGATTGCTTCCGCATAGAAGAAACATTGCGCAAGACGATGAAGATTCCAGTCTTCCACGATGATCAGCATGGCACGGCCATTATTTCCGGAGCCGCGCTGCTGAACGCGCTGGAAGTCGTGAAAAAAGACATTGCGAAAGTGCGTGTGGTCTTCAACGGCGCAGGCGCGGCGGGCATCGCGTGTGCCGAGCACTATGTGCGGCTGGGAGTGAAGCGGGAAAACATCATTCTCTGCGATACCAAGGGCGTCGTCTACAAGGGACGCAAGGAAGGCATGAACCGCTACAAAGAGGCGTTCGCCGGCGAGACTGAGTTGCGGACCCTGGCCGAGGCTCTGAGAGGCGCCGATGTGTTTGTCGGATTGTCGATCAAAGGCGCGGTTACTCCTGAGATGGTGTGCTCCATGGCCGCGAATCCGATTGTGTTTGCCATGGCGAATCCCGATCCCGAAATTACCTACGAAGAAGCCAAGGCCTGCCGCGAAGATGTGGTGATGGCCACGGGCCGCTCCGACTATCCCAACCAGGTAAACAATGTGCTGGGCTTCCCGTTCATCTTTCGCGGCGCTCTCGACGTGCGCGCAACCGCCATCAACGAAGAGATGAAGCTGGCGGCCACGCGTGCCCTGGCGGCACTGGCCAAAGAAGACGTGCCCGACTCGGTGTGTCGCGCCTACGGTGTGGAGCGCTTGCGCTTTGGCCGGGAATATTTGATTCCCAAACCGTTCGACCCGCGGGTGCTGGTGTGGGAGGCTTCCGCCGTGGCCGAGGCTGCCATGCGAACTGGTGTGGCGCAGGAACCCGTCGAGCTTGAGGCCTACCGCGAGCAATTGGAACGCAGGCTGGGCAAGGCCTATGAAGTCTCGCGCAGCATGATCCACAAAGCCAAAGCTCATCCTAAACAAGTGGTATTCCCTGAGGGCGAGAACGAAAAAATCCTGCGGGCCTGCCACTTTCTGGTGGAAGAGAAAATCGCCAAGCCAATCCTGCTGGGCAGTCTGACTGCGATCCAAAACCGCGCACTCGAATTGGGCCTGAGTTTGGAGGGCATGAACATTGTCGATCCGGCGGTTTCTGAACTGCGCGAATTTTACGTTCAGGAATTGTTCCGCTTGCGTCAGCGCCGGGGCGTCACCCTGAGTGAGGCACGCTCGCTCATCAACGACCGCAACGTATTTGGCTCGATGATGGTGCACATGGGCGACGCGGATGCCCTGGTCAGCGGCGTCAGCCAGCACTTTGCCGATACCATTCGTCCGGCGCTGCAGATCGTGCGCATGCGGGAGGGGCTGCACCGGGTTTCCGGCTGCTACGCGCTGATTACGCGCAAAGGCGAGGTGTTGTTCCTGGCCGACACCAGCGTGAACATCGAACCCACCGCCGAAGATCTGGTGGAAATCGCGTTGTGCACGGCGCACATGGCCCGGCGCTTCGACGTTCATCCCCGGGTGGCCATGCTGTCATTCTCGAGCTTTGGCAGTGTAGATCACCCCATCTGCACCAGGGTTCGCAAGGCGGTCGAGTTGCTCCACTTTGCCGATCCAACCCTGATCGTTGATGGCGAAATCATGGCCGACGACGCGTTATCGCCGGAGGTGATTGAGCAGTCGTATCCCTTCAGCGCGCTGAAGGGCGGCGCCAACGTGCTTATTTTCCCCGACCTCGATTCAGCCAACATTGCCTGCAAGCTGCTGGCGAAGATTGCCGACTGCGAGACGCTAGGCCCCATCCTGATGGGCATGAGCCGGCCCGTACACGTGCTGCACCGGGGCGCGCACGTGGAGGAAATCGTAAACGTGGCTGCCATTGCCGTGGTCGACGCGCAAGAGAACGATTCCTATCTGGCCCGGCATGGAGCGCGGGTGGAGGAGCCGGTCACGGTGGAGGACTGAACGGAAGCGCAGTTCGCGAGGATGCCTTCATGTCAACCGTATGGAATTCGCGCTATGCATTGCGCACGCTCGGAATTAAAAGCTCCACCATCCGTGAGCTGCTGAAAATCACGCAACGTCCCGAAGTCATTTCGTTTGGCGGAGGCCTTCCCGCTCCCGATGTTTTCCCGGTGAAGCAGTTCGAGGAAGCCTGCCACGCAGTTCTGCAAAAGCATGGAGGAGAAGCCCTGCAATATGGTCCAACGGAAGGCTATGAACCGTTGCGAGCGATGATCGCGCGGAACATTGCCCGCTACGGCATTCTGGCCAAGGCGGAAAATGTGCTGATCACTTCCGGCTCGCAGCAGGCCCTCGATCTGATCGGCAAATTACTGATCAATTCCGGTGACCGCGTGCTGGTGGAGGCACCGACTTATCTCGGAGCGCTGCAAGCATTTAATGTCTACGGCGCGCAGTATGTTTCCGTTCCGCTCGACCATGACGGCCTCCGCACCGACCAGCTGGAGTCCTGCCTGCGTTTGGGCCCCAAGTTCATGTACCTTCTGCCCAACTTTCAGAATCCGGCGGGAGTCACGCTTTCGGAAGCGCGCCGGCACCAGCTGATTTTCCTGGCGGACAAATATGGCATCCCGATCATCGAAGACGATCCTTACGGGCAGTTGCGCTATGAGGGCGAGCATCTGGCGCCGCTGGTGGTGCTGGACCGGGAGAATCTGCGCCGCGACAACGGCTTCACCCTGGGCAATGTCATTTACCTGAGCACATTCTCGAAGACCCTGGCGCCGGGAATTCGCCTGGCCTGGATCGTGGCGCCAGGGGACGTGATCGGCAAACTGGTGCAGCTCAAGCAGGCCGCCGACCTGCACACGGCCACGTTCAACCAGATGGTGGCGTATGAAGTGGCGAAGGATGGTTTCCTCGATCAGCACGTCAAGCTGATCCGTGAGGTTTATCGCGAGCGCCGTGACGTGATGCTGCACGCGCTCCAGCAATTCTTTCCCCCCGAAGTCACCTGGACGCATCCCAAGGGCGGCCTGTTCCTCTGGATCACCATGCCCGAGGGCACGGATTGCCGCGTGCTATTTCGCACGGCGCTGGCGGAAAATGTCGCCTTCGTGCCGGGCGACTGCTTCTATGGCAACGACGCGCCCGACGGCTGCCGTCACATGAGGCTGAATTTTTCCTTTTCCCAGCCGGATCAGATTCGCGAGGGAATCCGGCGTCTTTCCGTGGCGGTGAAAATGCAATTGCGCGGCGCCCACCCGCCATTAGAGGTGGTTGCCAGCAATCGCTGACTGCGTGACGAGAATCACAATTTTAAGTGACACAAGCCACGGTGGTTTCACCCCTCTGGCGTCACACTGAAAGTGCGGAAAATTGGGGCAGACCGCGCGGGAAGCATCCAGCCTACGGGTCTGCTACATACGGGCGGCCTGGAGGTGAAGCATGACCGGAATGATTCTGATCGTAATTGTAGTTCTGGTAGTCGCGGTGGGGCTGTTTGTGTTCCGCGCCATTCCCGGCGTGCGAGCCTATTTCCGCTATCGCGGCGAGCGTCTCGTCACCTGCCCGGAGAACCACCGCGCCGCAGCGGTTGATGTGGACGCCAGGCAGGCCGCAGCCGGTGCTTTTCTTAGCGAGCCGACACTGCGGTTGAAGGAATGCTCGCGCTGGCCCGAACGCGAGGGCTGCGGACAGGAGTGTCTGCAGCAGATCGAGGTCGATCCGGAGAATTGCTTGGTCTGGAATATTGTTTCGAAGTGGTATGAAGGGAAGAAGTGCGTGTTTTGTCACAAAACATTCGGTCCACTTCGCCACATGGATCACGCACCGGCTCTGCTTGACCCGGAGCGCAGGTCGGTGGAGTGGAGGGAACTGCGCCCCGAGCAACTGCCTGAGGTGTTCGCCACCCACCAACCCATTTGCTGGAATTGCCATGTAGCGGAGACATTTCGCCGCCTCCATCCCGAACTGGTGGTCGACCGGGCATATGAGCCTCGGCGGGTAAGATAAAACCGGGGCCAGGTGGTTTTCGCGATAGCGCAATAATTCAAGAGAGCGGGAGAGATTCCTCTCCAACCCCGGCGACAAGCTGCGGAATCGGAAGCCCTCTGCCTGGACGGCCTGCTCGCCTGCAACTGCATCCTACTGGTAAAGTGAGGAGGAAGTTCCCCCGGTGCGAGACAATCGGAGGGCGGAAATCATCCTGAAGTGGAGGGCTCGCCCCAGAATCTTGCGGATGATTTGTTGAATCTCCTGATTTTCGGACTGGCATACTGGCAGGTTGCCGAGTCTGTTTGCTGGGGATTGCTGGCGGTGGACTGCCAACCTCGCCTCGGCGAGATTTCAATCGACTGGACCTGGAACCATCGGCAATTTGAAACTGAGATATCTCATGCGCGTAGGCCTGCTAATGGTGTGGATCTTAACCTCTGTGGTGTTTTGCTCACCTCAAAACACCCTGCCGACTCAAACCCCGGACCCTGCTCAGTCACCCACGGCCAGCCCTTCCAGGCAAGCGAAGCCGGCAGACCAACCGTCTACCGGGAGTAATTCTCAGGATCCAGGCAGCGCGGTCCAGCAAAACACAAAAAAGAAGAGTGAAGACGACCGGATGTTTTACGTGATGCCAAACTACCTGACAGTAGACAGTGAATCGCAAGTGAAACCGATCTCATGGGAGGAAAAATTCGCTATCTCAACGAAGGGTTCCTTCGACCCCTACGAATTCACGGTGGTGGGCATTGTGGCCGGTATTCGCCAGGCGGAAAATTCCTCTCCGGGGTATGGGCAGGGCATGGCAGGATACGCGAAGCGTTACGGAGCCGCTTTCGCCGATCAAGTGGACGGTAACGTCATGGTGGGGGGTGTTTATCCCACGTTCCTGAGGGTCGATCCGCGTTATTTTCAGCTGGGCCGGGGCTCGTTCGTGCGCCGCTTTGCATATGCCGTCGACCGTATTTTTATTGCTCGAACAGACTCCGGGGGGCATATGTTCAACGTTCCCGAGTTTGCCGGCAACGCGACAGCGATCGCTATTTCCAATTTCTATTATCCCGCGGCCGACCGCAGTTTTTCATCGAGTTTGTCAGGCTGGGGAACGCAAATGGGCATCGACGCCTTCGGGAACGAACTGAAGGAATTTTGGCCGGACATTCACCGATATTTGCAGAGGAGGCATGAGCGCGGCCTGCAGAAGCAGCAAAAGAAAGCCCCCAAATAGCTCTCGAATCCGCATTGCACAAGGTGCGCGTTGTCGCAACCGGTGTGGATCCAAATGCCGATTGAAACAGTCCGAGGTTGGGTAACTGGCGGGAAATCATTGCAAGCACAGCAGACAGGGTCGTAGTGGGAAGATACAGAGGCAGGGAGGAGAATTTGAAGGCGATTCATTTAGTTTGTATGGCGGCAGCGTTGGGCGGCATGCTGGCGGCACCTGCGCAGGCTCAGAAACCAGCCGCCGTGCGGGACCCGTCCAGCGAAAGAACCGTGTCATCCGATCTGGATGAGGTTAGTCAGAGCGGTGTTCCTCAAAATCAGGTTCCGCACCAAACCACCAAGGATGGAAAGTCATCCCGACCCGACGCGCCCACGCCCGCGATCTCCCCTTCAACTCCCAATAACCCCGAGGAAAACTATGGTAAGCAAAACAAGAGAATTCTGTGGATCATCCCCAATTACCGGGCGGTCAGTGCCAACACGCAGTTGCCTCCGCTGACTTTCAAGAGCGATCTTTGGCTGGCGACACAGGACACGTTTGACTACTCGGATTTTATTTTCGTGGGAGGGCTCGCGGGAATTGACATGGCCGGCAAGTCGCAGCCGAGCTTTGGGCAAGGCGCTGAAGGCTTTGGTAAATACTACTGGCACGTCTTTGTCGATGGCGGCATAGAGAACTACATGACGGAAGCGATCGTTCCCGTGGCGACCAAAGAGGACCCCAGATACTACACCATGGGCAAGGGCGGATTTTTTAAACGGACCGGTTATGCGGTGAGCCGGTTGTTGATCACCAAGACCAACTCGGGAGGGCGCACCTTCAATCTTTCGGAAGTTGTTGGAGCCGGCGCGGCGGCGGGCATTGGCAACGCGTACTACCCGGCAGAGCACAATCCGTGGGTGAAAACATATCAGCGCTGGGGAACGCAAGTGGGTTTGGACGGCGTGTTCAACGTGCTGAAAGAATTCTGGCCCGACATCAATCAGAAGGTGTTTGGCGGAAAATACTAATTCCGCTTTCGCCATATGGCCGATCATCGCGCTTCAATCCGCACCTTAATTGGAACAAGAGTGATGTGTTGATCCAGGGCAAGTGTATTACCCATTCTTTCGCTCCTCGTGCCTACGGGTGGCGGTGAAGCACGTGGGTGGCGATGTCCGGCCAGAACTCGCGGAAGGTGTTGGTCAGCGCATCCCGTCCCATGGCCCATCCAAACTTTACGGCCAGCGCACCAGCAGTGCGATCCGCGCTGGGATAGTAGGCGGTGGAAATTCCCTGGGCCATGGCGCGGCCGAGAACCTCCGAGGCGTTGAAGCTGGGGTGCCCGTGATAGTCGGGAGTGATGAGGATTCGGGAGGCGGCATAAATACCACGCTTGAAAATGCCGCCATGGCCCTTCGCATAATAGCGTTCGTCCTGATGAAATACGGTGGGCAGCGCGAAGATCACCAGATAGTTGCCATCGGTCTTGTCGAGAAACCCGCGCCAGTAATATCTGCCAAACCCCGCAACGCCTTTGCCGAGTTTGGGATGAGCGTTGGTTCCTTCCGCCAGTATGGAAGTGATGCCCACGAAGATGAACGAGGAATAATCGAAGCTGTTCTGGGTCGCGATCTTGAATGCCTGTTTTGGCGTGGGCGGAGGCGGAAACGCGCCCGCGCTTACGGCGCGGAAATTCGGCATTACTCCCAGGATTCGCTTGGGTTGTTGTTTTTCGGTGGGTGTGCCCTGCTCAGACGGTGTTTTGGAGGACTCGGCTTGCGCCGGCGGCGTTGCCGGCTTCTGATCCGAAGGGGCTGAGGTCTGTTGCGCTCCGGACCATACGGAGCACAATCCCAGCACAGCCAGACACAGTAGAGACCGCGTGATTGGCTTGATCAAACAGTGTTTCTCCTCAAGATTCGAACATTGGCGGAGATGTAGTCTGGCTATTCTATCAAGGCGGCTGCTCAACGCTTCGCAGCCGCGCATAGTTTTACTTTCATTTACAAAGCTGGCGGGGTAGTGCTTCCTGCATCGGGAAGAGCATTTGCGAAGGCCTTTTGTGTCGAAGCTGGACTCGACTTCACGCGATACTATAATCATCCGGGCTAATCCACACGGCCGCAATACTGTGTGCGAAAAATCTTCCGGGGGGCAAAGGCATGGCAGAACCAACCTATGAAGAATTAAAGGCGCGTTTGGCACAATTGGAAAAACAGGTGGAGACGAAGAAACGCGTCGGCGTTTTGGACTTCAAAGTCGGGGAAAAAGGCGGCGTCAGCGTGTACGGACTGGGGCGCTTTCCGGTCACTCTCTATTACGAACAGTGGCAACGGTTGCTGGGGGCGGCCGAGGATCTGAAGAAATTTCTGGAGGAAAACAAATCGAAACTGAAGCTCAAGGAACCGGCGTAGCTTTTGCCTTGTAAGGACCGCCTCTCCGGTTACCGGGGAGCACATCCTTCGGAGGAATTCACCTCCCGGCCTGGAGTTCGGGCTATAATAAAAAAACTGTGCCCAAGTACTCAATCGTCGTCCCGCTGCACAACGAACAAGAAAACGTTACCGATCTTTATGACCGCCTGAAGGCGGTCATGGAAGCCCACGGGGAGAGCTTCGAGATCGTGCTGGTGGATGACGGCTCCAACGATCACACCTTCGCCATGCTGCGCGAAATCGCGGCCGTAGACAGCCGCGTGACCGTGGTCAAGCTGCGCCGCAACTTTGGCCAGACGGCCGGGCTGGCTGCCGGCTTCGACCATGCCCGCGGCGAGTACATCATCGCGATGGATGGCGATCTGCAGCACGATCCCGCAGATATACCGCTTTTCCTGGAGCAGATCGCGGCCGGCTACGACATCGTCAGCGGCTGGCGGAAGGTGCGAGTAGATAATTTCTGGCTGCGCCGCATTCCTTCCCGCATCGCCAACTGGGTCATGGCGCGGCTAAGCGGCGTGGACATTCACGACTTCGGAACCACTTTCAAAGCCTACCGCCGCGAAATTCTGGAGCAGGTTCCGCTTTACGGCGAAATGCACCGCTTCATTCCGGCGCTGGCTTCGTGGTATGGCGCGTCGATTTGCGAAGTGCCCATTCACAACGTAAACCGGCAGCGCGGGAACTCGCACTATGGCATTTCTCGCACCTTCCGGGTGTTCTTCGATCTCATCACCATCCGTTTTTTGCTTCGCTATCTTTCCCGCCCACTGCATTTTTTCGGCTCGCTGGGAATGGCCAGCATTTTCGGCGGCACCGCCCTGGTGGCCTGGCTGGCAGTGGAGAAGTTCCTGCGCCATGTGCCGGTGATGGCCTCGCACGGTCCGCTGATGATGGCTGCCCTGGGTCTGCTTCTCGGCGGATTGAACTTGCTGGCGATTGGCCTGCTTGGCGAGATGCAGGTGCGCCATTACCACGGTCCGCGGTTGCGGATTCCCTACTCGGTTGACCGCGTGCTGCGATCGCAGAACGAAGAGCACAGCGTCTCAGAATAGGACTGCCCGACACATCTCCCGTCGTTTTCTTGAGTCGTCCCCGGTTATAATCTACCGTTTGGTTGCTGCCGCCGTTCCGTGAGGAGCCCGCCCATGTCCCCAACCACACAACAACACGAACTACAGCTGGCGCGGCGTATGTCGCGCCTGGGAACCGAAACCGCCTTTGAAGTCCTCAACCGGGCGCGGGTGCTGGAGAGCCAGGGGAAAAGCATCATCCATCTGGAAATCGGCGAGCCAGATTTTGACACTCCGGGAAACGTAGTGGAAGCTGCCGTGGACGCTCTGCACAAGGGCTGGACGCATTATGGCCCGTCGGCGGGTTTGCCCGAGTTACGCCAGACCATCGCCGACTACGTGAGCCGCACCCGCGGAGTGAAAGTGACGCCCGAAGAGGTAGTCGTAGTCCCGGGCGGCAAGCCAATTATTTTCTTCTCGATCCTGTCACTGATTGATGAAGGGGATGAAGTCATCTATCCCAACCCCGGCTTTCCCATCTACGAGTCGATGATCGAATACGTTGGGGGAAGGGCAGTGCCCATCCGCCTGCGCGAAGAGCGCGATTTTTCGCTCGACGTGGATGAACTAGCCGGACTGATTACGGACCGTACGCGGCTCATTATTCTGAATTCGCCCCAGAATCCGACCGGCGGCGTGCTGGATCGCGGCGACATCGAGCAGATCGCTCGCACCATCGGCGACCGCAACATCATGGTCCTGTCGGATGAAATTTACAGCCGACTGCTGTTCGACGGCGCCCGCCACTTCTCCATCATGAGCGTGCCCGGAATGCAGGAACGCACGATTCTGCTCGACGGTTTCTCGAAAACCTACGCCATGACCGGTTGGCGCATGGGCTACGGCGTGATGCGCGCTGACCTGGCGGCGCACATGACGCGGCTGATGACCAACTCCAATTCCTGCACGGCGAGTTTCACGCAGGTGGCGGGAATCGAGGCCCTGCGCGGCGATCAGAGTTCGGTTGAGAATATGTGCGCCGAATTCAAGCGCCGGCGCGATGTATTTGTGGCGGGCTTGAACAAGATCAAAGGATTTTCCTGCCGACTGCCCAAGGGCGCCTTCTACACCTTTCCGAACATAACGGGAACGGGGTTGAAATCGAAGCCGTTGGCCGACGCCCTGCTGGAGCAGGCGGGCGTGGCCGCGCTCTCCGGCACATCGTTCGGCGCGTTTGGCGAGGGCTATTTGCGCTTTAGCGTCGCCAATTCGCTGGAGAATCTGCAGGGCGCTTTGGCCCGCATCAATAAGTGGGTAAGCGAGAACCTATAACCCCCGGAGCTTATATTTTCAACGTTTATGGCCACGAAGAAAGCTGCCCAGAAAGCCAAGCTGCCGAAGGCTAGCCGTCCGTGCATTCCGGGTTATGGTTTGGCTCCAGCCTCGAAAGGTCTCCTGCCCTGGTCGTGGGCGGAGCGGCGGCTGAAGGAATCGCACAATTACTGGATTACCACCGTCCGGCCTGATGGTTCGCCGCACACAATGGTCATCTGGGGCCTGTGGCAAGACGGGCGGTTTCTGTTCAGCACCGGCAGCCAGTCGGTCAAGGCGCGCAATCTGGCGCAGAATCCACGCTGCATTGTGTGCACCGAAGAGGCAGATGAGGCGGTGATCGTCGAAGGCTTGGCTGAAATCGCCGATGTCGCAGCCCGCCGCAAACTCATTCCGGTTTACGAAAAGAAATACGACTGGGACTTAGCATCGATGCAAGCCGACTTGCTTTCCATGAAGGAACCGGTATTTGCCGTTCGGCCGCGAGTGGTCTTTGGATTGTGGGAGGAAAATTTTCAGAGCAAGTCGACGCGCTGGAAGTTCGAATAGGAACTCCCATGTGTGGCCGGAGAATCCAGGTCCCAAGAAACCATGAACAAGAAATTTCACGTGTTTGCCACCTGTGATATTGGCAAAGCCATCGACCTGCTGCGCAAACGGGGATATGAGGTCGAGGTTTATCCGCATCCCGAGGCTCCGCCGAAGAGTCTGATCGTCGCCCAGGTGAAGTCGGGCATCGATGGGCTGATCACCACGTTGCGCGACCCAATCGATGGCGAGATTTTCGAAGCCGGCAAGAACACGCTGAAGGTTGTGGCGCAGTACGCGGTCGGGTTTGACAATATCAATCGATCGGACGCGAACCGCTACAAGATTCCATTCACTAATACCGCCGATGTGCTCACCGAGGCCACTGCCGAGTTTGCTTTCTTTATGCTGGGTTCGCTGGCACGCAAGATGTGGCCGGCCGAGCACCTCACACGCGACAACCAGTGGAGCTTCTGGCATCCTTACTTGCCGTTTCTCGGCGACGAGGTCACCGGAAAGACCATCGCCATCATCGGCACCGGCCGAATCGGGCTGGCGATGATCAAGAAGTGCTCGGGCTTCGACATGAATATCCTGTGCTACGACCCGGCCTACGAAAACCAGCAATTCGCCAAATCGATTCAGGAAGTTATGGATCTGCGCGAAGTGCGCGGCATCACGAAAGAAAAGTGCTGGATCAAATACGTGAAGTTCGAAGAAGCCTTGCGGACGGCTGACTTTGTCAGCGTGCACGTGCCGCTGCTGCGGCCGGAGGAAAGCTCTACGCCGACTTACCATCTGTTTAATGAGAAAACTCTGGCGCTGATGAAGTCCACGGCGTACCTGGTGAACACTTCGCGGGGCCCGGTCGTGGACGAAGCAGCACTGGCGCGAGCGCTTCGCGAAAACTGGATCGCGGGCGCGGCGCTCGATGTCTATGAGAAAGAGCCGCTGCCCGCCGATTCGCCCTTGCGTGATCCTGCCATTGCCGACCGCTGCCGCCTGCTGCCGCACTTTGCCAGCGCGGCACGCATTACTCGGCTTTCCACCGATCCAGACAAGGGCATGGCTGGCCGCTGCGTCCAAGGATTGATCGACGTACTGGAAGGCAATTACGGCGGTGACATCACGAAAATGCCCTACGTGGTCAATAAAGAAGCGTTCCGGGCCGCCTGATTGGCATTACGGCGCCGCCGGAACGTAAACCTGTTGGGGCGCGACCAGCTGCACATCTTCCACCTCGGTGGTGATCCTCACCCGCTGCAATCCAGCTCTTTTCTCCGGCCTGGCAAGAAATGTGAGCAGATACTGATGGTTCAAACGATTTGCCTGATCGTCGAGATATGGGACAAACGATACCGGAGGGCCGGTAAAGCCGATGTAATACGATTCTCCTCCGGTTTTGTCCGCAACCTCGGCGAGATAAAGCTGGCCCCAGTAGATCTCCCAGTAACTATGGGCGAAGTGACCCATACCCGGGGTATAAATGCCGGATACGATGATCCCCGCGCGCTGCGCGTCGGCAATGGCATCATCCAGATAGGGATCTTCTAAGTTACCACTCACATAGTACGGATCAATCCCATCGGTCACCATAAGTACCTCGCGGCGGGCGCTGGTTTTCGGCCAGTGCTTGACCAGATCGCTGAGGCAGAAGTAGGGGCTGCCGTTTCCCGCGAAGGTTCCCAGGGGAAGGCGCAGGGCTTTGGCGGCCTGGGCGTGGTCGGTGGTGAGATTCTGCACAATCCTGGCCATGCCATTCTGCATGTAGGCGATGCCAATCTCGGTCGTGGCTGGCTGCTGCTTGATGAACTGGCGAATATCGTCCAACTGTTTGCCCAGGCTGGCGTTGGCGGAGTCATCGATGAGGACGAAGTATTGCAGGGCTGCATGATCGCCGGTAGCCGGCACCCAATCGGTGACCCTGTCGCGATCCTTTCCCTGATAAACCATGACGTCGTCGCGTTGGATGACCGGCGGTTTCACGCCGTGCCTTCCTTCGACAGTTACGACTGTTTGGACCGGAACTCCATTCGCGGCCGGCGCCTGCGCTGCGAGGTTTGGAGCCAGGCACAGGCCGACAGCGAATGCAACTAAAATGCTGCTCGGCAAACGCCCCTTATTCATGGAATGCCTCCTCTGCGCACAGATGCCCGACCCAAGGGTCTCCGGACAAACCCACTAAATAGTTAGATGCAGCAATGGGCGCCAGGGAATACTTTGCCCGTAGTAGACACTGCCGAAAACCATCATTCCTGCAACCGTGCGAGCCTGCCAAAACTCGACAGCTCAGGCGGGAATGAAGCATTCTACTCAGCGGGCCCGACGGGCCCAAGTTCTTGCCATGTTTTCCGACCGGACCAACTGGAAGCTCACCCGTAACCGCTTCACCGAGGCGCTGGAGGAGGTGGGCGCGTCGGAAATCCGGATTCTCGATCTTACCGTATCCAACCCCACGCGGGTGGGACTGCGGTATGACGTTCCGGCCATTCTGTCGTCATTGTCCTCGCCGCAGTCAATGGACTACGATCCCCAGCCCAAGGGCCTGCTGAGCGCGCGCGAGGCTGTGGCGAATTACTACTTGAATCAGCATGGAATGGCGCAACTGACCGCCGAGCGCTTGATTCTGACTACCAGCACCAGCGAAGGCTATTCCTTTGTTTTTCGGCTGCTGTGCAATGCGGGCGACGAGTTGCTGGTGCCAAAGCCTAGCTATCCGCTGTTTGAGTTTCTGGCGGATCTGCAGGATGTGCGGCTGGTGCCGTATCCGCTGATCTACGATCACGGCTGGCAGATGGATTTTCCGTCGCTGGAGAAGGCGGTTACGTCGCGCACGCGTGGGGTCGTCGTGGTGCATCCGAATAATCCGACGGGGTCGTATGTTTCGCAGCAGGAGCGGGAGCAACTGAGTTATTTTTGCCGCGAGCACCGGCTGGCGGTGATTGTGGATGAAGTGTTTTTGGATTATGGATTCGATGACAATTTCCATCGAGCTTCGCTCGACCGGACGGCCGAGGGCGGCCGTCCCCACATGATCTTTGTCGCGAGCAAGGAAGTGTTGACTTTTACGCTGAGCGGGTTGTCGAAGATTTCTGCGCTGCCGCAGATGAAAGTGGCGTGGATTGCAGTCAGCGGGCCACAGGAAGAAGTGGAGCCGGCGATGGCTCGACTGGAAGTGATTGCAGATACGTATTTATCGATGAATGCGCCGGTACAGTTGGCGATGCCGGTGCTGTTGGAACAGCGACACAGTATTCAGAAACAGTTGATGGCGCGTGTGCGGGCGAACTTGGCCGAACTCGATCGGCAGCTTGCCGCGCAAAAAACTTGTTCCCGGCTCGAAGTGGAAGGCGGATGGTATGCTGTGCTGCGCGTGCCGGTGACGCAGTCGGATGAAGAGCTGGCGATTGCGCTGTTGCGGGAAAAGTCAGTGCTGGTGCACCCGGGGCATTTTTATGATTTTGCGAGCGATGGGTATCTGGTGGTGAGCTTGATTGGAGACGAAGAGGAATTTTCTCAGGGGCTCAGTCGGATATTAGAACCATACGACTAATTGTGTCCGGGCAACATTCCGTGTCCAGGAGCTGGAAATGAGAACCGGCGGCGTAGCCTTGTTTCTTCTTGTGCTGAGCTTTGGCCTTGCGGTCGTTGCAGAGGCCGATGAGCCCGTATTGATTTCAGCGAGTATTCCGAGATACCCCCCGCTGGCCCGCCAAGCTAGAGTTCAGGGAACCGTGAAAGTGACGTTTACGCTTGGTCCGCGATCGGCAGAACCAACGAACGTTCAGGTCGTGTCGGGTCACAAGATGTTAGGCCCCGCCGCGATTGAGAACATAAAGACGTGGCGCTTTGAGAACGGATATAACGTAGAGCGCAAATATGAAACGACTTTCGACTATCGTTTCGGCAACACGTCGGTCTGCTTTCATTCCTTCGGCCACATAGAGGTCGAAGAGCCGGAGCCCCTTGTCATTGCGAATCCCTGAAGCAGAACTAGCTCCGAGGAGAGCTCCCGGCCAAAAACGGGTTGCTCTCTCTTTCTTCCCCGATAGTGGTCAGCGGGCCATGACCTGGCACGACCACAGTTTCGTCCGGCAGCGACAGTACTGTGCCGCGCAGGGACTGCATGATCTTCTCAAACGAGCCGCCGGGAAGGTCGGTGCGCCCAATGGAGCCGGCAAACAGGGTATCGCCGGCGATCAGCTTTTTTTCAGCAGGGAAGTAAAGGCAGATGCTGCCCTCGGTGTGACCCGGGGTGTGCAGAACGCTGGCGGTGTGCGATCCCGCCTGAATTGTCTCTCCCGCGCTGACGCTGTGGTCGATTTCGACTTTGCCGGGGTCGGCCATGCCGATCCAGGCCGCCTGCATGTGGAGCATCTTCAACAGAGCATAGTCATCCTGGTTCAGCAGAATGGGCGCACCAGTGGCGGCGCGCAGCTTCATGGCTCCGCCGACGTGGTCGATATGGGCGTGGGTAATGACGATCTGCTTGACCTGCAGATTATGCTTTCTGATCAGGGCCAGAACGCCATCGATATCGTCGCCCGGATCGATGACCATGGCCTCGCGCGTCGCCTCATCGCCGATGATCGAACAGTTACACTGCAACGGTCCGACGGCAATGATCTCGTGGATCATGCTTCCATTGTAGCGAAAGCATGTCGCAACACTAAGGGCACAGAGAAACACAGAAAGCGGACCTTTACCTGGTGCTCCAATTTTGAGGATCCCGTGGTCAGCGGTCACGGCAACTGAGAGGGGCACTTGTCGGCGAGCCGTCCGTAGCGCGACAATACGCCGACGTGGCTGGGAGGTTCTGTGGCCGCCAAATACCGTCAACCGGGTTATCAAGATCGCGACCGCGAGCAGCGGCCGCGTCACGAGACTGCAGAGAAACCGAAGCCCTCGGTCCCACCAGCGAGAAGAGACTACAGCATGGGGCCGAAGCCGGTGAATATGCCGGGCACCCACGCGGTGTCGCGTTGCGCGCAGTGCGGAGCCGTGCTGCAATCTCCGCCGGGAGAAAAGTGCGCCAAATGCGGCTTCGAATTGCATTCCTGCAAGCAGTGCATGTACTTCGATCCGGGAAGCCGCTTCGAGTGTATGCAGCCGGTCAAGCAGCGCATCGCCAGGAAAGACGCGCGCAATGAGTGCTCCTTCTATGAGATTCGGGTGACCCGGGAGAAGGAAACTTCCACGCCGGCCAGCTTGCGACCGAGCGACGCGAGGCAGGCGTTTGAGAATCTGTTCAAGAAGTAGATCTTCCGCGAGTTATGGCCGATGCGAGTAAATTGCACAGGTCCTTCGCTTCGCGAAGGATGGCAATGCGGTTCGGAATGCTGACCAAAATCACAATCACGCGGGAATAATAATCCTTCACGGTTTCTGCGTGGGCCGCAACAGAATCTCGCTGATGAACGACTGCCTCGCCTGCGTGACCAGAGTTTCGACAGCGTGGGCGATATCCTCCGGCCGCAGCATTTTGCTCGTGTCCTTTCCTGTGTGTGGGCTCAAATCGGTGTTGGTCGAGCCGGGGCATATCACGCTGACCCTGATGTTGTGTCCTCGAAGTTCCTCCGCGACCGAGTAACTCAGCCCGTTCAGTCCCCATTTGGATGCGGCATACGCGGCGCCGTTTGGCAATGCATTCTTTCCCGCGAGGGAAGAGATATTGATGATGTGCCCCGACCCGGTGCGAATCATCATTGGGGCGAATGCCCGAATCATGTAGTACACACCCCGCAGGTTGGTGTTGAGAATCTGCTCCCATGCTTCGGGGGGCAATTGGTGCAGCGGGCCGCCAAAGCCGCCGATTCCGGCGTTGTTGACCAGAATGTCCAGGCGGCCGAAGGAGGACTCTACGCGCTTGCGCCCAGCCTCGACCGAGTCCAGACGAGTGACATCACAAGGCAGAACCTCGGCCTTGTTTCCCGCCTGCCTGATTGTCTGGGCGGCAGATTCGAGCGCGGAGACCGTGCGCCCGCACAACAGTACGGTCGCGCCCAGCCCTGCCAGGGAGCGCGCAACCGCCGCGCCAATGCCCCGGCCAGCGCCGGTGATTAGCGCTACCTGCCCTTCCAGGGGCGATGCGTTTCTCATTAGAACTCCCTTTTGCCAGTGCTCCGCCACTCAGCGGCGGTGCTGTCTGAACCGAGGTCAACCGCAGGCTACGATCCTCGCATCTTAACAATCGCATCTTAACAATAAAGAGTTGCTTGACCGGAAAGCGGCTTGCCTTCGGAAGAAGAGGTACTTATAATCCGGCCAACCGGAAATCAGGGTGCAGTCTCCCTGTATTGCACAACTCTCCCGTTTTTCCGGGGACTGCCGGGAGCGACTTGAGGCGTTCCGAGCAGGAGGAGCACTAGAGGCGGAATGCGACTTCTGCGGCAGCGGCAGTGCCTTTTTCCGAACAAATGATTTCTTAAGGGCCAAGGAGCCATACTGATGAAAAAGATTCTGGTCACGGTTGTGCTCGGTATCGCTGTAGCGGCAGCGGGGGCACGAAGTTCGGCCCAATCGACCCAGGGACAGCCGGCCGCGTCGTCCTCGCAGGCGCCCGTCATTAAGGACCCCGCCGAATACAACGCCTACGTAGGTGCGATCCAGCAGAAGGAGCCAGCCGCACAAATCAGTGGCCTGGAAGCGTTTCTTACCCAGTACCCCAATAGCGTGATGAAGACCACCGCCCTCGAAGTCCTGATGGGCGACTACCAGCAGACGAACAATGTAGCCAAGGCTACCGAGACGGCCCAGAAGCTGGTTGCCCTGGACCCCTGCAACGATAGGGCACTGGCGCTGCTCGCCTACTTTGATCGCGTACGGGCGCAGGGCGGCGATCCCAACGCGAAGCAGCTCCTCCAGGATGCGGACAAGTACGGCGAAGAAGGGGAAGGATGCCTGTCCAAGTTCACCAAGACGGACAACACGTCGGAGGCCGAGTTTGAGAAGCTGAAAGCTCAGATGAACGGAATCTTCAGCGCGGCCGTGGGCATTTCGGCGCTGCAGGATAAAGATTATGCGAAAGCGGCCAAGAACCTGAAGGTTGCGGTCGATCTGAGCCCGCAGGATTTCAGCGTGGTTTATCCCTTGGCGCTGGCCTATTTGCAATCCACTCCGCCCGATTCGATCAATGGCATCTGGTACGCCGCACGCGCCTCAGTGGTTGCGCCGGCGCAAGTGCAGGCGTCGATTGAGAAGTACGCCAAGAATCAGTACCACAACTACCACGGCGGGGACGATGGCTGGACCGATGTTCTGGCGGCAGCCAAGGCCAATCCGGCTCCGCCCGCGGGTTTCACAATTAAACCGGCCCCGACTCCGGCCGAGCAGGTGCACGCCATGGTGCTGGCCACTTCACCCGACAAGATGGATTTCGGCACGTGGGAATTCGTGCTCACCAATGGCAGCCAGGAAGATAAAGATACAGTCTGGAACGCCATCAAGGGCAAAGCCGTGCAGATGAACGGGATGGTCATCAGTACGACTCCTACAGAGTTTCAGATTGCGGGCAGCGAAGATGACATCGAGGCCAAGAAACCGGATATCACGCTGCAGTTTGTCGATAAGGTTCCGCCCAAGATGATTCCAAAAGACGGCTCAAGCTTCGATTTTCAGGGAGAGCCGGCTTCCTACACAACCAACCCGTTCATGATGACGATGGCCAATGGGAAACTGCTGAAAGCAGCGACGCCGGCGAAAAGGCCGGTCCATCACCGGCCGTCAAACTAAGGCAACTCAAACCTGAGGGACTTATCCGAAGGAAAGGATCGACAGGGCAGCCCGCTTGGGCTGCCCTGCTTGCATCGACGGCAGGAAGCAGCAGACTGGGACGGCGCTGCCGGCGTGAGATAAGCGAGATCGGCCAACGGCAAGTCTGCTCTCTACCGAACTGCCTTTCTGTCCAGGCCTAGCGGACGCGCGCTGCGCGGCGGACGCTTCACGCCATCGCGCAGTTGGCGAACATCGATCCTCAGCTCGTGGATGGTACGGCTGAGGGTGTTGCGGTGCATCCCCAATTCGCGCGCGGCGCGGCACTGGTTGCCTTTGTTTTCCTGGAGCACGGTGAGAATGAAGCGTTTCTTGAACTCACGCACGCCCTCGGAGTAGAGGATGTTGCTTTTGTACATTTGCAGGATGAGCGCTTCCAATTGATCTTTCACGATGCGTCTCTCTTTTCCGATTCAGTGTCTTAACTATGCACCGCATCTATTTTCCGGAAGGCGGAGTGCCTGTCAGGTCTTTCGGAGCGTGACGGAGAAAGTCCAGGCCCTGGTAAAAGCGTGCCCTCAACTCGGACGGCGCCACCCAGATAGCGGCTCGGCCCAAAACCAGAAAATAAGGCGCCAGTTCCGACCTTTCCAGCAGCTTCGAAGTGGGAGTGAATGCCGTCATACCCATGAGGATCACGGCCACCATGAAGACGCCCTTCACCAAACCAAGCAGCGCGCCGAGAAAACGGTCAAACCCGCTAAGGCCAGCTTCCTTCATCACCCAGCGTGCGATCCTGCCGGCAACGCTGAACAAAACCAATACTGCGAAAAAGATGACGAAGAACCCGAGAATCTGAGCCAGCCACTCCAACTTCAGGAACGACATCAACCATGCCGCCAGGCGGTGGTACTGCCAGGCGGCCACCAAATAACCCACGATCAAGCCGGCGATGCTGAAGGCTTCCATAAAAAACCCCTGCATCGCCGCGGAAATGACGTTGAGCAGCAGAAGCAGCGCGATCAGCCAGTCGGCCGCGGTCATCGCGCGCTCCGGCCAACCCGTGCGCGGGCGGAGCTGGCATCACTCATCCAGCTTGCGTCCCGTAAGCAGCGTGTAAGCCTCCAGATACTTTTCGCTGGTGCGGCGCGCGACCTCTGGGGGGAGGGCCGGCGCGGGCGGTTGCTTATTCCAGCGAATTTCTTCCAGGTAATCGCGAACGTACTGCTTATCGTACGACTCCTGCGACCGGCCCGGAGCATACTTGTAGGCGGGCCAGAAACGGGAGGAATCCGGGGTGAGCACTTCGTCGGCCAACGTGATGCCCCTGGCCGTGCGTCCAAATTCGAACTTGGTGTCGGCGATGATGATGCCACGCTGGCGGGCATATGCGCCCGCCTTGCCATAGATTCGCAGGGCTAGATCGCGCAGGTGGCTCGCCGTTTCTGTGCCAACGATGTCGCACATGCGATCGAACGAAATATTCTCGTCGTGGCCGGTAACCGCTTTTGTAGCCGGGGTGAAAATGGGCTCGGGCAGAGCATCGGATTCGTGCAGGCCCGCGGGCAGCTTGAGCCCGCAGACTTCACCCGTTGCTTTATATTCCTTCCATGCCGATCCGGAGACGTAGCCGCGGACTACGCACTCGACCGGGAACATTTCCGCCCGACGCACCAGCATGGAGCGGCCGCGCAGCTGATCGGCATACTTTTTCAGGCTTTGCGGATAGCGGTCGACATCCGCGGTGACGAGATGATTTGGCACAATATCGGAGAGGAAGTCGAACCAGAACAATGAGATCTGAGTCAGCACGTGCCCCTTGTGCGGAATGCCCGTGGCCAGGATGTAATCGAAGGCGGAGATGCGGTCGGTAGCCACGAAAAGCAGCTGTTCATCACTTACCTGGTATACGTCGCGCACCTTGCCGCTGGCGTGAAGCTGAAGCTCGGGAAAGTCGGTTTTCAAAAGGACGGAGTCTAGAAGTTCTGTGGTCATGGGGAAATTCTACAGGTAAGGAGCGACGGGTATTCTCAGCCTGTTGGGAAATTTTGTCAACCGCTGAGATGCTCAACCGTGAGGACAGCTTTATCGTGTTGAAGCAAGGTGAGTTGAGCAGGCAGGGCGAGACAACGCTTACGACCGGCGACAGATCGCGGACCGAAGCCTTGTGGAAAAGCTGAGGATGAAAGTGGATAACGGGGCGAGCGGCTGTCTTGGCCTCCCCAATCCGCTGAAACACTCCGCATTCCAATTACTACGCGGTCCCAAACTTCACCGACACCAGCTTCGACACGCCCGGCTCCTGCATCGTAACGCCGTACAGCACCGGTGCGATGCTCATGGTTCGCTTGCTGTGGGTGATGAGCACGAACTGGGTTTGCATGCTCATTTCCTTGACCAGATCCGTGAAGCGGCCGACGTTGGCTTCGTCCAACGGTGCGTCGACCTCATCGAGAATGCAGAATGGGCTGGGCGTGTACTGGAAGATGCCCACCAAAAGGGCCAAGGCGGTGAGAGCTTTTTCGCCTCCGGAGAGCAGCAGCACACTCTGCAGGCGCTTGCCCGGAGGCGAAGCCACTACGTCGATGCCACTTTCTGTACTGTTTTCCTCGTCAGTGAGCCTCATGAAAGCCTGCCCGCCGCCGAACAGCTTCTTGAAGGTAGCCTGGAAATTGTCGTTGATCTTGTGAAACGCTTCCTCGAATTTCTGCCGCGAGAGCTGGTCGATCTCCTTGATCGTTGCCGTTGTATTTTCGATGGACGCGATCAAATCTTTGCGTTGCGTGTCGAGGAAGCCGTGGCGCTCGGCGGTTTCCTTGTACTCTTCGAGCGCCATCATATTCACCGGACCCATGGCCTCCAGTTTCGCCCGCATCTCGCGATGGGCGTGGTCCTGGGCGGCAAGTTCCTCGCCTGAAACAAGCGTCAGGTTGCTATCGGACATAAGCTGGTCGCGTTCCATGCCGAGTTCGTTGAGGCAGGTCTGGCCCATGTAGGCTGCGTCGGCCTCGAGCTTGGCGGCCGCGGCCGAAAGTTCGCCTTTGCGGTCGCGAGCCTGATCGAGCAGTTGGCGGGCATCATGGAGCAGCGCGTCGATTTCGCCGAGGCGGGCCCGGACCTGTTCCGACTCGAATTGCAGCAAACCTTCCCGCGCCTGGCCGGCGTTGCGCTCGGCTTCGAAGTCAGCCGCTTGGGCTTCGAGTTGCAGGGTTTCTGCCTCGCGTTGCGTTTTTTCTGCGGCTGCCGCGTCGATCTGCGAAGCAAGCGTGTGAACTCGTTCGCCCATCTCGTGGAAAAGTGAATCAATCCGCTGCAAGGCCGCCGCGGCAGAGCGATGGCGTTCTTCGAGCGCGGCGACCCGCGCCATCCCCTGCGAAGTAATCTGGGATGCCTCCTCGCGTCGTTGGCGCAGAGCGGCCAGCGATTCCTGGGCAAGGGCGATCTGGCGTTCCATAGCCTCACGCTTTTCCTCGATCACTTCGATGTCAGACTGCAAAGTTGCAACTGCGTTTTCGTGTTCGGAACGTTCCGCGGCCAGACGCTGCACCTCAAGCTGCACAAGGTTCATGCGCTCGCGCACGCGACTCATCTCAGAATCGAGCTGCTGCAGCATGTGCCCCGAAGTCAGGGCCTGATGCTCGGCGTCGCGCCGCTCGCTCTCCAGCCGTTCGAGCAGGGAAGCCAGGTCCCGAAGCTCGTGGCCCAGGGTGAGCACGTGCGTTTCTTCCTCGCGCAAAGCGCGTTCCAGATCCTCGAGCTGGCGCAAAACTTCGCGCAACTCGCGCTTCATCGAGAGCGGCCCTTCGCTGCGCTGCTTGCCTCCGGTGACCGTAACGTTGTGGAAACACTCACCCGCCTGGGAAAGGAAAAACGCATTGGGGTTTTCCAACGCCAGACTGCGCGCGGTCCCGCTTTCAGGAACGATATAGCCATCGCGCAACTTGGGGAGAATCACCTCCAGGGATTTGCCAAATCCGTTCAGCACGCGAATCGTGTTCTTGAGCGGCAGAATCTGAGCCGCGGGCGGTGCGCAATGCGCCGATTCATCCAGCACGAAGGAAAACTTCGCCTGCGCATCCTCGGGATGAACCAGAAAGGTGGCGCGGCCATCCACATCGCCGCGCAGCACGCGCAGGCCTTCATCGGCGGCGTCCCACGACTTGACGACGATATAGTTCAGTTCGTCGCGCAGGAAATCTTCCACCACGTGCTCGTAACGCGGCTCAACTTCCAGGAAATCAGCGAGCACTCCTACAGGCGCGAGACCTCCGTGCATCATGCCGGATTGAAACAGGCGGCGGACGGACTCGGTGGAGTAGCCGTGCTCGGCGATTACGGCCTCCAAAGATCCTTTGCGGCCGATCAGCGTGGCGTATTCGGCGCGCAACTGGTCGAGGCGGGCCTTGGCTTTGCTTTCGTCGAGGCGCTTGGATTCGATCAGGCGGCGCAGCTGTGCGATTTCTTCCGCGATGCCGCTTACCCGCTGGGAAACGGTTTCGAACTCAAGAACGAGCTGGCCACGCTGGCCGCCGAACGCTTCCACCTGAATGTTGGCGTTGGCGATTTCAGCTTCCAGGCGGCGCGCTTCGCGATCCGTGCCGGCCAGGCGCTCTTCGGCCTGGGCCAGCTGATTGCGCAAGCGCGATGCGGAGGAAACGATGTCAAAGATCGCCACCCGAGATTCTTCCTGCTGCCGTTCGAGATCGGTGAGACTCGCGGCAGCGGCGCCCGCTTCCTGCTGCGAGACGGCATGCTCGCGCTGGGCAGCGGCTAGATCCGCGGCGACAGACTCCAGGGCCTGCCGGTTCGCGTCGCGCTCGTTTTCAAGCGATGCGAGACGATGACGCGACTGAACAAGTTCGGCTTCGGCAGATGCGGCCCGGGCAGTCAATTCGGCGCAGCGCTCCTGGTTGTGGCGGCGCCGGGCGTGAGCGCGGTCGATTTCCAGCGCGATCTGGCTGAGCCGCTCGCGGTTCTCGCGCAGCTCCGCTTCGATGGCGTACCCGCGTTGCGTCCGCTCGGAGTGTTCCGCTTCGAGCTGATGCACGTTCTCGCTGCGATGCTGCATCTCTTCGGCCAGCAAGTTGAGCTGGCTGTCGATCTCCGCGCTTTCCCGCTCAATCGCGGCAAACTTGCTGGCCAGAACCACACGCAGCCTGGCGCGCATTTCATCACGCAGCCGGACATAGCGCTCGGCCTTGGCGGCCTGGCGCTTCAACGAATTCATCTGGCGCGTGACTTCCTCGAAAATGTCGTTCACGCGATTGAGATTGAGTTTGGCTTCCTCAAGCCGCGCTTCGGCCAGGCGCTTCTTGGTCTTGAATTTCGTAATGCCGGCAGCTTCCTCGAGAATCGCGCGACGATCGGTGGGACGGCTGCTGAGAATCTGACCAATGCGGCCCTGCTCGATCAGGGCGTAGGATTCGGGCCCCAATCCCGTGCCCATGAAAAGCTCCTGAATGTCGCGCAGCCGGCAGAGTTTGCCGTTGAGCAGATATTCGCTGTCGCCGGAACGAAACAGGCGGCGCGTGACCACGATTTCTCCCTGGCGGAACTGCTGCTGGTTGAACTTGCGCCGCCGAATTTTGAGCACCACATGCGGGCCATGGGTTGCGGCGGAGGCGGCAGCGGTAAAGTTGTGAACCGCCAAGGCGAACAGAGGCTCATCGTCGGGGAAAGCGAGGGCGAGGGTGCTAATCTTCGAGCGCGGGACCTCGACTTCTTCCACTCTGCCCGGCTGCGCCTCTTCGACGGCACGGTCAGTTTCCTCGGCGGCGCGGGCGCGGATAGCGGCTTCATCCCAGTTGTCGGCGATGCGGGAGTCGGGATCGGAATTCCCACTTCTCGCAGAATCGGCGAGAAGTGGGGCACCCTCGTCGGCGGTAGCTTCCGGCATGTCGTCCTGAATGTCGATCTCGGTGGGCGCGCCGGCTTCGGCGCCGGGATAGACCTCGGGATCGATCAGCGTCAGCGACACTTCGGCCATGCCGGTGGGCTTGCGGTCGCGCGTCCCCGCGAAAATGACATCTTCCATGCGCGAGCCACGCAGAGTTTTGGCCGACTGCTCGCCCAAGACCCAGGAGATGGCATCGGCAATGTTGGACTTGCCGCATCCGTTGGGCCCGATGATGGCCGCAATGCCGTCACCGTGAAACTTGACTTCGGTGCGGTCGCAGAAGGACTTGAACCCGAGAATCTGGAGCTTTTTCAGTTTGAGCAATGCTCAACTCCTTGAAACCAGTTGCCGGTTGTCAGTGGCCGGTGGCCAGCGACCGCGTCCGCCCGGGATGTTTACCAGCTAGGTTCCTCTCCGCCGAAAGGCAGCACAACGCGAGCACAGCTGGCCGCACTTCACCCCAGGGCTGGACAGGGCAGGCACAAATTTAAGCTACTGTACCGATGAAATCGGGGCGGGGTCAAGCAATATAACACTATATATTGTATGACCTTACGCATCACCGCGTTGGGTTGCACACGCATTGCGACATCGGTGTGAGTTGCCAGCGAGGAAAGACGAGGTGGGAGAAGCGCGAGAGCAGAACAAGGCTAGCGCAGAGAGGGGTCGAGTGCAATCGAGGATTTCTTGAAACCGCATTCCAGAAAGCATGATTCTTGCCGTGACACAGAGGCGCGAATTCTGGGAGGCATTTTCAACCGTCTGTCTGCTGAGTCTCGCGTACGGGCCATTCTTTGCGTCTGTCAATCGACAAGGAAAGGTTAGAATTGCACCGTAAAGCGCAATGGCAAAGCCGATGATCGCCGTGTCTTACGTGGTGGCGATGATAGCTGTCATCGTCATGGTAGATGTCCTGATCTTCAGGAACCATTTCTGGGAACGGTTGATGGTGAACATCGGAATCGTTCTGGTATTTGTAGCCTTCTATTGGCGATTCCTTAAGCGCCCATAGAATGACGTTCGTAGAAGGGCGCCGCTTGTGCGAACGGGGTTGACCGTCCTTCAATTCGCCTCCATCTGATTGCCCCGCGTTCCGGTGCGATGACGTCAAAGTAACTACAGGACAGGCCGCCACGTGTCTCTGGACACGGCTCCCATCGGCCTTTTTGCGGTAATCGGTGCTGGGTACTTGGGTAAATTGCAGCCGGGTACGGCCGGGTTTAACTTTTCGCCCAGCTATGAATCTCAAACCTCCCCAACGCCGCCGCGAACCACATCCAGCAAACCTGATGACCGCCGTGCATGGTGGCCGCCCACAGAAGCGCCGCAGCAGCCGCATGTCCCTGCACGCTCCTATACAACTCACCGGGAAGGACCGCCACGAGTGTGCGTTCACCGTGCCGGCGAAGGCCACGAGCCTGAACCGTCATGGCGCCGCCGTGCAGTTGAAGCGCGATCTGCTGGTCGGCTCGGTGGTGGAGGTGCGCAACCAGCGCGGCGCGGAAGTTCCGGCGCGGGTGCTGACGCATTTGTCCGCGGTGCACGGGGTTTCGACTTACGCCATTGAGTTTGTCGAGCGTGATAAGGGCGCCGAAGACTTCTGGGGCATCACCTTCCCGACGAACGCGTAGGCAAGGTGGAATCCCTTCTTTCGCAAAGGTCGCGAAATGACGGGCCGCGCTCGATTCTTAACCTCCCAACATCCCGCGCGTAGCTTGGCAAAGGGTGGTCTGCCGCCCGGCCTGTGCCGCGGCATTCGTGTATGAATGCCGCAGCTGTCCAGGAAGGAGCGATCAAGCAGGATGAGCGAACAAATTCTACTGCTCGTATGCTCCGATATTGATCTGCCCGTTCGAGTTGATGCGCGGGTTGCCGGCATAGTCGGTGCTGCCGTAAATGGAATTGCCACTGCCGCAGTAGCCCACGCTGCAGGACAGGGTGGTGCTGCCCGCATTGATGGCCGGCGAACTGGAAGTGACGTCGAGATTCGGCGGCGTCGAGTTCAGGTTGACGAAAAGCGGATTGGCGTTCGGGGAGTTGGTGTCTTCTCCGCTGCCCGACTGATACGCGGCATAGGTTTTGTAATTGGACTTGCCGGCCCAATCGATCGAAGTCCCCTGCACATAGCCCGCCGTCGAATAGTAAAGGTTCCAGTTCAAGGTTGCGGGCGGAGCCGGGTAGGTGGAAGTCGGTTTGACGAAACTGTAGATCCACACATTCTGCGTTCCGGCGTAGACGATGTTGTTCTCGAAGATGTTCGCCTGGGCCGAGCCTGAGTGGTACTGAATCTGAAATTCCGCGCCCTGGTTCTTGGTGTTGTTGTTATAGAGCGTGTTGTTGACGATCACCACGTGATCGCTGCCGCCGACGGTGTTGGAATATCCGCCGATGGAAACCCCAACCGTATTGGCGTCGTAGAAAAGGTTGTTGCGAATGGTTACGTAGCTGCTGTCGTGGCCTTTGTGTTCGCTGGCCGCCTCCATGTTCAGGTCGCAGTTGTAGACCGTGTTGCGCTCGAAGATGACATAAGCGCAACCATCGCAGTAAAGGCCGTCAGCATCGTAGGATTTGCCTTCGCCGGGGTTATTAATTCCGCTGATGTTGTAAACCGTGTTGCCGCTAACTTCGCCGTAGCTAGCCTGATCGTAGCCGGTTGGGCCAACGCCCTCAAATCCGATGGCGTCGATGCCGATGTTGTCGTTATCGTGCACCACGTTGTTGGTGATGGAAAAATGGGTGACATTTCCATCCACATTCATCGATTCGCTTTCGCCCGTCTTCAGGTTGTAAACCTGATTGCGGCTAATAGTCAGGTTAGTAATGGGCGTGCTTGAGGTACCGTACACGGCTACACCGAAGGCATTGCCGCTTTTCTCGGAAGTGGTCGTGATGTTGTGCACCAGATTGTTGAGCAGGTTTACACCGCTGCCGGAGCCCGTGACCCAGATGCCGGCGGGAGTCACGCTCGCTTTGCTGGTGGTGTAGTTGCGAATCTCAAATCCGCTCACCGTAACGTAGCTCTGGTTGATGATGTTGATGAGGCCCTGCGTCCCGCTCGGGCTCAGGCCGGTTCCATCGATCACCGCGGTCTGGCCGGGATAGCTTTCGAAGGTGATGTAGTTGGCAGCGGTCCCCGAGGCGGGAAAATTCACCGATTCATTGTAGGTGCCGGCTTCTACATAGACGGTTGCGCCTGCCGAGACTGAGTTGGCAGCGTGCTGGATGGTAAGCCAGGGCGCGGTGTAACTGCCGGA
>Ga0335073_10000364_pt1 | contig 59568 bp, 66 predicted proteins | sample Lox_Sample_22_FD_207093 | JGI IMG/M metagenome (GOLD analysis project Ga0335073, IMG submission 207093) | Soil microbial communities from Loxahatchee National Wildlife Refuge, Florida, United States - Lox_Sample_2.2 | ecosystem: Environmental > Terrestrial > Soil > Wetlands | place: USA... | reverse complement strand
CTGAAGGGCGGTCAGACCGAGCTCCTTGGCCACGCTCTCGCGCCCAGGCTGCAGCGCCGAAACGTTCCGTGCGATCACCTCGACGGGTGCGCGCCCGGCGGTCGAAAGCGGATCCCCGAATTTCTCGTCACCGGGTAGGCGACGGCGGATTCGACGCGCCACCGAGAGCAGTCCCGGCTCGCTGTCCAGCCGAGTCATAGCGGCGCGCAGCCGCGCGATGCGGTCGGCGCGATCGTCGTCGTCTGCCGCCGCGGAGACCTGGATTTCCTCGCGGCGCCCGTCCTGGTCCGGGTCCATCGGCGCCCAGGATAGTGACCGCGTCAGCCCCTCGCCGCGGTCCGTGATCTTTCGTCCGCGACGATCCGCTTCCAGCCATGGTGGACGCGGTCCGCCGCCGTAAGGCGTCAGCCGCCGGAAACGGGCAGAACCGGCGTGCAGGCCGGATGCTGTGGATACGCAGGATCGAGCGCGGTCAGCACGTCGGCGTCGGCGATGTGGTCATACGCCATCGACAGGTGCTCGCCCTGATCGAGCGGGCACTGATTCTGAAGCAGGATGTTGGTGACCCTCGGACCGGAGAGGAACGCGGACGTGTACGGGGTGACCACCTCGTCGTTGTCCGACTCGATCACCGTGTAGTTAACACCCGGCACGGTGTCGCCGCCGGCGTTGAGTTTGGTCAGGAAGCTCGACCCGGCCTCCTGCTCCTGGCAGGCCGGACACTCGGCGAGCAGCGCGTTCGAGCCCGGGATGTAGCTCGCCAGAGTGAATATCCCATCGAGCGTCGTGCCGTGGTTCGACGGCGCCAGGCCGACGAGCGTGTTCACGTTCGAAGCGCCACCGAGGAACTTGAGGTAATACCGAGGCATCATTCCACCCTGGGAGTGACCGACCAGATCGACCTTGCTCGCACCCGTCGCGGCCAGGACGCGGTTCACGAATGTGGCCAGCTGCTGGGCGGACGCCCCGATCTCGCCGGTGGCGTAGATGCCAAGTGCTCCGCTGCCGTCATAGGAGCCGTAGTTGAGCGCAAACACGCAGTAGCCGTTGTCGTAGAGCAGCGGCGAGAGCGCCTGCCAGTTATCGGACATGTCCTCGAACGTCCCGTGGACGAGGATCACCGGGTCGGGATGCGCGGCCGAGGGTTTGCACGCCCAGTTATTGGCGCCCGGCGGGCTGGCGGTCGGGCTCGCCTGCGCGAGGCCGTAGATCCCGTTGTAGATGACAGGTAGCTGCCCGGCGAGCGCCGGCGTCGCCGTTAGGGCGAGCGTGGCGGCGGCGAGCGCAATGGCAACAACGGCACGGTGACGCATGAGTGGCCTCCTCCCGCGAGTTGGGCGTCTGAGAGGACTTATACCGACCCGGTCACGTGCGCGCGCCACCTCAGCGGCGCGCTAGACAGCGGCCCATGGCGGGACCAGGATTCGAACCTGGGAAGGCGTAGCCGCGTGATTTACAGTCACGTCCCTTTGACCGCTCGGGAATCCCGCCGAGGGCTCTGAGTCTAACGTTGGAGCGCCTATTCGACGGTCTTGAGCGCAGACGGTGTTCGCGCCTGGAGAGACTCACCTGGCTCCACTTCGTACTCGGCGTACTTCGGGCCTCCCGGCAGGGTCCCGCTGCACCCACCGAGGCGCTAAACAGCCAGTTGATCGCCGACAACTCGCCAGCGTCACCCTGCCGCCTCGGTGTCCAGGCCAACTCCATGGACGGGACCATACGCTCGCCACCGGACGTAAAAGCCCTGGAAATTGCGACAAAGCTGTTACAATCGGGGCCGCGCGCGGACGCGCCTTAGGACGCGTCGCGCAGGCGCTGCGCCTCGGGCAGCGCCTCGAGCTTCTTGAGCGTGTGGTTCTCGATCTGCCGGATCCGCTCGCGCGTGACGTTGAACGCCTTGCCGACCTCTTCGAGCGTGTACGGCCGCTCGCCGGTCAGCCCGAAGCGCATCTCGATCACCTCGCGCTCGCGCTCGGGCAGCGCCGCCAGGGCCCGCCTCAGGTTCTCCCGACGCAGGCGCTCGCTCGCCAGCTCGAACGGCGATTCCGCGGTCTGGTCCTCGACGAAGTCGCCAAGCTCGGACTCCTCCTCCTCGCCGATCGGCTTCTCGAGCGACACCGGCTGCTGGGCCATGCGCAGGACGTCGCGGACCTCGCGCACGTTGGTCTCGAGCTCGGCCGCGATCTCCTCGGAGGTGGGCTCACGCCCGAGCTGCTGGACGAGCTGACGTTCGACGTGCACGACCTTGTTGAGCTTCTCGACCATGTGCACGGGGATGCGGATCGTGCGGCCCTTGTCGGCGATCGCGCGCGTGACCGCTTGCCGGATCCACCAGGTGGCGTAAGTGGAGAACTTGTAGCCGCGGCGGTAGTCGAACTTCTCGACCGCGCGGATCAGGCCCATCGAGCCCTCCTGGATCAGATCCAGGAACGTTAGGCCGCGCCCAAGGTACGACTTCGCGATCGAGACGACGAGACGCAGGTTCGCCTCGATCATCCGCTGCTTGGCCTCCATGTCGCCGCGCTCGATGCGCCGCGCCAGGGTTACCTCCTGCTCGGCGGTCAACAGCTGCACCCGGCCGATCGAGCGCAGGTACAGCCGCAATGAGTCGAGGCTCGGCTCGACGGTCAGATCGATCTCGACCTTCTTCGAACTGGACTGGTCGGTGCGCGGCTCGGCAGCCGCCGCGGCGCTCGCCTCGACGCTCGAATTCTCGGACTTGGCCGGACGGCCGTCCGCGTCGACCACGTCGATGCCCTGGTCGTCGAGGTAGGCGTGGAACTCCTGCACCTGCTCCTTGGAGACCTCGGACTCCTCGAGCCACCCCTGGATCTCGTCGATGGTGAGATAACCCCGCTCCTGAGCTTCAGCGATCAGCGGCCGCAGCTCTTCGAGCTCCGCAATCGGAGCGTCATCGCTTAAAAGGATCGTCGACTTGTCGCTCACTCGCCCCTGAGCTCCTCCCTGTGCGCGCAACGAGAACCCCCTCCCAGGGGCCCCCGGCGGCCCACTCTCTCTCGTTCTCCCAATGCGCCGGTCAGGAGTAATACCACAATCACATCGGTTGTCTAGACCCGCCGGTACAGGGTTTGGCGACGGACCGCAGCGCGGGTGCTCAAGAGGGCTCCATAACCACGGATTCCTGCGCTCTCTCCGGCCACGAGCCGAGACAGCGGCCCGTCTACCCTGTAGGGGATGGCTTCGCAGCCCCTATCGAGCGTGTCCGTCACGGACGTCCAGGCCCGCCGCCCCTCGGTGCAGCTCAGCCTTTCGCACGTCGGCGTCACCGGCGTCGAGAAGGTGATCCGGATGCGCCACAACGGAACCGAGCAGCTGTTCTCAGCCCGCTTCGAGTGCGTGGTCGAGCTCGGTCGCAATCAGAAGGGCGCGCACATGTCCCGCTTCGAGGAGGTCATCAACGAGGCGATCGGCGAGGTCGTGCTCGGCGAGTCGACGTTCAAGGTCGAGACGCTGGCCGAGCACATCGCGCAGCTCGTGCGGACGCGGCAGAACGCGCGCCGCGCCGAGGTGGGCATCGAGGCCCGCTTCCCCGAGCACAAGCCGGCGCCGGTCTCGGGCATCCAGACCCAGGAGCTGTACACGTTGCACGGCGCGGCGGCGTGCACCGAGCTCGGCACTCGCCGCTTGATCGGCGTCACCGCTCAGGGCATCACCGCCTGCCCGTGCGCCCAGGAGCTCGTCGCCGGAGTCGCGCGCACGAGACTCGAGGAACAGGGCTTCGACAACGACGACATTGAGAAGATCATCGATGCCATCCCGGTCGCGACCCACAACCAGCGCGGCCTCGGCACGCTGCACATCGGGTGCACCGAGCTGTGTGACGACGAGATCGACGCCGGCACCCTGCTCGAGATCGTCGAGCAGGCGATGTCCTCGGAGATCTACGAGCTGATGAAGCGCTCCGACGAGGCGCATGTGGTCGAGAAGGCTCACCGCCGCCCTCGCTTCGTCGAGGATTGCGTGCGCGAGATGATCCGGGGAACCATCGAGACGTTTCCGCAGCTGAACGACGCTGCGTTCGTCGAGGCCCGGCAGGTCAACCTCGAGACGATCCACCAACACGACGTCGTGGCCGAGCGCTACGGCACGCTGGGCGAGATCCGTGACGAGCTCAACAACGGGGTCGCGCCGACGATCCACACCACCCGTCGCGCCTGGCTCGACGCGGTGCCTTAGAAGTGCGCGCCGTAGTCCTCGAACGCCAGGGCGAGCCGCTCAAGCCGACGACGCTCCCCGAGCCCGAACCACAACCCGGGCAGCTGCTGCTCAAGATCGGCGCCTGCGCGGTCTGCCGCACCGACCTGCACCTGCGCGACCACGAGATCGAGGCCACCAAGCTCCCCATCGTGCTCGGGCACCAGATCGTCGGCCGCACCGAGGACGGCCGACGAGTGGGCGTGCCCTGGCTCGGTTGGACCGACGGGACCTGCAAGTACTGCACCACGAACCGCGAAAACCTCTGTCTCAAGGCTCGCTTCACCGGTCGCGACATCAACGGCGGCTACGCCGAATACACCGTCGCCGACGAGCGCTACTGCTTCGAGCTGCCCGACGAGCTCGACGACGAGCAAGTGGCACCGCTGCTGTGCGGCGGACTGATCGGCTACCGATCGCTCAAACTGGCCGGCGACGGGCGCCGGCTGGGGCTGTACGGGTTCGGCTCGGCCGCGCACATGATCTGCCAGGCGGCCGTCCACCAGGGCCGCGAGATCTACGCGTTCACGCGTCCGAACGACACCCGAACCCAGGAGTTCGCAAAACAACAAGGCGCCATCTGGGCGGGGGCCTCCAACGAACAGCCGCCCGAGCTGCTCGACGCGGCGATCATCTTCGCGTCCGCCGGCGAGCTCGTCCCCCAGGCACTGAAGATCCTCGATCGCGACGGCACCGTCGTGTGCGCCGGCATCCACATGACCGACATTCCCTCGTTTCCCTACGACGATCTGTACTACGAAAAGAAGATCCGCTCAGTCGCCAACCTCACGCGGGAGGACGGCTACGAGTGGCTGGCGCTGGCCCGCGAGGCGCAGATCAGGACGAGCATCACCGAGTATCCGCTCGAGAAGGCGGAGCAGGCGCTTGCCGACCTGCGAGCCGGGCGCTTCGAGGGCACGGCCGTGCTCGTGATCTGAAGCCAGCTACGCTGCAGACATGCCCCTGATCCCGATGGTGATTGAACGGACCGCGCGCGGCGAGCGCGAGTTCGACATCTACAGCCGCCTGCTCAACGAGCGGATCGTGTTCGTCGGCACGCCGATCGACGACATGATCGCCAACCTGGTCGTCGCCCAGCTGCTCCATCTCGAGTCCCAGGACCCCGACAAGGACATCTCGATCTACATCAACTCGCCCGGCGGCTCGATCTACGCGGGGATGGCCATCTACGACACGATGCAGTTCATCAAGCCCGACATTCAGACGATCTGCGTCGGGATCGCGATGTCGATGGGCTCACTGCTCTTGACCGGCGGCACCAAGGGAAAGCGCTTCTCGCTACCCAACAGCCGCATCCTGATCCACCAGCCGTCCGCGGGGTTCGAGGGCCAGTCGACCGACATCGAGATCCACGCGCGCGAGATCCTCAACACCCGCCGCCGGATCGATGAGATCTACGCCCACCACACCGGGCAGTCGATCGACCAGGTGCACGCGGACATGGAGCGCGACCGCTTCTTCAAGGCCGACGAGGCTGTCGAGTACGGCCTGATCGACCGCGTCATCGAGCACCACTAGTTACGCCGGGTATGGGCCGGGCCTGCGGCCCGGCGTCCGTGGGGCCGGTTCCGCCGGGCATCCCTGCCCGGCGGCGTGAGCGCGACCACGGATACGGGGATCCCGACGGTTGGCGGCGCCTGGTGCCGGCGCGTGGCCGGACCCACGGACGCCGAGCCAAGCGAGGCCCGCCTCAGACCGGCCGGTTAAGTCACCACTCGTCGAGCGTCGTCTCGCGAGTGACGCGTTCTCCGTGCAGGAGCCGGGTGAACGCGCGTTCACCGCCGGCCGTGCGGCGAGTGGCGGGTTAGGCGCCACCGGAAAGAGGTGCAATGGCCGCGGTGGCGCGGTGGCGCGGTGGCGCGGTGGCGCGCTGGCGCGGTGGCGCGCTGGCGCCGGCCAGGGGCTCGTTGGCGGCGCCGGCCAGGGGCTCGTTGGCGGCGCCGGCCAGGGGCCCGCGTGCGACTACGTGGCCGGCGCCCGTCGCAGGCGCCCAGAACCCTGACCGCGCGTCTCCTCGGGCTCGGGCATCACCGGCCGCCAGAACGCCCATACGAGCATCAAGATCCCAAAGATCAGCATCCCGAGCCCGGTCCACAGGTCGACGTTGATCCCCGCGGCCTTGTGCTTGATCGTGTGCGAGCCGAAGATCCCCAGCGCGAGCAGGATCAGCGCATAGAGACAGAACAGCGCGCCGATCAGGCGGCGAATGTCGAACCGGTTGGCCGCGCGCGTCGCCTCGTGCTCGTCTTCGTCGTTAGCACCGGTCGGCGCCATCGGCTCTTTGCGGCGGGACCAGCGTAGGCGCTCCTGCGGCGGGGACATGAATCGGCTCCTAGATGAAGATGATGTTCAGGACCGCGCAGCACGCCAGCACGACGCCGCCGAGCAGCCATGGCGAGCGCCACCACAGCCGGTCGCGCGGGTCGGCGTTGACCTCGCGCTCCTCCTTGCGCGTGAGGCCCCACACGAGCCCCCGCAGCTCCTCGACGGGCTTGGGCTTGGTCACGAGCGAGACCGCGACCAGCACCACGGTGCCGACGATGAAGGCCCAGATCGACTGCCAGAAGCTCGCGCTCAGCGCCGAACCGAAGTGGAAGAGGATGTGATAGGCGGCCAGGCGGTTGACCCCGTACGCGGTGGCGGTGCCGGCTACCAGGCTCCAGAAGCCTCCCCACGCGCTCGCCCGCTTCCAGAACATCGCGACGATGAACGTCGTGAACAGCGGCACGTTGAAGATCGAGAACAGCGTCTGGATGTAATTCATCATGTTCGAATAGCCCTCGGCGACGAACGCCATGGCTATCGAGATGAGGATTCCGGCCACCGTCACCAGACGACCCATGCGCAGATAGAAGGCCGGGTCGCGGTCCTTCCACAGGTAGGCCTGGAGCAGGTCGTAGGTGACGACGGTGTTGAAGGAGGTCACGTTCGCGGCCACGCCGGCCATGAAGGCCGCCAGCAGGCCGGCGATCGCGATGCCGAGCATGCCCTCGGGGAAGTAGTTCCCGATCAAGTGGGGGATCGCGGTGTTGTACTGGAGGTCCACCGCCTTGCCGACGCCCAGGCCCGCGACCGTGACGGTGGCGATCAGCCCGGGCAGGATGATGATCGCCGGCAGGAAGGTCTTCGGATAAGCGGCGATCAGCGGCGTTCGCCGAGCGGCGGACTGGTTCTTGGCCGACAGGGCCCGCTGGACCTCGGCGAAGTTCGTCGTCCAGTAACCGAAGCTGACCACGAAGCCGAGGCCGAACACCACGCCGATCCAGCTCGACTTCAAGGGGTTCGTCGGGTTGTGGAGGCTTAGGCCCTTCCAGGCGTGCAGTCCCGCGGCGCCGAGCGAGGAGTGCTTGACGCGCATCTCGAGCCCGTGGATGCCGCCGATCGCGTGCAGCGCCACGATCGTCAGTGGCACTAGCGCGGCCACGATCACGAAGAACTGGAGCACCTCGTTGTAGACGGCCGAGGTAAGGCCTCCGAGCGTGACGTAGACGAGCACGATCGCCGCCGCGATCAGGATCGCGAGCGGAATCGACCACCCCAGCAGCAGGTGGATGATCAGCGCGAGTGCGAACAGGTTCACGCCGCCGATCAGGACGGTCGCGATCGCGAAAGTGAACGCATTGAACGCGTGGGCCGCGTTCCCGAAACGAAGCCGCAGGTACTCGGGCACGGAGCGGACCTTGGCTCCGTAATAGAAGGGCATCATGATCAGCCCCAGGAACACCATCGCCGGCACCGCGCCGATCCAGTAGTAGTGCACGGCGGCGACGCCGTACTGGGCACCGTTGGCCGACTGGCCGAGGATCTCGAGCGCCCCCAGGTTCGCGGCCATGAACGCCAGGCCGGTGATCCACGCCGGCAGCGCGCGACCCGAGAGGAAGAAGTCGAGGTCGGTCTTGATCGAGAATCGGGCGACGAACCCGATCCCGAGCACCACCGCGAAGTAGATCGCGATGATTATGTAGTCGATCGTGCCGGGATGAAGTCGCAGCATGAGCCTCTCCTTACGGAGGGACTCCTACCCACCTGACGGCCTATCTCACGCGAACGTCGGTTCGCGACACCCGACCCAGCCGTACCGGCGCGCCGCCGAACGACGCGCCGGCAAAACAACCCCGAGGGTCAGACCCCGGCGGTCGCCGCGACCTTGCTCGGGGCCTCCACGTGCGTGACTGGGAGCCCCAGTCCGCGCGCCTTCGACACCAGATCGAGCTTCAACCAGCGCGAGATGCCCAGCGGGAGCGTCGAGATGATGATCTCGTCGTAACCGCCGAGGTTGACGGCGTCTTGGATCGCCATCAGCGGCTCGGCGTCGCCGACGCTACCGGTGACCTGCGCACCCGCAGCCTCCGAGAGCTTGGGCAGGGCAGTGTCCAGCACCCGCTGGGCCTCGTCGATGCCGGTGTCCTGGGGGTCGACCAGCTTGTGGATTCCGTGTGGCTGCTGCGGCACAACGAGGTGGAAGGCGACCGGACCGCGCTGCGAGCGCTCGCTGACGGCGTCCAGCAGCCCGGGGGTCGCCGCCGTCTGGTGCGCGACGACGAGGACGTTGGCCGGCTCTGGCATGACTCACCTCCAAGTGAGATGGGACCGGTGCCCCCGAGTATCTCACCGCGTGGCAAACCGCACAAGCTCGCCAAACCGAATCAAACCGCACCAGGACGCACGCCGCGCCTAGGAACCGTCAGCCATCGCCAGCAGCGTCGTGACCGTGTTCCAATTCCGGGCGGTGCCACGAGCTCCGAGCCCGCCGGCCGAGGTCAGCTTGGACCAGAGCTTCGACCGGCCGATCCCCTCAGGATGCCACGTGTAGAGCTCGCGCCCGATCGACACGAGGCGCTCGGGCTCGAGCGCGGGCAGGTCGAGACGCTCGAGCACCTCCGCCGCCGCCTCCGATTCCAAGAAGCTGACCTGGTAGCGCTTCGGATCGACCGCCACCTCGGCCAGCGGGTTGCGCGCCACCACCTCGGCGAGTTCGTCGCGCGTGCGCACGATCACCTCCACGTCGAACCCGAACCGCTCCGCGATCAGCCGCTCCGCCTCGCCCGCGACCGCATCCGGCGAATCGGAGCTCGACAGCACCACGTTGCCGCTCGCGACATAGGTCCGCACCTCCGAGAACCCCGCGTCGGTCAGCAGCGAGCGCAGCTCAGGCATCGCCACCCGCTTGTGCGAACCGAGGTTGACGCCACGAAGTAGGAGGATTTGCGAAGTTTGGGATTTTTTCGGCGGTTGCCGCCTACGATTGCGCGCCACGTTGCGGGTTACTACGGAGCCACTTGCGGACGACAACGGATGTAGTCCCAAGCCCATCCGCCGATGTCATTCACGCGAGCCGGAACTTGAGCCCGGCGCCAAAGTTCCCTCGAGAATACGGAGTCCCGTAAATGCGCAAAGCCAAGGACAAGCCGGGTCGCATGTCAGCGCAGGAGACGCTTGAACTGTGGCAGCAGTACAAGCAGACCGGCGACGCTCGCATCCGCGACCGCCTGGTCCTCACCTTCGCCCCGATGGTGAAGTACATCGTCTACAAGAAGGCCCGGGAGATTCCGGCGCGCTGCGAGGTCGAGGACTTCATCTCGTGCGGGCTCGAGGCTTTGATCCGCTCGATCGACCGCTATGACCCGAACAAGGGCGCCACGCTCGAGCAGTTCGCGTGGACCCGGATCCACGGCGCCGTGCTCGACGAGCTGCGCCGCAACGACTGGGCTCCCCGGTCGCTGCGCCGCTGGGACCGTGATATCAACAAGGCCAACGAGCAGTTCGTAGGCCTGTACGGCCGCAAGCCCACCAAGCAGGAGCTGAGCGAGTCCCTCGGTATCTCGACCGAGGCCCTGGTCACCCGCCAGGACGAGATCGCCCGCTCCCACGTCGGGTCGCTCAACACCGTGGTCCTCGCCGAGGACGACACCACGATCGAGCGGATCGACACCCTGCACTCGGACGATCGCGACTCCGATCCGGTCCATTCGGCGATGCGCGAGGACGCCAAGGCGCGCTTCCGCGCCGCCTTCGAGCGTCTCCCCGAACGCGAGCGCAAGGTCGCCGTGCTCCTCTACGTCTACAACCTCACCCTGCGCGAGATCGGCGAGATCCTCGGCGTCACCGAGAGCCGCGTGTGCCAGATCCACGGGCAGATCACCAAGAAGCTGCGCACCGAGCTCGAAGCCGACGAACAGCTCTTCAGCGAGGTTGCCTGAGGGATTTGTTGTCGGTTAGATCGGCAGCTCCGGCAGCTCGCCGGTGGCCGCCGCCTCGGCGGCCGCCTGGTTCTCCCGCTTGACCTCGAGCCAGATCTCCTCGCGGTAGATCGGCACCGCCCGGGGCGCGTCGATCCCAATCCGGACCGTCTGCCCGCGAACCTCGAGGACCTCGATCACGACGTCGTCGCCGAGCATGATTCGCTCCCCGGCGCGACGGCTGATCCTCAGCATGCCGTCATGCAGCGTCGGAGGCCGGCGCGCCGTTCGCCTCGCCCTGCGGGAGCAGGGGAACGCGGAGGTCGCACCCGGGCGCCTGGTTGATCACCTGCCACGCCTGGCCGTCTCGCACGAGAATCGGCGCCTTGAGGTTGGCCGTGAATTCTTCGAGCGCCGGCGCTGCTCGCACGGTCACGTACACGTCCATCGCGCTCGAGGCGTGCAGGCCGAGTCGTTCCGCGTCCTCGTCGACCACCTCGACGGCGAAGTCGGCGAAGAAGCGGTGCGGGTTGGTCACCGGCAGGGCGAGGCCAGGGTCCTCGAGGGACTGCAGCCACATGAACGCCGCCCCCGGATCCTTCGCGAGCAGCGCGTAGCGCGAGCCGTCCAGCCCGATCAAGCCTTCGGGGAACTCGATGACCGCACTGGAGTCGATCTGCACGCGCCCGAAGCGCGAGCTTTCGATCGTGAGAGAGGACACAGCCGGGCTTACTTTAATGGAATGGTCGGCGGCGCCTGACGGCGGCGCCTTAGTTGGAATGGTCGGCGGCGCCTGACGGCGGCGCCTTAGTTGGAATGGTCGGCGGCGCCTGACGGCGGCGCCTTAGCTTGAGGTGCTGCCGAGGAAGTTCATGAGCGACTCCTGAACGATGTCGGCGCCGCCCTGCAGAGCGGCCTCGAACGCCGCCTGCTCGCTGGAGAACTGCGTCTCGGTCGCCGCCATGTCGGCGTCCTCGGTGTTGGACAGCGTGTCCGTGGTGCTGTTCTGAAGCGAGGTTATGCGCGAGGAAGCCATCTGCAGGCGGTCGGTGACGGCGCCCACGTTCGTGGAGAGCGCGGTGAGCGAGTTCAGGTTGCTGTTCAAGTCGGTCAGGTCGGTGCTGAGCCCACTTGTGTTGCCTGACTGCATGTCGTCGACGACGTTGCGCAACGTGTTCAAAAGCAGGCCGTCGCCGCCGGGCTGCCCGGAGACGGTCTGGCCGTTACCGAGCACGCTGGACAGGCCGACGTTCACGGCCACCGAGGTGCCGGGCCCAATCTCGCGCGTGACCGAGCCGGTGTTGCCGGCGTAGGTGTCGTCCGAGCCTGGCTGGTAGGGCTCGGTGGTGGTGGCCGAGCCCGAGAACACGTACTGGCCGTTGTACTGGGTGTCGGCGTCCGACTTGATCTCGTCGATCCACTGGTTGACCTCGTTGGCCATGTCCGTCATGTCGCCGCCATTATTGGTGCCGTTGGCGGCCTCCGTCACGAGCTCCTGAACCCGCTGAACCGCGTTGGTCATGTCCGACAGCGCGCTGGTCGCGGCGGTGGACCAGCCGCTCCCGTCGCTGACGTTGTTCGAGTAGCTCGTCAGGTTCGACTGCGTGGTGTTGAGGGCCAGCACCAGGCTCGTCCCGGAAGGGTTGTCCGAGGGCTCGTTGATGGTCAGGCCGGTGGACAGCTCCTGCTGGGTCGTGTCGAGCTGGTCGAGGTCCGACTCGATGCCCGACAGCATCATCGACGCGGTCATCTCATTCGTGATGCGTCCGATCATTCAGATCACCCCGAGACCATGCCCAGCAGCGAGCTGAACGTGTCGTTGATCGTGCTCATCACCCGCGCCGAGGCCTGATAGGCCTGCTGGTACTGGATCAGGTTGGTCATCTCCTCGTCGAGCGAGACCCCGGACACGCTCTGGCGCTGGTTGCTGATCGCGGTCAGCACCGACTGGGCGGTCGTCTGGGCGGTCTGGGCCGACGAGACGTCGCCGCCCACCTGAGTGACGAACGCGTCGTAGGACTGCTGGGCCGAGCCGCCACTCAGGCTGGAGACCGCGGTCGCCTCGGTTGCCGTGTACGGCGTGCTCGCGGCGGTGAGGCTCGAGTTGACCGAGATCGTCGCCGCCGTCGTCCCGGTGGGGTCGAAGAAGGCGGGCGCCGTGGCCCCGGCCGAGTCGGCGGTGGAAATCGCGGTGTTGACCGTGCTCACGAGCTGGCTGGCGACGCCGTTCAGCGTGTTCAGATAGTTGGTCAGCGTCCCATCCCCGGTGGTCGGGTCGTACAGACCGAGCAGCGAGCCGAGCGTGCCGCTCGAGCCACTGAGGTTGGCGTCGGTCAGGTTCTGCGACAGGTTGACCGTGCCGCCATCGACCAGCGGGGTCGCGTCGGCGGTCCCGTTCTGAGCCGCCGTGGCCGCGTTCCCGAAGCTCACGTTCACCATCCCGTTGGACTCGGTGGTCACGTACACGTTCGAGTACTGCGAGAGGTCGTCGATCGCGTTGTCGCGCTGATCCTCGAGCGTGTTGGCGTCGATGCCGCCGGCCTGGGCGTTGGCGATCTGCACGTTGAGCTGGGCGATCTCGTTGGCGTCGTTGGCCACCGCACCGGTGGACGTGTCGGTCAGCGAGTCGTACTGCTGGGTGGCCTGGGACTGCAGGCTGGTGATCTGTCCCGCCAGCGTGTTGAGGCTCGAGGCGACGTTCTGGCCGTCGTCGATCACGGTCTGTACCGCGCCCTGGCTCGTCGGGTTGGTGGATAGCGTGTTGAAGTCCGAGAAGAACGTGTTCAGCACGCTCGACAGGCCAGATGAGCTCGGCTCGTCCAGGCCTGACTGGGCCTGGGTGAGATACGTCACGTTGTTGTTGTCGGCGCTCGTCTGCGAGTTCTGGGAGCGGTACTGGCTGTCCAGGAACGTGTTGCGCACCCGGGTGATGTCGTCGACCGTGACCCCGGTCCCGAGCTGCGACCCGGCGCCGTTGTTGCCCGACAGCGACGGGATCGTCAGTGGGCCGGACTCGCCCAGGTTCACCCGCTCTTCGGTGTAGCCCGGTGTGCTGGCGTTAGAGATGTTCTGGCCGGTGGTGTCGATCGCGGCCTGCGCGGCCTCGAGCCCGCTGAGTGCGGTTTGCAGGCCGAGGTAGGTCGGGATGGTCATGGCGCGCTCAGACCTCCAGGTCCAGGACGCGGTGGCCGGTGACATCGGCGGCGGAAGTGGCCAGCCGGTCACCTCCGGCGTTGTAGCTCTCGTCGCCCCCGAGGCCGGCGAGCCTCAGGAGGTGATCGAGGAAGGCCAGCTCCTGGCTCATCAGCGCGCGGTTGACGTAGTGCGCGCGCTGGACCTCCTCGAGCAGCCCGCGGAGCTCGGAGCTGCGCGCGGCGGCGATCAGAGCCGACTCCGGATCCATCACCGTTTCGAGCATGGCCACCGTGATCGAGGCAGGGTTCGAGTGCAGGCGCACGCCGGCCCGAGCCAGCAGCAGCTGGCGCTCGTTCTCGAGCAGCCGGCGGCGATGGAGCTCGGCCTGAAGCAGGCCGGTCAGCTGGACCACGCCGCGCACGTCGCGATTTCGGATCGCGGCGCCCTGCTCGAGCACGACTCCGAGCAGGCGCCGGGCGGCCACGAGCTGCGCATCGAGGTGGGCGATCACCTCGCCGGTAAGGATCGTGTCGGACTGGTCGTATACGACGGACGTACTCATGTTGCGCTCCCGCCGGTCGAAGAGGTGGCCGACGCCGACTGCGTCGACGCGGACCCGGTGGATGTGCTGGAGGCCTCGCCCTGCGGCGTGCCGATCTGGGGATCGATCGCCTTGGCCAACTGGTCGGCGATGCCCACGCCCCCGGAGGACATGATGCTCTGGGTGAGCGCCGTCGGGATCATGCTGGCGAACGCGCTCGTGCTCGGATCCGAGCCGAGGATGCCGCCCGAGGAACCATCGCTCGAGTCATCGGAGTCCTCAGAGCCGTCGGAGCCGTCGAGACTCCCGTCGTCCGGGCCCGAGACCGTGTTGGCCAGCTCCTGGGTGAGCTCCTGCATCAGGATGTCTTCGAAGCCGAGCGCCTCCTGATATGCCTGCTTGGCCTGCGTGTTGCCGTTGCGGATGTCGGCCGGCTCGAGCGCCTGGTTGATCGGCGGCAGCTCAGTATTTATCCCCAACGCACTCATGGCTTGATCTCGTTGGCGATCTGGAGCATCTGGGCCTGGTACTGGACCGCCTGGCTGCTCATCGAGTACTCCTGCTGCGCGGTCATCATCTTGGCCATCTCGTCGCCCAGGTTGACGTTGGACCCCTCGAGCGCGCCCTGCTGGAGGGTCGCGTTCTTGGCCGCCTTGATCCCGCCGCTGGCCGCGGTGGCGCTGAACGTGTTGTCGCCCTGGGGCACGAGGCCGTCGGGCGCGGGCACGTCGACTAGCGAGAGCTTGCCGAGGGTCTTGCCGTTGGCCTGAATGGTGCCGTTAGAGCTGATCGAGACCTGGCTGGTGGGGACGCCGGTCGGGATCGTGATCGGGGGCTGGACGAGCATCCCCGTCTGGGTCGTGAGCTGACGCTTGCTGTTCAGCTGCAGTGCGCCGTCGCGGGTGAGCCCGATCGTGCCGTCCTGCCGGCGGACCTCGAGATACCCCGAACCGTTGATGGCGACGTCGAGCGGTTGGCCCGTCTGCTGGATGGCGCCCTCGGACTGGTCATAACCGACCAGCTGAGCCTCGGCGCCGGCCCCGGTCGGGACATCCGAGCCGTACTCGCCGTTGCTGTACAGCAGATCGTGGAAGCCAACGATCGTGGACTGGTAGCCCGGCGTATCGACGTTCGAAATGTCGTTGGAAATCGCGTCGAACTGCTGCTGCTGGGCTTCCATGCCCGACGCGGCAGAGTAGAGACCTTCGAGCATCTAGTTGCCTCCCACTTGGCTAGCCTCCGAGCGACCCGACGGACTGGGCGCTCTCCTGCATGGTCCCGTCGATGGACTGGATAGCGTTCTCGCCGGCCTGGTAGGTCTGCAGCGAGGAGATCATGTTGACCATGGTGGTCGTCGGGTCGACGGCTGAGTTCTCGAGCTCGCCCTGCTTGACCGTGCCGGTGCCGCGGCCGCCCAGGGTGCCGGTGTAAAGGTTGTTGCCTTGCTTGCTGACGTTGGTCAGGTTGAACACACCGAGTGAGGAGGCCGGCACCGTGCCCTGGGCGCTGACCGTGATCGTGGCGCCGTTCTGTGAGAGCACCGGGTCGCCTTCGGAGTCGGTGAGCAGGCCCTGCGCGTTCTCCTGGAACTGGCCGTCGCGGGTGTACTGCACCCCCTGCGCGGTGCGAACGGCGAAGAAGCCCTCGCCGGCGAGGCCGAAGTCGAGCGGCTGCCCGGTGGAGTACAGCGACTGCGGCGTCAGATTGGTCACCGGCGCGCCCAGCTGCACGCCGGTGTTGAGCGTGCCGATCGGCTGGCCCGTGGCGGTGTTGGCCAGCAGCAGCGAGCCGAAGTCCGACTGAACCGAGGCATCGCTCTTATAGCCGGGCGTCGAGGCGTTCGACAGGTCGTTCGCGAGCTGATCCTCTCGAACCTGTTGGGCGAGCATCCCCGACGCTGCGATGTAGAGGCCGGCATCCATCGTCCCTCGGTAGTCGCCCGTCCGGGATGATCCTTGAGGCATGGATCCCATCGCCGTGGACGTTCGTCTGATCAAGGCCGTGCTCGGCACCGAGCTGAAGATCGCCCCGGGCCGCGTGCTCATGGCCCGGGTGGTCTCGGCCGACGGTTCGGGACGCGGGTCCCTGAACATCGCCGGGACGACCCTCGAGGCCGAGCTCCCCAAGGAGGTCCAGACCGGGCAGGACCTCCGCCTGACCGTCCAGCACGTCAGCCCTGACCGCGTACAGCTGACGATGTCGGATACGAGTGCCGCGGCCGCCGGCACGGCGGCGTCGGCCACCCTGCCCGGCGGGGGCGCCCTCCAGGTCAACGAGCGTGACCCCGGGTCGGGCGGCGGCGGCCGGCAGGGGTCCGATCGCCATACGCTGGCGCTCCGCTACGACGCCCCGGCGCTCGGCCCCATCGACCTGCGCTTCGACCTCGACCCGGAGTCGCTGCGCCTGACCGCGACGTTCGCCGCCGGCGATGCGCACGAGCGGGCGCTCGACGCCGCCGGGGAGCTTCAGGCCGCGCTGGCCGGCGCGCTCGGCCAGCCGGTGGCGGTCGACATTCACGCCCGCCGCGAGCCGCTCGACGTCTATGCCTGAGCCTGGACAACAGCCACCCCGCCGGCGCGCCACGGCGGTGCGCTACGAGCAGGGCCGGCACGCGCCAGAGGTGGTGGCGACCGGCGCCGGCCTGATCGCCGACCGGATCCTCGCGGCCGCGCGCGAGGCGGGGGTGCCCGTGCGCCACGATCCGGCGCTGGTGCAGGCGCTCGCCGCCCTGGACCTGGGCGACGAGGTGCCACCGGCGCTGTGGACCGCGGTGGCGGAGACGCTCGCCTGGGCCTACCGGCTCGACGCGACCGCCGCCCGCCGCCGTCACTAAACCTGCCCCCCGTTCAAGTCGGCCCCCGGACTGCCGATCAATCCGAAGGCCTCCCCCTCGGAAGGCGGTTCCCTCGAATGGCTCTACGGCTTACTGGCACAACCCTGTCGACCCCCGAGATCGCCGGCGTCCCCGCCGATCCGTCTCGGCTGCCCGAGAGCGGCAGTGCGTTCGCGGCCAATCTGGCCGCGCAGGCTCGCGTGCATCTGGCCGCCAACGACCGCGATCGGTACCACGCCCTGTTCGAGCGAGCGGCCGAGCACAACGATCCCCAGGCCGTCTATCACGCCCGGGTCACGCTGATCGAGGAGGGGCTGCAAGCGGCTGGCCGTACCCCCTCGGCTGCCCAGGCGACCCAGCTGTTCGTCGCGGCGGCGAAGGCGGCCATCGAGGTGCTCGAAGAGGAGCCCCGCGAGCCGGTACTGCTCAACTACGCCGGCGTCGCCCTGTACGAGCTTTGGAGCCTCGACGCGGCGCACGACATCTTCAAGGCGGCCCAGCGGCTGGACCCGGGCCTCCCACACCTGAAGCAGAACCTCTCGGAGCTCGGCCGACGCCGGCGCGAGCGCTCGCGGGGCGCCGGACCGCGCGGGCCGCTGCACGCTGCGGTGCCCGATCTGGCCTCGCGCGCCCGGAGCCTCGCGCCCAAAGCGCGTCCGGCCACCGGCCTGAGCCTTAGCCTGTGCATGATCGTCCGCGACGAGGAGGACATGCTGCCCCGCTCCCTGGCGGCGGTGGCGCCGTCCGTGGACGAGATCGTGATCGTCGACACGGGCTCCACGGACCGCACGATCGAGATCGCCCGGCAGTTCGGAGCTAAGGTCATCGAGCGCGAGTGGACGGGATCGTTCTCGGACGCGCGCAACGCCTCCTTCGAGGCCGCCACCGGCGACTGGATCATCTACCTCGACGCCGACGAGGTGCTCGTCGCCGAGGACGTGAACCGCCTCAAGGCGCTCACCGGACGCGTCTGGCGCGAGGCGTTCTACCTCGTCGAGACGAGCTACACCGGCCAGCTCGGCGACGGCGCCGCCATCACCAACAGCGCCCTGCGCGTGTTCCGCAACCGTCCGCAGTACCGGTTTGAGGGTCGCCTGCACGAGCAGATCGCCCATCACCTTCCCATCTTTGCCGCCGGGCGCATCGAGCAGAGCTCCGTCCGGATCGACCATTACGGCTATCTCGGCGCCGTTCGCGACGCCAAGGAGAAGTCGCGGCGCAACATCGAGCTGCTGCTCGCTCAGCGGGCTGAGAGCGCGCCGTCCGCCTTCCTGCACTTCAACCTCGGCACCGAGTACGCGGTGGTCGGCGACCATGTCGCCGCGCTGAGGGAGCTCGAGAGCGCCTGGAGCCTCGTCGACGGCCAGGGCGAGGAGGCGCATGACTACGTCCCCGCCCTCGTCCAGAGGATCGTCACCTCGCTGCACTACGGCGGCCGCCACGCGGAAGCGATCGCCCGGGCGCAGGACGGCCTGCGACGCTTCCCCGGCTTCACCGACCTGGTGTTCGCTCAGGCGCAGGCGTCGGTTGCCCGCGGGCGCCAGGACGAGGCGATCGGCTACTGGCGGAAGTGCATCGAGATGGGCGACGCCCCCAGCCGTTACGGCGGCGCGGTGGGCGGCGGCAGCTACCTGCCGCGGATCGCCCTGGCCGAGGCCTACCTGGGCGGCGGCGAGCTCGAGCCTGCGCGCGAGCTGCTGGAGTGGTGCCTGGCCGAGCATCCGAGCTTCATCGGCATCGTGGCCCCTTACGCGACGGTGCGGCTGCGCGGCGGCGCCGACGGCGACACTGTGGCGGCGGAGATCGAGGCCCGCATCCCCGAGCCGACCGCCGCGACCCGGTTCGCGCTGGCCGCCGTGCTCTACGCACACGGGATGATGGCCGCCGCCGAGCGGCAGTACCGCGCCGTCCTGGCCGCCCGCCCGCACAGCTCCCAGGTCCGCACGCAGCTGGCCGAGTCGCTGCTCAACCAGGGGCGATACGCCGAGGCCGCCGAAGAGGCCGTGGCCGTCCCCGAGGATGACGCGTTCGCCGGCCTGGCCCGACGCATCGAGCTCTGGGGCCGCATCGCCGCCGGCGATCTCGAGGGCGCCAAGAGCGCCACCGCCCGGGCCGCTCGGGCCGGCGTCTCGCAACCCCAGCTCGAGGTGTTCGCCGCCTGGCTCGAGCTCGCCGGCGGGATCGAGGAGCCCCGCAGCCTGACGGTCGCGGCCACGCCACTGCTCGGGGTGATCCTCGAGACGCTCCTACGCGCGCGGGACTTCGAGGCGTTCGAGAAGCTCACCGTGCTGCTCGAGCGCTCGGCCCTTCCCGCCCGTGAGCAGCGCGAGCTGCTCGCCTCGATGTACCTCGCCCACGGCTTCCTCGCCTTGGCCGCGAAAGAGTGGATGGCGGTCTGCAAGTCCCGTCCCGACGCCCGCGCGCTCCTGGGTCTGGCGCGCGTCGCGTCGGCGCACGGTGACCTCGCCAACGCCGCCGTGTTCGCCGCCGAGGCCCTGCGCCATGACCCCGCCAGCGCGGCGGCTCGAGAGCTGCTCGCCCGCTGCTCGGCCGCCACCCAACCGGATCCGGCGGTGATGCGCGACTAAGGCGCCGGCGCAGCCGCCGCCGACCTACGTCCTAAGGCGCCGGCGCAGCCGCCGCCGACCTACGTCCTAAGGCGCCGGCGCAGCCGCCGCCGACCCATCTCCTAGACATACGGATGAGAAGCCCCTCAAGTTCTTCCCGGTGCGCTCGATTACCCCACCTGAACGGGAACGGATCCCGCTTTCCAAGGTAGGAACCGCCGCATCCAAGGAGGAATGCAATGAGTTTTGATATCGGTTCGGTGGGCCGGACGCCCGCCCCCGCATCGACGCAGACGGCCCGATCCTCGGCCGCCGGGCCCGCCCAGACGGCGCGGTCCGGGGATACGGTCACCGTGGACACCATCCCGGCGAGCCCTCCCCAGGAGGTGCAGGACGCCATGGGAGTCGCCAACCAGGCCTACCAGAGTCTCCAGGCCGCCGGTAGCGAGCTGCGCTTCAAGGTCAACGAGGCCACCGGAAAGGTGAGCGTCGAGGTCCACGACGTGCACGGGAACCTGCTGTTCACGGTTCCGGCCAGCACGGCGCTCGACGTCGCGTCCGGACAGCCGCTCCCGTCGCCTGGCGGAGCCTCGTAATCCAGTAATGACCCGGTAAAGCCCAACCGGCGCCCGACCGACTACCGGAGGAACGATGTCCACTCAACCAGTCAGCAGCTCCACCGGCTCGGCCACCAGCTCGAGCCAGTACCAAACCGGCGACAGCCTGACCTCGCTCGGCGGCAGCACGCCGATGCAGGTGACGGGCCTTGCCTCCGGCCTGGACACCGACGCGATCGTCAATGCGCTGATGGCGGCCGACCAGGAGCAGGTGACCAACGTCACCAACCAAGAGGACGCGGTCACGGCGCAGAACACCGAGCTCACGGACATCCAGAACGCGCTCCAGACCGTCGCCAACGACGCACAGGCGCTCGGCGACGCCTCGCTGTTCACGCCCACCCAGACGGTCACCTCGACCGACTCGACGATCGTGAACGCCACGGCCACGGGCAGTGCCGGAGCCGTCGTCGGCTCCTACCAGATCCAGGTCACCGCGCTGGCCAGCGCCTCCCAGCGCACGTTCTCCTACACCAGCCCGACCTCCGCCGACACGGTCACGATCGACGGCCAGCAGATCTCGGTGAACGCGGGCACCTCGGCCGATTCGCTGGTCAGCGCCATCAACTCCAACTCGAATCTCGACGTGTGGGCAACCGTCACCCAGGAGTCCTCGAACGGAGGGCCCGCCACGGTCGTCCTCTCGAGTCGCCAGACCGGACAGCCTCCGGCCAGCGGCTACATCGACGTGTCCGACACTGCCGGCGCGCTGACCGACACCGGCAACGACATCGCCGGGACGGATGCCGAGTACACGATCAACGGCGAGCCCCAGGTCCAGTACTCGTCCTCGAACACGATCAGCGGCGCCTCGCTGGGCGGCAGCAGCCAGCCCACCCAGGGCCAGGGGGCGACGCAAACGATTCCCGGCATCACGCTCAGCCTGAACGGCCTGACCGGTTCCACGCCGGTGACCGTCAACGTGAGCTCGCCCACGGTCGACAGCTCGAGCGTCCAGACCGCCTTGCAGCAGTTCGTCACCGACTACAACTCCGCCGTGTCGCTGATCCAGACGCAGCTCACCCAGGCGCCGTCCAGCTCGGACCCGACCCAGGGCACGCTCTACGGCGATGCCGACCTCACCCAGTTGCTGACCAACATGCGCGACATGATGGACTCCACGCTCAAGGACCTCTCGAGCGGAAATGACAACATGCTCGACCTCGGCGTCAGCACCGGGGCGACCACCGGCAACGGGGCGGTGTCGCAGAGCGCCCTGAACGGTGACCTGACGCTCGACACCAGCACGCTGACCAGCGCGCTGCAGAACAACCCGAACGCGGTCCAGCGCCTGCTCCAGAGCTGGTCGATCCAGTTCTCGAACCTCGTCAACAACGAGGCTGCGCCCGGCGGCGACATCACCACGCGGATCCAGGGCAACGATTCCCAGATCAGCTATTACGCCACCCAGATCGACAACATGAACAACGCCAACGCCGAGAAGCAGCAGCAGCTCGTGCAGGAGTTCGCGGACATGGAGTCGGCGCTGGCGCAGAGCCAGTCGACGAGCAGCTGGCTGACCAGCCAGCTCTCCTCGCTCACGGGCTGAACTGGCCCGAATTCTGACCGCGGCCCTCCGAGCGCCTCAGGCACAGGCGGCGCCTGCCGAATACGCGGCCATGAACGCAGTCTTCAAGAAGCTGTCCTCCGTCGGCATCCGCGGCAAGCTGTTCGGGCTCGTGGCCGCGCTGGCCTGTGTGTCGCTCGTCTGCGTCGGCGTCGCCGTCAATGGGTTGTTCACCGCTCGGTCCAAGTCAAGGCAGTCGGAGTCGACCTTCGCGCTCTTCAGCACCGAGCACAGCGCCTACGAGGGCTGGCTGACCGACGACGACCAGTCGAACATGTACGCGGCGCTGGTCGCGCTCCAGCAGCCCGGCGAACGCGCGCTCGAGAACACCACCTGGCAGCAGGTCCTCCAGGGCTTTAAGCAGGCGAACTCGGGCCTGGCCTGGCTCGCCGTCCGCGCGCCCACCGCGCAGGTCAAGGCCGACGTGGCCACGCTGCGCTCGGACCTGGCGAGCTACAACGGCTTCACGCAGCAGGTCGGCGCGGACGGGCAGCAGGGCAAGGTCCACCAGGCGGTCCAAGTGATGACCGTCGGCAACGTCAACATCTCGAACAAGACCCAGGCCGACTTCAACGCGCTCAGCGCAGCGGTCAGCGAGCGGGCCGCGGCCATCACGCGTTCGGTGAGCCAGAACGTGAGCTCCGCGATCAGCCTGCTCGCGGTGATCGGGATCGTCGGACTTATCGTCGCGGTGCTGATCACCTGGTGGCTGGTCCGGTCGATCACCCGGCCCCTGGCGCGGATGACGGACGCGGCGGAGCGGATCGCCGCCGGCGAGGTCGACGTCGAGGTGGACGCCTCGGGCAACGACGAGATCGGACGGTTGGCCCGCGCGTTCGAGAACTCGGTCGACTACCTCTCCCACCTGGTGGACGCGGCGGGCCAGATCGCCGCCGGGAACCTCACCGTGGATGTCGAGCCGCGTTCTGAGCGTGATGCGCTGGGACGGGCGTTCTCCGACATGCGGTCGCGGATCGCAACGATGGTGGGCGACATCGCTCATGGCTCCGAGAAGGTCGGCTCGGCCTCCGGAGAGATGGCCCAGAGCGGTCAGCAGGCGGGATTGGCCGTCGGCGAGATCGCCGACGCGATCGGGACGGTGGCGCAAGGCGCCGAGTCGCAGGTACGCGCGCTCGAGCGAGTCCGCAGCGTCACGGCGGACGTCGCCGGGGCGGCTCAGGAGTCGGCGCACGATGCCTCCGAGACGGCGCAGGCCGCCCGCGACGCGCGCCACCTCGCCAAGGAAGGGGCCGAGGCCATGGTCCGCGCCACCGAGGCGATCCGCGCCGTGCAGGGGTCGTCGACCGAGATCACTCAGAAGATCTCCGAGCTAGGCGCGATGAGCGACCAGATCGGCGGCATCGTGGATACGATCACCGCGATCGCCGAGCAGACCAATCTGCTGGCGCTCAACGCCGCGATCGAGGCCGCCCGAGCGGGCGAGCAGGGCCGCGGCTTCGCCGTCGTGGCCGAGGAGGTCCGCAAGCTGGCCGAGGAGTCACAGACCGCGGCGGCATCGATCGGCGTGTTGATCGAGCAGATCCAGACCGCCACCGGAACCGCGGTGCGGGTGGTCCGCGACGGGTCGCGCCAGACCGACGAGAGCGTCCAGACCGTGGAGCAGGCGCGCGCGTCGTTCTTGCGGATCGACTCGAGCATCCAGGACATGACCGACCGCGTCGAGCGGATCGCGGCCTCGCTTCAGTCATTCGTGAACTCCGGCACCCAGGTCCAGCAGAGCGTCGACGAGGTGCTCCAGGTGGCCGAGCAATCCTCGGCCTCGGCCGAGCAGGTGTCGGCCTCAACGCAGCAGACGACTGCATCGACGCAGCAGATCGCCGCGTCCGCTCAAGAGCTCGCCGACACTGCCGAGCATCTTCAAAGACTCGTATCGCAATTCACCCTCTAGGAGACCCGGCCGCCCATGTCCCCATCCGTCGCCACCCCCAACGCTTATCGCGCGAGCGCCGTCCTGAGCGCGCCCCCCGGGCTGCTCATCGTGATGCTGTACGACGCCGCCCGGAAGTTCCTCCTCCAGGCGGGTGTGGCGATGCGAGATGGGCAGGTCGAGCTCACGAACGTCAAGCTGCGCCGGGCGGAGGACATCATCCAGCACCTGCGTGACGCGCTCGACTTCGAGCAGGGTGAGATCGCGCAGAACCTGGAGGCGATCTACGTGTTCTGCCTGCGCCATCTGCGCCAATCGCGCTTCGACCGCAATCCCGCCATGCTCGAGCAGGTCAGCGCGCTGCTCGGCGAGCTGCGCGAGGCGTTCGCCACCATCTCCCAACCATGAGCCGCTCCGAGGCGGCGCCGTACGAGAGGCTGGCACGGACCATCGAGCGCGAGCTCGAGCTCGTCGGCGAGGGTCGCTTCAGGGAGGTGGCGGAGCTTCAGTCGGAGCGGGCTGCGCTCATCGCGACCCTGCCCAAGACTCCGCCGGCCGGCGCGCGCGCGGCGCTCCAGCGCGCCGCACTGATGAGCAAGCGCGTCGAGATCGAGATCCTGCGCTACCGCGAGGCGCTCCTGCTGGAGCTCGCCTACGTGCAGCAGGTTTCCCGCGTGGCACGCGGATACGCGCCTCCGCGCGACTCCCGCCCACACGTGCGCGCCACGGCCTAGCGCGCCCACCGGCGAGGGCGATCTAAAGATTCGGTGGAAGCGGTCGATTTGCGGGGATATGCGGCTCGTTCCGATCACCGATCTCCCCCAAGACGCCAGGCTAGCGCGCGACATCCTGACCGGGAAAGACGCCGCTCCCCTGCTCCGGGCCGGGGTCACTCTGAATGACCGGTTCATCGACCACCTGACCCGGGCCGGGATTCGGGCGGTGTGGATCGAGGACCAGTACAGCCACGGGATCGATCCCGTGCCCGCGATCACCGAGCACACCCGCGCCATCGCCACTCGCGTGCTCGTCGCCGTGCACGAGGAGGCCAAACAGGCGGTGTTCGCGCGGCGGCCGTTGGACCCGGAGGCGACCGACCAGTTGAGCGACGCGGTTGACGCGATCCTCCAGGAGATCGAGGACTCTGACGGCAAGGCACTCGTGCTGGCCGATCTTTGCGGCCCCGACGCGTACGCGATCCAGCACTCGATCGACGTCACCGCGCTCGGCCTGCTGATCGGGCGGGCGCTGATCATCGAGCACGGCTGGCTGGACTACAGGGGCGAGCGTCACGACGACCGCCACGAGGAGCGCCTGTTCCGCCTCGGCATGGGGCTGCTGCTGTCCGACATCGGCAAGCTCGCGATCCCCGAGGCGATCCTGAACAAGCCGGGCAAGCTGTCCGAGGAGGAGTGGGAGATCGTCCAGGCCCACCCCAAGGCCGGCGTCAAGTTGATCCGCGACACCGGCGCCTGGTGCCCCTTGGTCCAGGCGTGCGTGCTGCGCCACCACGAGCGCTGGGACGGCAGCGGCTACCCCGAGGGCAAGAGCAGCACCGAGATTCACGAGATGGCCCGGATCGCCGCCGTTGCCGACACCTTCGACGCGATTACCTCCGAGCGGCCCTACGCGCCGGCCAAGCCGGCCCACGTCGGCGTGCAGACGATCCTCGCCGGCGCGGCAACGCAGTTCGATCCGGTCATCTGCGATGTGTTCTCGCGCCGGGTGGCGCCGTTTCCCCCCGGCATCGAGGTCGATCTCGTCGACGGCCGCCGCGCCGTCGTGGTCAGCGTCTCGGAGTACCAGCTCGACCGTCCGGTCGTGCGCGTGATCACGGGCCCGGGAGCTCCCCTCGACGTCGACCTGACGCAGGACCGCAGTATCCAGATCGCCGGTTGGACGGCCGTGTCCGCCGGCGCCGTCCGGGCCGCGTAGCGACCGTCCGCCCAAGGCGCTCGGGGTCCACCGCGGCAACTCAAGCCTCGCTCACCCGCGGCCGATCACCTGACGTACCAGCCCCGAAAGGACCCCAGCCGTGTCATTCCTGTTCTCATCCGTCCGCCGCCAGTTGATTGGCGGCTTCGTCGCGGTCAGTCTCCTCTTTCTGAGCGCCGTGGTGATCAGCTGGTCCGGAGGCTCCAAGACGCTGATGTTGGCGATCGCACTCGTGGCGGTGGCGGCGGCCGTCGTGATCGCGGTCACTATCTCCGGTGACTTCAGCCGCCGCATCACCCGCCTGCTCGACGCGATCAGGGATCTCGACGCCGAGGCCCTGGCCGAGCTCGAGAGTGGACTCGAGGCGATCGCCCAGGGCGACCTGACCCACGAGGTTCACCCGAACATCGAGACCATCCCCACGACCCGTCAGGACGAGGTGGGCGAGTTGACTCGCACCTTCAACGCCATGGTCGAAAAGACTCGGAGCAGCGTCGCCGCCTACAACACCACCCGCGAACAGGTGGCCGTCATGCTGCGCAACATCGCCGGCAACGCCGAGCAGCTGTTGCTGTCCTCCCAGCAGATGGCCAACACCTCGGAGGAGGCTGGGCGGGCGGTCGGCGAGATCGCGCAGGCGGTGAGCTCGGTCGCCGCCGGCGCCGAGGACCAAGTCCGCTCGATCGCCGAGGCGAAGATCCTGACCGACGAGGTGGCGTTGGCCTCCCAGGCCTCGGCCGAGGGCGCCCAGCAGACCACCGACGCCGCCGCGCAGGCGCGCAGCCTCGCCGAGGAGGGTGCCAAGGCTGTCTCCCAGGCCACCGAGGCCATGCGTGCCGTGCGCAGTTCGAGCGCGGAGGCTTCGAACGCTATTCGCTCGCTCGATGCCAAGAGCGAGCAGATCGGGGAGATCGTCGACACGATCACCGGCATCGCCGAGCAGACCAACCTGCTGGCGTTGAACGCAGCGATCGAGGCGGCCCGGGTCGGCGAGCAGGGTCGCGGCTTCGCGGTTGTCGCCGAGGAGGTCCGCAAGCTGGCCGAGGAGTCGCAGTCCGCGGCCTCGACGATCGCCAACCTGATCGAGGAGATCCAGCACGAGACGCGCAAGGTGGTCGAGGTCGTCGAGGATGGCGCGCGCCAGACCGAGGACAGCGCCGCGACGGTCGAGCAGGCCCGGGAAGCGTTCGCCCGCATCTCCGAGGCGGTCCAGGACGTAGGCAGCCGCGTCGAGCAGATCGCCGGCTCGATCCAGGAGATCGCCAGCGCCGGCAACCGGGTCCAGGACAGTATGACCTCGGTGGCGGCCGTCGCCGAACAGTCGAGCGCGTCCTCGGAGCAGGTGAGCGCGTCAACCCAGCAGACGAGCGCGTCCACCCAGCAGATCGCCTCCTCGGCGTCCGAGCTGGCCAGAACCGCCGAAGAGCTCGAGCGCCTCGTCTCGCAGTTCACGCTGGCCTAGGGCATCTCGCCCCACCCGCCGACTCAAGGATCCGCCCCACACGCCGATCTAGTGAACGACTCGATGGATCGGGTCGTAGCCAAGCCCAGGGAGGGCAGACCATCCAGGTTCTTCACCCATGTCCCTGCTTGACGCCACCCAGCAAGCCCTCGAGTCCGCGATGAGCGGCTCCGAGCTGCGCAACACGCTGCTCACGCAGAACCTCGCGAACGTCGACACTCCGGGCTACCAGGCCCAAGACGTCAACTTCCAGGCCTCGCTGGCGCAGGCCATCCAGGCCGGCCAGTCCCCGAGCAGCGTCACCTTCCAGCCTTACACCGTCGCGGGGTCCACCGGCGCCGACGGCAACGGGGTCAGCCCCGAGCAGCAGGAGGCCGCGCTGTCCCAGAACGGCTTGCTGTACGAGACCCTGACCCAGATCGCCGCTCAGCGCGAGTCGATCCTCGAGAGCGCGATGGGGATCGGACAGAGCTGATGAGCTTCTTCGACGCGATCAGCATCGCCGCCAGCGGCCTCACCGCCGAGCGCGTGCGCATGGATGTGACCTCCGAGAACCTCGCCAACGCCGACACCACTCAGGGCGCTAACGGCCAGCCCTACCAGGAGCAGGAGGTTCAGCTCCAGACGGTGGGCGGCTCGAACAGCTTCAGCCAGATGCTGTCCGGCGCGATGGGAACCAGCAGCGATTCGGTTCCGGCCGGCGGGGTCGAGGTGACGGGAATCGTCTCAAGCTCCACGCCCGACCAGGAGGTCTACGACCCCGGCAGCCCGGGCGCCGACGCGCAGGGCTACGTGAAGATGCCGAACGTCAACCCGGTGAACGAGATGGTCGACATGATCGATGAGTCTCGCTCCTACGAATCCGACGTCACGGCGATGAGCACCGCCAAAGACATGTTCGAGAAAACCCTGGATCTGCTCAAATGATTCCGGCGATCTCTGGAGCCATCGGGCCACTGGGCTCGAGCGAATGGAGCGTGGGCGGGATCGGCTCGCTCGGCCAGGGCGCCACGACCGGCACGAACGCCGCCGACGGCTCGAGCGGCAGCTTCGGCGACGCGCTGACCAGCGCGATCAACTCGCTCGACCAGACGCAGACCAGCGCGAGCACCGCCGCCGAGCAGCTCGCGACCGGCCAGACCACCGATCCCACCCAGGCGATCACCTCGGTCGAGAACGCCTCGCTGTACATGGACCTCGCCTCTCAGATCCGTACCAAGCTCGCCGACGCGGTTAACGAGGTCTTCCAGACCCAGATGTAGCCCCCGCCGGACCCCTCGCTCTCCCTCGAACCCCAGAACCCCCAGGTCTAAATGGACATCCGTCAGTTCGTCTCAAGGCTCTCCCCCAAAGGCTGGGCCATGGTCGGCGCCTCGGTCGCAGCCGGCATCCTGTTCCTGGTCGTCGTCATGCATTTCGCCTCGGCGCCCAGCTACACGACGCTCGAGACGGGGCTCGATCCGGCTCAGACGGGCAAGATCACGAGCACCCTCGACGCCAAGGGGATCGGCTACCAGATCGAGAACGGCGGCACGGCGCTGGCCGTGAGCTCGAGCCAGGTGAGCGAGGCCCGGATCGCGCTGGCCACGGCCGGCCTGCTCGGGATCGGCTCAGAGCAGCCCGGCTTCGAGCTGCTCAACAGCTCGCAGCTCGGCGCCTCAGACTTCCAGCAGCAGGTCACCTACCAGCGCGCCCTCGAGGGTCAGCTCGACCAGACGATCGAGCAGATTCAGGGAGTCGACTCCGCCACCGTGAACCTTGTGCTCCCCAACCAGCAGGACGAGCTGTTCGGCGAGGACAGCCAGTCCTCGAGCGGCTCGGTTCTCCTCGATGACGACGGCTCGCTTAGCTCGAGCTCGATCCAGGGCATCGCCAATCTGGTCGCGTCGAGCGTCCAGGGCCTCTCGACCAGCAAGGTGACGATCACCGACTCGAGCGGCGCGCTCTTGTGGCCCACCTCGGGCGGGGACGGCGGCAGCGGGAGCGGGCTTCCCGCCGCTCAGTCGGCCGACCAGCAGTATGACTCGACGATGACCTCACAGGTCGACGCGATGCTGACCCAGACACTCGGCCCCGGCAAGGCGCAGGTCGTGGTCAACGGCAACCTCAACACCAACCAGTCGACACAGCAGAGCCTGACCTACGGCAAGAAGGGCGTGCCCCTCACTTCGCAGACGTCAAGCGAGACGCTCGCCGGTGGCAGCGGCACCTCCGGCGGCACCACCGGGACGATCCCGGCCTACGCGGGCACCACCGGCAGCAGCGGCAACTCCAACTACAAGAACACGTCGAACAACACCACCTACGGGGTCGACAAGACGATCACGAACTCGACGATCACCCCCGGCACGATCAACAACCAGACGGTGTCGGTGCTGGTTGACAAGTCGGTGCCGGCGTCCGAGCTCCCGGCAATCCGCAACGCGGTGGCCGGCGCGGTCGGCCTGGACGCCAAGCGCGGCGACGCCCTGACGGTCTCCCAGATCGCGTTCACCAAGGCGGCTACCCCCGCCGCCACCGCGGCCACCTCGAACAAGATGCTCGGCTACGCCAAGTACGTGATCATCGGGCTCGGCTCGTTGATCTTCCTATTCCTCATGCGCCGCAGCCTCAAGCGGCGCGAGCGCGAGACGTTCGAGGGCCAGCCCACCTGGCTGCGTGAGCTGGCCACGCCGCGTCCGCTCGCGGCGCTCGCCTCCGGCGGCGAGGAGCCGCCCACCGAGGTCAAACGGCTGCGTTCCCCGGTCAATGTCCCCAAGCGCCAGGTCGAGGAGCTGGTCGAGCGCGACCCCGATCGCGTCGCCCAGCAGGTCCGAGCCTGGATGGTCGAAGACTAGGGGATTAGATCCCCCGCTCACCCTGAAATGGCAGCCGAGCTCGAACAGGCCACCCCAACCGCGCCGGCCGCGCCCGCCGCCGCCGGCAAGCCCCGTCGCCCCGAGCTCAAGGGGCGCAAGAAGGCCGCCGTGCTGCTCGTGTCGCTCGGGCCGGACAAGGCGGCCGCGGTCTTCAAGCACCTGCGCGACGAGGAGATCGAGTCCCTGTCGCTCGAGATGGCCAAGCTGCAGCGGGTCGACCCGCTGACCACCGGCGCCGTGCTCGAGGAGTTCGCGGCCACCATCGAGGCGTTCGACTCGCTGATGTCCGGCGGCGTTGATTACGCGCGCGAGGTGCTCGAGCGCGCGCTCGGTGCCGAGCGGGCGCTCGAGATCATCGGCCGGCTCTCGAGCGTGATCGAGATGCGGCCGTTCGAGTTCCTGCGCCGCACACCGGCCGAGCAGCTGGTCACGTTCCTGCGCAACGAGTCGCCGCAGACGGTCGCGCTCGTCGTCGCCAACCTCCACACCACGCTCGCCTCGCAGGTCCTCTCGCATCTGCCCTCGGGCGAGCAGGCCGAGATCGCGATCCGCATCGCCCGCATGGGCGAGACCAGCCCGGACGTGGTCAAGCAGGTCGAGGCCGTGATGCGCAAGAAGCTCGACAGCATCGTGCAGCAGGAGTACGTGCGCGCCGCCGGCGGGATCAAGTCGCTGGCCGAGATTCTCAACCACGCCGACCGCTCCACCGAGCGCAACGTGCTCGACGCGCTGACCGAGTCAGACGAGGAGCTCGCCTCCGAGGTGCGGCGCCTGCTGTTCGTGTTCGAGGACGTCGTCAAGCTCGACGACCGCTCGATCCAGCTCGTCCTGCGCGAGGCCGACCAGAAGGACCTGGCGCTGGCCCTCCGCGGCGTCAACGACGACGTCAAGGAGCGGATCCTGTCGAACATGTCCGAGCGCGGGGCGACGATGCTGGTCGAGGAGATGGCCTACCAGCCGCCGCAGCGCAAGCGCGTGGTGGAGGAGGCGCAGGGCCGGATCGTGGCGATCGTGCGCAAGCTCGAGGAGGCCGGCGCCCTGGTGCTCTCGCGCGGCGAGGAAGATGCAGTCGTCTAGCGAACGCGCGGCTTCGGGCGCCGGCCCGGCGGTCGGCTACGCGTTCCGCCAGCTGGACGCTCCCGCGGCCGGGACCACCGACGGCATCGCCGACGTCCTCTCCGCCGTCCGCGCCGAGGCCGAGCAGATCCGCGCACAGGCGTGGGCCGCCGGCGAGGCCGAGGGCCGCACCGCCGGCTTGGCCGCCGCACGCTCCGACGCGCAGCCCGCGCTCGCCGCGCTCGGGGCTTCGCTCCGGGCGATCGAGCAGGCGCGCGAGCAGCTCGTGGCCGAGCTCGAGACGGACGCGGTCGAGATGGCGCTGCGTCTCGCCGAGCAGATCATCGCCGGCGTGCTGTCGGTGCAGCCCGAGCGTGTCATCGACGTGGCCCGCAACGCGCTTCGCCACCTCACCGAGCGCCGGCGGGTCACGCTGGTGGTCAATCCCGAGGATCTCGAACTGGTGAGCGACTGCGTCGAACAGCTTCAGTCAGAGCTGGGCGGGATCGAGCACCTGGGCGTCCAGGCCGACCGGCGCGTCGCCCGCGGCGGAGCGGTGGCGCGCACGGACACCGGCGACATCGACGCCGGCATCGACACCCAGCTCGGCCGGGCCCGCGAGCTGGTCGCGGATGCGCTCAGCGGCGGCCCCGGCGATGACTGAGCTTGACCGCGCCGCCTGCGCCCTCCAGGGCGCCGACCTTTCGCGCCGCGTGGGACGGGTCAGTGATCTGATCGGGCTGATCATCGAGGCGACCGGGGTGCAGGTCGAGATCGGTGAGGTGTGCATGGTCGGCGACGGCCGCGGCTCGGCTGGGCGGGATTCGGTTCCAACCGAGGTGGTCGGCTTCCGCGGCGGGCGCACGTTGCTCATGCCGCTCGGGGAACTGCACGGAATCGGTCCGGGCACGACCGTCCATCCCACCGGCGCCCCGTTCCGGGTGGCGGTCGGCGAGCCCCTGCTGGGCCGCGTGATCGACGGCCTGGGCAACCCGCTCGACGGCGTCGGTGCACCCGAGGGCGTCTCGTGGCGCAGCACGACGGCCGCGCCGCCCGATCCGATGACCCGCCCCCGGATCGAGGACCGCGTCGGCCTCGGCGTCCGCGCGCTCGACACGCTCGTGCCCTGCGGCCGCGGACAGCGGCTGGGCATCTTCGCCGGCTCGGGCGTCGGCAAGTCCTCGCTGATGGGCATGATCGCGCGCTCCACGAGCGCGCAGGTCAACGTGATCGCGCTCGTCGGCGAGCGCGGGCGCGAGGTACGCGAGTTCATCGAGCGCGACCTGGGGGACGCTCTGTCGCATTCGGTCGTGGTCGTGGCGACCTCGGATCAGCCCGCGCTGGTGCGGATCCGCGCCGCCTTCACCGCGACCGCGATCGCCGAGCACTTCCGCGACCAGGGCCGCGACGTGATGCTGATGATGGACTCGGTCACGCGCTTCGCCATGGCCCAGCGCGAGGTCGGCCTGGCCATCGGCGAGCCGCCTGCGACCCGCGGCTACACGCCGTCGGTGTTCGCGCTCCTGCCCCGGCTCCTCGAGCGGGCCGGCACGAGCGCGGACGGGTCGATCACGGGCCTCTACACCGTGCTCGTCGACGGCGACGACATGAACGAACCGATCGCCGACGCCGTCCGCTCGATCCTCGACGGCCACGTCGTCCTCACGCGCTCGCTCGCGCACGCCGGCCACTACCCCGCGATCGACGTTCTCCAGAGCGTCTCCCGGCTGATTGGCGAGATCGTCACGCCGGAGGTGCGCGAGGCGGGAACCCGGCTGCGCACGGCGCTGGCCGCATACCGCGAGAAGGAGGACCTGATCTCGATCGGCGCCTACCAGCCGGGGACGGATCCGATCCTCGACGCGGCCATCGGCCTGCGCCCACGGATCGAAGCCTTCCTGCGCCAGCGCGTCGACGAGCCGAGCGGTCCGGATGAGGCCGACGCGCAACTGCTGGCGCTGGCCGAGGAACTCGTGCGCCGCCTGCCAGCCACCGGCGAGGTGCTCGACGGGCCGCCGGCGCCGGCCGCCGGGGTACCGGGACGGCAGGTCCCGGCCGGCGGCGTGCCGGCGGGGCCGGTGGCGATCCCGTCGCTTCAGCTCACGGCGTAGCGGCGGCGACTAGTACGGCTCGCTCGGATAGCCCGGGCCAAGCTGCTGGTTGGCGTTCTGCGCAAGCTCGGCGGCGAAGCGCGGATCGAACACCCCGGCCGGCTTCCACGGGCCGCCCGGGCAGTTGCTGTTGTGGCTGCGTCCAGGAACCCCGGTCCACATGAAGCCGTCCAGGTAGGAGAAGGTGAGGCCGTCGAAGGTGGGGTCGACGTCGCCCGTCGGCATCCGCCCGAGCCCCCGGCCCGGGGGGTTGCACAGGTTCTCGATGCCCTGCTTGACCGGGTGTGGGTTGAGCGCGGGGCCCTGGCCGTTCTGCGCCGTGTTGACCACGAAGTGCGCGCGGTAGCTGTGGTGCGACATGCGGAAGAGGTCGTTCGAGACCTTCTCCGCCCACTTGATCTCCTTGCTCGACCAGGCGAAGTGGGTGCCGTTGGTGTAGAAGCCCTCGATCTGGCTGACGCCGGCCTGCCACAGGCGCTTCGCCGTCCACAACGGGCCCTGCGCATCGGAGTACCCGGCCTCCATGTACACGACCGCGTGGGGCAGCATGCTGAATTGCTTGGCCTCGAACTTCAGGTCCTTCAGCCACAGCTTCAGCGATTTCCCGCGCAGGCAACTCGAGGTGCCGACCGAGTCGATCTCCATGAAGATCACCGCGCGGCGCCAGCTCACGGCCGAGGCCATCTCGTTCACGTCCCGCTTGAACGTGGCCTGCCAGCGCTGGATAGCGGGCAAGGTCGGGCAGAACTGCCCGTTCGGATAGATGAAGAAGGTGCTGAGCGGCATCACGGAGTCCGGGGTCGGATCGGCCGCGGCGTTGTCGCACATGATCTTCAGCGTCTGGGCGTTGATCGCGCCTGGGCCGCCGCCCTGCGCGTACAGGCTGATGTTCTGCGTCTCGGGCTGATCGGCGATCTTCGACAGGAGTAGGTCGGTCGCCGTGAAGCGGGGCTCGTAGGACTCCTGGAACTGCTTCCAGGAGTAACCGTCGGAGAAGCTCATCGGGTTGAGCCCGAGCGAGGAGGCGATCGCGCCGGCGGCGTCGCCGTGGCGCGGCCCGTCGACGAAGAAGTGCGCGCCGCTCAGCGGATCGCCGGCCGGCGGTGGGGTGGGCAGCGCGAGCGGGTTGCTCGGGTCCCTCGGCGTCGACACGTCCGGCGTGGCACACACCGCGGCGGGGCTGTCATGCCGGCGCTCGGCCGCCGCGGACGTCGCCGCCACGCCGATCGCCGCCATTAGCACGCACACGGCACCCAGCGAGATCCATCCCCTCATCGCGGCGCGCATCCTCGCACCCCTGGGCAACCAACTGCAACTCATGCATTGATTTTTGTTCAGTTCCGGCGGGCGACCGCGCGCGCCATCGAGCCGCTCGGACAAGTGTCCAGCGTCGTTCAGGCGCGTCCGGGGCCGGTCGACTACAGGGCCATGAACGGACCCTCGTTCCGCTTCCGACTTGAACGAGTGCGGGCCCTGCGCGAGCGTCGTGAGGACGCCGCCAAGCAGGAGCTGGCGGGCGCGCTCATGCGCCACCGCCGTTGCGAGGAGGAGGTCGCGGCCGCCGCCGGTCGCATCGCGAGCGCTCGCGCCGCGCAGATGGACGCGACGCAGCTGCCGATGAGCGCGACCGACCTGATGGCTCGCCAGGCCTACCTGGAGCGCGCCGAGCGCGCCCACCAGGCCACCCGGCAGGACCTCCAGCGTCACGAGGTCGAGCTGGTGCAGCGGCGCGAGGTGCTGATGAAGGCCGCGCAAGAACGTCAGACGCTGGAGCGCCTGAAGGAGAACCAGCGCGCCGACCACGAGCGCGAGGCCGCGCGCCGGGAGGGCATGGTGCTCGACGAGATCGCGCTCAACGGCTTTCGCAGGAGAGCGGCATGAGTCCCGCTTCGGCGGCGGCGTTAGCCCCGGCTCCGAGTTCGGCCCCGGCCTCGAGCGCCGGCGAGGCGCTCGCTCCGGCCAGCGTCGACGCGCCGGCCGCGAGCGGAGGGCCGCCCGGAACCGGCTCAGGACCGCCCGGCTTTGCCAGCGTCCTCGATGACCACGTGGCCCGGACCGCCGTTGCGGAAGGCCAGAACAAGAGCGCCGGTGGATCGGCGAAAGGATCGGCCACGGCCGCTTCCGCTCAGCCGTCGGCTGACGCGATAGTGGCCGCCACGGCTGCCGCCGCGCAGGCCACGCAGCCGGCGCAGGCCCAGCCGGCCGGTCCCCAGCCGGCCGCTCCCCAGCCCTCCGGCGCCGGCACCCAGAGCTCCTCCCAGACCGCCGCGACCACCGCGGCGACGTCCACCCCAGCCGCGGCGGCGTCCACCCCAGCCGCGGCGACGTCCACCCCAGCCGCGGCGACGTCCACCCCAGCCGCGGCGACGGCAAGCAGCGCGAGCACCGCGACTGCCCCCACCGGCCAGGCGCAGAGCGCGCCGGCGCAGCCGCGGTCCCCCTCTGCCGGCTCACCTAGCAGCCAGACCCTGACCGACACCCCCACCCTGACCGACACCCCCACGTTGACCGACACCCCCACCGCGGCGGGCGCGCCGGCTGCCACGCAGTCCGCGCCCGTCGCGTCCTCTTCCCAGCCCGCCTCTGCTCCCGCGGCGCCGGAGCAGGCCGAGTCCCAGACGCGGCCGGCGGCGGACGCGCAGGTCCAGGCGGCGAGCCAGCCGACGGCTGGCCAGCCCGCGCCCACCCAGCCGGCGAACGCTGCCGCGACCAGCACCGCCACCACGGCATCGGCGACGGTCGGCGCGTCCGCAGCGCAAAACGCCTCGCAGTCGCAGTCGCAGTCACAGTCACAGTCACAGACGGCCTCCCAGCAGCAGCACTCCTCATCCTCGCCGGCGCAGGCGCCGGCTCCAGCGACAACTGCTGCCACCGCCCCCGTGGTCGCGGCGCAGGCGCCCGCGCCCATCCCCACCGCGCAGACGACCCAGGGGCCGCAGAGCGCGACGTCGGTCCGATACGGCGTCTCCCTCCAGGACGCGGTCGACACCGTCCGTACGACGATCGAGACCTCGAGCCAGGGCGCCACGCAGGCGCGGATCGAGCTCTCGCCGCCGTCGCTGGGCACGATCCGAATCCAGCTTCAGCGCACCGACAGCGGCGTCACCGCGCACGTCGTGACCGACCACGCCGCCACCGCCGACACGCTGTCTCAGGGCGGAGACGACCTCAAGCGCCAGCTGGCCAATGCGGGCGTGAACCTCCTGAGCCTGAACATCGAGAGCCGCGGCGGCGGCAACGGCGCCCAGTCGCAGGGACAGGCTTCCACCTCCGGCTCTACTCAGGCGACCGACCCGGACCAGATCGACGTCGACGCCGACGCGTCGCAACCATCAACTTCGGTGCCGGGCAGCGCGCTCGTGAACGTGCTCGCCTGAACGCATCGCCGACCCAAGGACCACCGCCATGAGCATCAGCACCCCCAACACCACGAACACCACCAACTCGACGACCGGGGCGAGCGGCACCAACTCGAGCTCGAGCAGCCTTGGCATCTCTCAGGACCAGTTCCTCCAGATGCTGATGACCGAGCTCCAGAACCAGAACCCAATGGACCCGAACTCGAGCGACCCGATGACGTTCGTCACCGAGCTCGCCCAGTTCACCTCCGTCGAGCAGGAGACGAACACCGCGCAGAACACCTCCACGCTGGCCACCGGGCAGAGCACCGCCTCAGCGGTGGCACTGATCGGTGACTCGGTCAACTACACCGACCCCACGACCGGAAACACCGACACCGGCACGGTGCAGAGCGTGGAAATCACCACTTCGGGGCCGACCCTCACCATCAACGGTACATCCGGGATCGACCCCTCAACCGTCACCGAGGTCTCGTGAGGTCGCATGAGCTCAGTGCTCCCCAACGCGGCGCTGATCGCGCCCGGCCCGGCCGGTCCGGCACAGCCGGCCGCGACGCCGGCTGCCGGCACGCCCGGCGCGCAGGCGGCCGGGGGTCCGTCGTTCCAGGAGCTGCTCGACAAGCAGGCGAGCTCACTTCAGTTCTCCCGTCACGCGCTCCAGCGTCTGCAGCAGCGCGGTATTCAGCTCGACCAGCCGACGCTGGGACGGCTGACGGAAGGAGTCCAGCGCGCCGCCGGGAAGGGCTCGCGCGACTCCGTGGTCTTCGTCGACGGCACCGCGTACGTGGTGTCGGTCGCGAACAACACCGTCATCACGGCGGTGGGATCAGAGCACATGCGACAGCAGGTGTTCACCAACATCGACAGCGCCGTGATCGCGTGAGCGAGACGGTCAAACACAACCGCGGCTGGACCTCTGCGAGGAGGCCGCAGAAGGGCACGATGCTCTCATGATGTCAGGCATGTACGCCGCGATCAGCGGCCTCGACGCTCACCAGACGATGCTCGACGTGACCGCCAACAACCTGGCCAACGTCGACACGATCGGCTACAAGGCCCAGAGCGTCCAGTTCTCCGACGAGCTCTCGCAGCTCATCCAGGCCGGTACCAGCCCTAACGGTTACAGCGCCGGCACTAATCCGGTTCAGGTCGGCCTGGGCGTCCAGGTCGGCTCGATCGACAACAACATGTCGGCCGGCGGCGTCGAGACGACCGGCAACGCCACCGACGTTGCCATCCAGGGCGACGGATGGCTGCGCGTCGCCGACGGCGACGTCGGCACCACCCCGCCGACGTTTGACACCACCCAGTACACCCGTGCAGGCGACCTGACGACCAACTCGTCGGGTTACCTGTGCACCCAGACCGGGCAGTACGTGCTCGGTTACGGCGCGACCCTGAACGCCGGCACGGGCGCCTACTCGATCAATGCGGCCGGCGGTGCGAACAACCCGATTGTCATCCCGCCTGGATCGACCAACGTCACGATCGGCCCCGACGGGAGCGTCAACTACGAGACGGCCGCCGGCACGGCCGTGACCGCGGGTTACATCTCGCTGTCGACCTTCCCGAACGAGTCTGGTCTGCAGCGCGACGGCGACAATCTGTGGAGCGCCTCGGCGGCTTCCGGCGCCGAGACCGTCGGCCAGCCCGGCACGGGCAACTTCGGCGAGACGATCGGCGGCGAGCTCGAGCAGTCCAACGTGGACATGGGCACCGAGTTCACCAACATGATTGAGGCCGAGCGCGGCTATCAGGCCAACGCGAGCACGATCACGACCGCTGACGACATGATGCAGACGGTCGTGCAGATGAAGCAGGGCTAATTAGCCCGGCTTGAGGGCTGGTAAGGGAGGGGCGGCGATCGAGGGAATGCCGCCCCTCCCGACTCCAGGCTCAGGATCGGGTGGGTCAACCCATTTACACACGAGGACCGAAACCATGATCACTCTGCACCGCCTCGGGCACAAGCTCGAGATCTTCCGCCTTAACCCGGATCTCATTGTCACCGTGGAGGCCACGCCGGACACGGTCTTAACACTGGCCACCGGCGCCAAGATCGTCGTGGCCGAGACGCCCGAACGCGTCGCCAAGGCCGTGCGCGAGTACCGCGTCGAGATCCTGGCCGACGCGCTCAAGGTCCGTCACGAACGGCGCCGCGCGGAGAGCCCGCGCCTCGCCGCCGTCCGGATCGCCGCCGAGGCGGGACACCACGACAACGTCTCCGAGTTCGCTCGCCGCGACCACGCGGCAGAGTGATGACTCTCACTCTGAAGGTTTCCATAGCCCGGCCGATGAACGGGTCATGAAGGCCGCAACCGGCATAGGAATCGCTGTGGCCGCGGTGGGGATCCTCCTCAGCGCGACGATGGACGGCACAAGTCCCGCGGCGTTCATCAACATCCCGGCCCTGATCATCATCATCGCCGGGACCTCGGGCGCGACGATGGCCAGCGTCGGCATGGAGGGGATGAAGAAGATCCCCAGCCTGTACAAGCTCGTGATCAGCGCCGAGCCGCCCGACGTCCAGGGGCGAGTCTCGCTGCTGGTCTCGCTCGCGGAGCAGGCACGGCGCGAGGGTCTGCTGGCCCTCGACGGTCAGATCGCCGAGATCGACGACGAGTTCACCAAGAAGGGCCTGCAGCTGGTCGTCGACGGCACCGACCCCGAGCTCGTGCGCGACATCCTCGAGGCCGAAACCGACGCCATGGCCGCGCGCCACCACGCCGGCGTGCTGCCGTTCGAGAAGGCCGGCGGCTTCGCGCCGACGATCGGGATCATCGGCACGGTGATGGGGCTGGTGCACGTGCTCCAGAACCTGTCCGCGCCGGCCACCCTGGGACCGTCGATCTCCTCGGCCTTCATCGCCACGCTGATGGGTGTCGCGTCGGCCAACGTCATCTACCTACCGGTCGCCAACCGGTTGAAGTCGATGTCGGCCGCCGAGGTCGAGCTGCGCACGCTCACCGTGGAGGGAATCCTGTCCGTGCAAGCGGGTGACAACCCGCGCGTGGTGGCCGACAAGCTCACGTCGTTCGTGCCCCCCGCCGAGCGCGGCGGCGGCGACGGCGCCGACAACGTCACCGAGATGCCTCAGCGCGAGGCCGAAGCGGCCTGATCGGAGCATCATGGCCGCGCACGGCAAGGGCAAAAAGCGGGGCTTGCCCGTCGAGCACGAGAACGAGGAGCGCTGGCTCCTGACCTACGCGGACATGCTCACGCTGCTATTCGCGCTGTTCATGGTCCTGTTCTCGATCTCCTCGGTCAACATCTCCAAGTACCAGGTCCTCCAGCAGTCGCTCAAGGCGGCCTTCTCGGGCTCGATCCTGCCGGGCGGACGGGCGATCCTCCAATCGGGCTCGGAATCGACGGCCGCCCACACGCCGGCCACTGCCGTGGTTCCGTCGATCGTGCCGCTCGTGCCGACGCCGACCTCGCGCTCGAGCAGCAGCACCGGCTCCGCCAACGCGTTCACGTCGGCCCAGAACGCCGCGGCGGCTCAGCCGATGACGACGGCGCAGCTCCAGGCGGCGCTCAACAGCATGAGCGCGTCGATCGCCGAGCAGGACGAGCTCGTTGGGCTGCAGCGCAAGCTCGAGGCCTACGCGAAAGCCCACGGCTTCGCCAACCGGGTCCAGGCGATCGTCAACCGCCGCGGACTGGTCGTTCAGGTGCTCACCGACAACCTGCTGTTCCAGTCCGGGCAGGCGACGCTTCAGCCCGCGGGCTTGCCGTTGCTGAACGAAGTCGCGCAGCTACTCAATGTCGACCGAACGCATCCGATCACTGTGGAGGGATACACCGACAACGTCCCGATCCACAGCGTGCAGTTCCCGAGCAACTGGGAGCTCTCGACTTCGCGGGCGACGACCGTCGTGCAGTACCTGATCAGCCGGGGCGTCAACGAGAACCGGCTCGGGGCTGCCGGGTACGCCGACCTGCACCCAGTAGCCAGCAACGCGACCGCGGCAGGGCGTGCGCTCAACCGCCGCGTCGACATCGTGATCGAGCGCCTGAACCCCGAACCCCCTAACTGAGATCCCATGAAGAAAAAGATCCTGATCATCCTCCCGATCCTGGTCCTCGGCGGCGGTTACGTCGCCAAGGCCAAGCTGATGCCGCCGAAGGTCGTCAAGCCGAAGATCGCGGGCGAGATCTACATCCTTCCCCACCAGTTCATGTGCAACCTCCAGGACGGGCACTACGCGACGTTCACGATCGCGCTCGAGCTCGCGCCGGGGCAGAGCGACGGCGCCAGCGCCGACGCCACCGTCTCGGACACGAGCGTCGTCGGCACGCTGCCCGAGGAGGCGGTGATCCGGGCCATCATCACCAACCTCATCACCAACCAGACCGAAAACACGCTGGTGAGCTCGAGCGGACGCACAGGCCTCCAACAGCAGATCCTGTCCGATATCAAGTCGCAGACCGACGTCAAGGTGGACCAGGTCTACTTCACCGACGTTGCGGTCCAGTAGGTGCAGCCATGAGCGAAAGACTCGAACTCGAGCAGCTTCCAACCGTGGCCGGCGAGGGTCTTCCCGCCGCGAACGGCGCGGTCGGCGACCTGCGCCGGCTGAGCGCGGTGCCGGTCGACCTGAGCGTCGAGATGGGACGCACGCGGATGACCGTCGGCGAGACGCTCGAGCTCCGCCAGGGCTCGATCATCACGCTCAACCGCATGGCCGGCGAGCCGGTCGATCTGCTCGTCAACGGCACCCCGATCGCCCGCGGCGAGGTGGTGGTGATCGACGAGCAGTTCGGTTTGCGGGTCACGGAGGTGCTGGGCCAGGCGCCGGGTGGCGAGAACGTGACTCCCCCTGCCGGCGCGCCCGGCGAGGACGAGACCGCCGCAGCCGCGTAGCCCCGGCGCCTGAAGCTAAAGCTGCCTGCCGCAGCTGACGAGTACCTCAGTACCGAATCCCAGGCCGCGCCAGCCCGGGTCGTCTGAACTGCAAGGAGCAAGTAAGTCATGTCAGATGCCAACAATCCACGTCAGCTCGTGGTGTTCACGCTGGGCGCCGAGCAATACGCGCTCCCCATCCAGCAGGTGCACGAGATCATTCGCTACTCCGAGCCGCGTTCGGTCGCCTCGCGCGCGGACTGGGTGAGAGGCGTGATCAGCCTCCGGGGGCGGATCGTTCCGGTCTATGACCTGGCGGCTCGGCTCGGCCTGCACTCCGAGCTCACCGAGCAGGCGAAGATCGTGATCGTCGAAGTGGGCAGCGAGACCGCCGGCGTGATCGTCGACGGCGTCGAGGAGGTGCTGACCGTCGAGGACGATCAGCTGCAGGAGGCTCCGGGCGCCGACACAACGCTGATCGAGTCAATCGCCAAGATCGGCGACCGCCTCGTCGTGCTGTTGAAGCCGAGCGCGATCTTCGCCGGGCCCGAGCTCGCGCTCGCAGCCTGAGGCGCCAGCGCCTACCGACCACCACAAGCCAGCGAGATGTCAACCACATCCCCCGCGCGGGTTGTCGTCGTCGACGACAGCGCGCTGATGCGCAACATCGTCACGCGATCGCTCACCCGGGCGGGGATCGAGGTGGTGGGCAGCGCCCGCGACGGCGACGAGGCGCTCGCCCTGTGCGAACGCGAACGTCCGGACGCGATGACGCTCGACCTGACGATGCCGGGCCTCGATGGCCTCGGTGTGCTCCGGGCCCTGCGTGAGCGCACCGACACGAACGTTCCGGTTGTCGTCGTCTCCGCGTTCTCCGCCGCCCACGGGGCGCGGGCCGTGGACGCGCTCGCCGAGGGAGCGTTCGACCTAGTCTCCAAGCCGACTGCAAATGAAGGGCTCGACGCCTTCATCGAGAACCTCGGCGCGAAGGTCAAGGCGGCCGCCGCCTCCCGTCGCAAGCTGCCCAGCCCTCCCCCTAGCTTCAATGCGCCGCGCCCCCTCGCTGCTGGACGCAAAGTCGCGCGCCTGGTCCTGATCGCCACCTCGACGGGCGGTCCCCGCGCGCTGGCCGCACTGGTGCCGAAACTGCCGGCACCGCTCGGCGTGGGCACCCTGATCGTCCAGCACATGCCTGCCGGCTTCACGGGATCGCTGGCCGCGCGCCTGAACGCGAGCAGCCGACTCCACGTGGTTGAAGCTGCCGGCGGCGAGAGCCCCGATCCGGGCACGGCCCTGCTCGCGCCGGGCGGACGCCACCTGCGCCTGTCCCTGGACGGCCGCACCGAACTCTCCGGGGAGCCGGCGATCGGCGGCCTGCGTCCCCGGGCCGACCTGCTGATCGAGGACGCCGCCCGGGCGTATGGCGATCGACTGTTGCTCGTCGTGCTCACCGGAATGGGGAACGACGGGCTGCGCGGCGCCCGCGAGGTCAGGCGACGGGGCGGACGCATCCTCGTCGAATCCGAGGAGAGCTGCACCGTGTACGGCATGCCGCGGGCGATCGTCGACGGCGGACTTGCCGACGCCGTGATCGATCTCGAACGCCTCCCCGCGGCGATCGCCGGCGAGGCCCTGGCGTGAACGATCGGGACACCCGCCTGCGCAGTCGCACCCTGGCGCCGCGGCACCGAGGCCACGATGTCGCGCCGGAGGGACCCCGCACCGACCTGGCCGCGGCTGACGACTACATCGGCTTCTGCGAGGGCCTGCGCCAGATCTGCGGCATCGACCTGACGCAGTATCGGCGGCCGCAGATGGAGCGCCGGCTGCGCTCCTATTGGGCCCGCGTCGGCATCTCGAGGCTGACCGACGCACTGCCGCGGTTGCGCCACGACGCCGCTCAGCTCGACGACCTGCTCGACCGGGTCACGATCAACGTCTCGCAGCTGTGGCGCCACCCCGATCAGTGGGCTCATCTCGAGCGCGGCCTGCTGGCCGAGCTGGCCGCGGGCGGACCAGTGCGCGCCTGGAGCGCGGGCTGCTCCTACGGGGCGGAGGCCTACACCCTGGCCGCCGTCTGTCGCGACGCGATTCCGACGGCATCGGTGCGGATCCTCGGAACCGACATCGATCAGCGCATGGTCGCTCGCGCCAAGGTCGGCGAGTTCTCGAACGCGGACGCGCGCTCAGCGCCGCAGGCCGCCATGGAGCGGTGGTTTGAGCGCACGCCTGACGGCTGGCGAGCCAAGCCGATGCTCCGCTCGATGACCACCTTCGAATTGGGGGACCTGCTCAAGCTTCGGCCATCCGCGTCGAGCTATGAACTGATCATGTGTCGCAACACGGTCATCTACTTCGCTGACCTGATCCGGGACGAGTTGCATGCGAGCTTCGCCCACGCGCTGCGACCGGGGGGCCTGTTGGTCATCGGGGGGACGGAGCGCGTCAGCGACGCGCCGGCGCTCGGCCTGAGCGCGATCCACCCCTTCATCTACAGGAAACGGTAATGGTGTGATGGACACCTCCGAGTACATGCCGATGTTCCTCGCGGAGACGCGCGAGCATCTCGAACAGCTGAACCTCGCGATCGTCAAGCTCGAGGAGGACTCCACGGACCGGGGCACCGTCGAGGAGATCTTCCGCATCGCGCACTCGCTCAAGGGGATGAGCGCGACGATGGGCTTCGCGAACATCGCCGAGCTCACCCACCACATGGAGGACGTTTTCGAGCTGCTGCGCCAGCGCTCGGGCGGGCTTCCGTCCGAGGCGATCGACACGGTGTTCGCGTGCCTGGACGCGCTGTCGGCCGCGACCGAATCGATCGAGACCGACGGGCAGGAGTCGCTGGACCCGACGCAGCTCGTGAACCGTCTGCGCAGCCTCGTACGACCGCGCACGGCCGAGCAGGAGATGGCTCGCTACGGCGGCATCGACGAGCCCAGCCGCGCCGCGGTCCAGGCCGCCCGTGCCGCCGGTGCCCGCGTCTTGTGGGTACAGGTGACCCTGAGAGAGGACGTCATGATGCCGGCGGTCCGCGCGCACATGGTGCTCGCCGCGCTGTCGGATCACGGCGAAGTGCTCGGCAGCGTGCCCGCCCCGGACGGCCTCGAGCAGTTCCAGGGCCGCGAGATCAACGCCTGGGTGGCCTCCGACCACGAGGACGAGCCGATCGTTCACAACGTCTCCGACGTGTCAGAGGTCGCCTCGGTCACGGTCGTCGACGTCACCACCCCGGAGGCCGAAGAAGCCCAAGCGCCGGCGCCCGAGCCGGTCGCGGCGGCACCAGCCGAGTCGGCTCAGGATCCCGCGCCTGAAGCCGCGCCCACGCCGGCGCCAGCCGAGCCTGCGCCGGCCGCCGCCCCCGCGCGCGCCCCCGAAAAGCCCGTCGACGCCCAGGCCAAGGCAACCCGGACCGTCCGGGTAGACGCCGAGCGGCTCGACGCGCTCATGCACTCGATGGGCGAGCTGGTGATCCACCGCACCGCGGTCGAGGCCTTGACCGCGAACCTCGAGGTCGCGGGCCTTCAGCAGGCCGTGCAGGAGCTCACCCGCAGCTCGCAGGCGCTCCAGGCGATGGTCATGCAGGTCCGCATGATCCCCGTCGACGTGGTCTTTCTGCGCTTCCCGCGACTCATCCGCGACCTGTCCACGAAGCTCGGCAAGGAGGTGAAGCTCGAGCTCGTGGGCTCGGACACCGAGCTCGACCGCACGGTCGTCGACGCCCTCGGCGACCCGCTCGTACACCTCGTCCGTAACGCCGTCGACCATGGCCTCGAGCTGCCCGACGCTCGCGTAGCCGCCGGCAAGCCGCGCCACGGCACGATCGAGATCGCCGCCCGCCACGCCGGCGGCAGCGTGGTGATCGAGGTCCGCGACGACGGCAAGGGGATCGACCCGCACGCAGTCGCCCGCAAGGCCTGCTCGCTCGGGATGATCGACGAGGACACCGCGGCCGCGATCGACATGCGCGGCGCGGTCGAGCTGCTCTTCAGTCCCGGCTTCTCCACCGCCGAGACCACCAGCGATATCTCCGGCCGTGGCGTCGGCATGGATGCGGTGCGCGCGAAGATTCGCCAACTCGGTGGGGAGGTCCTAATCGACTCCACGCAGGGTCAGGGCACGCTGGCCTCGATCCGGCTACCGCTGACGCTGGCGATCGTCTCCGCGCTCCAGGTCGACGTCTCGGGAGCGCCCTTCGCCATTCCGCTGGACCGGATCGAGCGCACGCTCCGGCTGTCCGAGCAGACCGTTCGGTCGGTCGCCGGCCGGCCCATGCTGGTGCTCGAGGACGGCGTGCTCGCGCTCCTCGACGGAGCCGCCGTATTCGGTCGCGAGACGGCCGGCGAGCACGAGTTCGTCGTGATCATCCGGGCCCAGGACCGCCGCTTGGCGCTGGCCGTGGACGACCTGGTCGGTCAGCGCGAGCTGGTGACCCGGCCGCTGCCGGAGATCGTCTCCGATGGCCAGCCCGTGTCGGGTGGCGCCGCCCTGGCCGACGGACGGATCGCGTTGATCGTTGACTGTGACGCGCTCGCGGCCGATAAGGGAATCACGGGCGGGTTGACCGATCCAGGCGGCCGCTCTGCGCGGCCCCCTCTGAGTCTCGCCGCCTAGGACAAATCATCGACCACAGGAGCCCTCACCGGTGACCCCTCGCTACACGGAACTGCAGCTGGACGCTCTCCGGGAGCTGGCGAACATCGCCTCTGGCAACGCCGCGACGTCTCTGGCGCAGATGCTGGGGCGCGAGATCGGCCTGAGCGTGCCGCGCGTCCTGGCCCTCCCATTGGCGGACGCCGTCGACGCGTGTGGTAGCGCGGACGAGGACATCACCGGCATCGTCATCCCGCTCCAAGGCGACATCGTGGGGGTCGTGCTGCTGCTCATCTCGCTCGAGGGCTCCGAGGCGTTGTGCCGGCTGCTGGGCGTCGAGGTCCAGAGCGAGATCGGCGAGTCCGCCCTGCGAGAGATCGGCAACGTCCTCGGAACCTCTTGCCTGAACGCGCTCGCGTCGATGACCGGCCTCGAGCTCGAACCCCGTCCTCCACACCTGACCACCGACATGCTCGGAGCGATCGTCTCCTCGCTCGCACTGGCCCAGACCGCCTCCACCGAGCTCGTGCTGGTGCTCGACTCCGAGCTCGAGGTGTCCGGTGAGCCATGCGCGATCTCCTTCGTCCTCCTGCCGACCGGCGGCGGCGTGACCGACCTGCTCAAGCCGCTTGGGCTCGCGGAGACCACCTCGTAGTGATGGGCACGGTACGCATGGGCGAGATCGAGGTCACATCGGAGGCCGGTGAGGAGCTGGTCGCGCGCGGCCTCGGCTCCTGCATTGGGTTGGCGCTGATCGACCGCCGCTCGGGCGTGGCCGGGATGGCCCACATCGTGCTGCCCGCGGCCCCCGCGGCCCCCGCGGCTTCCGACCCCGAGCCCGAGCTCGGCAAGTTCGCCGACCTGGCCGTGCCTGAGCTGATCTCGCAGATGAAGCGGGCCGGAGCGATCGTGCGCCAACTGGATGCCGTGCTCGCGGGTGGCGCGCAGATGTTCGCGCTCGGCGAGATGGACATCGGCGCGCGCAACGCCGCGGCCGTGGAGGCGGGCCTGGCCCGCTCTGGGGTGACCGTCCGCGCGACCGACACCGGGGGCAACCGCGGCCGCACGATGCGTCTCACCGTGGGCGAGTTCAAGGTCAGGGTCAAGGAGGCCGGCGGCCAGGTGACCACGCTGTTCGACGCGGACGCCGCCCGAACCGGGGCGCGGCGCAAGACCGAGATGCAGGCGGTGAGTGCCAGATGACCGGCGACCGGCTCAACCCAGATCAGGTCGCCGCCCTGGTGGAGGCGGCCAAGCGGGGAGAGCTCCCCGAGCAGGCCACCGCCATACCTCGGCGTGGCCACCGACTGCGCACCGTCGACTTCTCGCGCCCGACCAAGTTCACGGCCGATCACCAGCGGCGCATCGCCCGCGCGATCGACACGTTCTGCCAGACGTCGGTGACCCGGCTCTCCACCGAGCTGCGGACCGCGGTCGAGCTCGAGACGATCAATACCACCCAGGCCACCTGGTCGGGCGCCCAGTCCCAGCTCCCCGGCAGCTCGCTGTGGGTGACGCTCGAGGTGCAGCCGCTCGGCACTCGCCTGCTGCTCACCGTGGAGCAGTCGTTCATCCTGATGTGCCTGGACTGCCTGCTCGGCGGCTCGCCCGATAAGCCCCCGCGCGAGCGGCGCTTCAGCGAGATCGACACGATGCTCACTCAGCGCCTGATCGAGTCCATGATCCACCAGCTGTCCCTGGTTTGGCACGACCTGGCCGGGGTGACTCTCTCGCTCGTCGAGATCGAGACCTTCAACGACGCCAGCCAGATCGCGGCGGTGTCGGAGCCGACCCTGGTCGTGGTGATCGAGAGCCGGATCAACAAGCACTCGGCCTCAATGGCGCTGCTGATCCCGTGGATCGCGATCGACTCGGTGGCCGACCACCTCTCCGGCAAGGAAACCGACACGCCCGAGTCCGACCTGCTCGGCGCCGTGGAGATCGGGCGGGCTGTGGCCGCCGTCCCGGTCACGCTGCGAGCCGAGGTCGCCGCCGTCGACATGCCGATCGACGAGATCCTCTCGATGGGACCGGGGAGCGTGATCAAGCTCGGGGTCCAGGCCGAGCAGGGCGTGACGCTGTTTGCCGAGAACGTCAAGCTGGCCCGCGCCCAGCCCGGCTGCAACGGCGCGCGGCGCGCGGTCCAGGTGTCCGGCACCGAGCGGCGATTCGGATGACCACGCAGCACGACATCACGCCCCGCGAGGCCCTGATCCGGCTCGGCGCGTCGACCGCCGAGGCGATCGCGCAGGTGCTCGAGATGTTCGTCCCCGGGGCGGTACAACGCGGCGAGGTCACAGTCCTCTCCGAGGGCCAGTCGCCGTTCGCGAACGTCTCTCGGGGCTCGATCGCCTCAAGCGTTTCCTACGTGGACGGGGTGACGGGGGCCAACGTGTTCGTGCTCACCCCAGCCGGCGCCCGCGGCCTGGCCACGGCGATGGGAGCGCCCGCGCCCGAGGCCGAAGGTCCGGAGCTGTCGGAGCTCGAGATGTCGGCGATCGCCGAGGCCGCCAACCAGACCATGGCCGCCGCGTCCGCCGCGATCGGCGTCGTTCTCGGCCAGGAGATCGAGATCTCGAGCCCCGACACCCGGGTGCTCGACGATCCGGGGTCGGCGAGCGACATCTACGGCAGTGCACCCCACGCCATCTCAACCACCTTCGTGATCGCCGGGGAGTCCTGCCGCCTGATCCAGCTCGTTCCCGCCGCGTTCGTCGTGCGTATGGCGCGCGCGATGGACGAGCGCAGCGCCGAGCAGACCGCCGCGGAGGCGTCCGTGCCGGGATCCGCCAGGGACGCCGCCGCGTCGGGCGCCGACACGAGCCCTCAGAGCCTGGCCCTCGAGGAGGCGCTCGGCGGGATCAGCCTGCGCGTCTGGGCGGAGCTCGGACGCTCACGCATGCCGCTGGGTTCGGCCCTGGGCCTTCCGGTGGGCGCCGTGCTCGATCTTGACCGGCCCGCCGACGCGCCCGTCGACCTGTATGTCAACGGCGTGCGCTTCGCGCGCGGGCAGCTAATCGTTACCGACGACGGCGAGTGGGCAGTGTCGCTCGAATCGCTCGAGAACGAAGGTCTGCGGCTGCTCGACCAGGCGCGCTCGGCGCAGCCCAACTCTGCGGCAGATGTCGAGGCCGGCTCCCAATCCGTGGATTCGCGGCCCGATCAACCGATAGAGACCCAAGGTCCTCCAGCTGACGCCGAAACGCTTTCAGCTGACCCCGAAACCCCCGATTTGCAGCAAGCAGAAGTGGAAGGAGCCGTGACTTGATGGCCCGTGTACTCGTAGTCGACGACGCCGCGTTCATGCGCAAGGTGGTGAGCGATGCTCTCGCCTCCGGCGGCCACGAGGTGGTTGGCGAGGCAGGCAACGGCACGGAGGCCGTCCAGCGCTACCAGGAGCTGTCCCCCGAGCTGGTGACGCTGGATATCACCATGCCCGAGAAGGACGGCCTCGAGGCCCTCTGCGAGATCATCTCGATCGATCCCGGCGCGCGCGTGCTGATGTGCTCAGCGCTCGGCCAGGAGAGCAAGGTGATCGAATCGATCCAGAAGGGGGCCAAGGACTTCGTCGTCAAGCCCTTCCAGCCGGCGCAGCTGCTCGAGGCCGTCGGCAAGGCGCTGGCGTAGTCGCTTCAGTCAGAGCGGAAGCGCTCGGTCATCTCGGCGTCCGGATCATCTCGCTGATCCTCGCCGGCATCGTCCCGCGCCTGCACCTCTTCGGCCTCGGCTTCCTCGTCCTCCTCGGCATCGCCGACAGTGGCGTTTGCCTGCACGACGACCGCATCCAGGTGGTGCTTGAGCTTCTCCTCGGAGCCAGGCGTGACGTCGCTGACCAGGACCCGGTCTTTCTTGACCGTGATCTCGCCCCAGTCCCCGTGGCCCAGCAGCGCAACGGTCCGCTCGAAGGTCTGTCTCCACGCCTTGGGTGTCTCGCCGTCGAGCGGGACGCTCAGCTCGGCGTCCTTGACCTCGGCGTCAGACCAGCTCAGGTTGATCGGTGGCATGCGCTATTCCTACCCGGATGCACGACGGGTACGCGGATCTAGCCGAGGTACGACTCCACTACGTGGAGGCGGGTGACGGGCCCCTGGTGGTCCTGCTCCACGGGTTCCCGGACTTCTGGTACGGCTGGCGCTTCCAGATCCCGGCCCTGGCCGGCGCCGGCTTCCGCGTCGTCGCGCCCGACATGCGCGGCTACAACCTGTCCTCGCGGCCGGAGGGCGTGGCCGCCTACGTGCCGCCTCGGCTGGCCGCGGACATCCGTGATCTGATCTCCGAGCGGGGCGCGTCCCGCGCGTTCCTGGCCGGCCATGACTGGGGCGCCGCGGTGGCCTGGCTGACCGCGATCCGCCATCCCGAGGTGGTCGAGCGCCTGGCGATCCTCAACGTCCCCCATCCCCGCCGCATGGTCGAGGCGCTGCGCCGGCCGGGCCGTCAGATCCTGCGCTCCTGGTACATGTTCTTCTTCCAGCTACCGTGGCTTCCCGAGCGCGTTGTCCAGGCCGACGACTGGCGCGCGTTCCGGCGCGCGTTCTCCGATGCCCGCGCCGGCGCGTTCACGCCGGCGGACATCGACCGCTACCGCGAGGCGTGGTCGCAGCCGGGCGCCGCCACCGCGATGCTCAACTACTACCGCGCCTCGCTGCGCCGGCCTCCCCTAAGGCGCCGCCGTCAGGCGCCGCTGACCAACCTATTACCCGCCACCGGGCGATCGCTGCCCCCGGTCCAGGCGCCCACGCTGGTCATCTGGGGTGAGCGCGACCGCCACTTGGGCGCCGAACTGGCCGAACCGTATTCCGCCGACGTCCCAAACCTCGAACGCGTGGTCCTCCTCCCCAACGCCTCCCACTGGGTCCAGCACGACGAGCCCGACCGCCTCTCCGAGCTGCTGATCGACTTCTTCCGCCCCGCCCAGCACGGGTAACCCGTCACTCGCGCCACGCCCGGCGGTGAACGGTCGTTCGCCCGGCCCTGGCGCCGGGAACGCGCCACTCGCGCACCGGGCGACCGCGAGTGGCGACTTCCCGGGCATTTTTGGGCCGCCTTCGGCGGCGTCCGTGGGGCCGGGCACCCCGTCCGGTCAGTGATCGCGCGTCCGCGGTCGCTCAGCGATCGCGCGTCCCCGGTCGGTCAGCGATCGCGCGTCCCCGGTCGGTCAGCGATGTGCACCGTCCGTACGATCCGGAGCCTCGACCAAGCCCCGGGGGCCGCGACCGCGGGCTATTCAAGGTCCCATAGCCCCCGGTCGATTACCGGAGGGACTCTTCCCTCGGAGTCTTTCCCTCGATGAAGTCGCTCACGTTTACTCGTGGCGTCGCGCTTGCCGGCGCCCTGACGCTTACGCATGCCGCCACCGCGCTTGCCGCGACCACGGATGCGTCGACCACGCACGCCCACCATGTGGAATCGGCCGCGGTGCAGGCTCAGGGCACCAAGGCCCTGGCGAGCGCGACCGGCGAGAACACGCCGTTGAGCGTCGGGCACACGGTCGCGACGCACGCCGCTTCCAGCAGCGGCGGTGGAGCAAGCATCGTTCGCACGATCGTCGGCCTGTTCATCGTGATCGCCGTCATCTACGGGATCGCGTGGATCATGAAGCACGCCAAGAAGAGCAAGGCCCGCCCCACCGGACACGGCCTCTCCCAGGTCGCCAACCTGCCTTTGGGCAGCGGGCGCAGCGTGGCGGTCGTCCGGGCCGGCCGCGAGATCCTGGTCGTCGGGGTGGCCGAGAACGGCGTCACCCCGATCCGCAGCTATACCGAAGCCGAGGCGATCGCGCTCGGCATCGAGGTCCCGTCCGAGGAGTCCGAGAACGCCAATCCGGTCGTCGAGAAGCCGCTTGGCCGGGCGCTCGATGGCCTGCGCAGGATGACGGCTCGCCCGTGACGGTCAACTCGAGCAACGCGCTGCAGATCCTGCTGCTGATCGGCGGCGTCTCGATCCTGCCGGCGCTGCTGTTCACGGTCACCGGGTTCACCCGGATCCTGATCGTCCTGGGCTTCATCCGCCAGGCGCTCGGCCTGCAGAACACACCGCCCAACCAGGCGCTGATCGGGATCGCGCTGTTCCTGACCCTGTTCGTGATGATGCCGACGATCACGGCGATCAAGAAGGACGCCTACGACCCGCTGGTCAAGCACGAGATCTCGACCGCCACGGCGATCCAGCGCGGCGAGGAGCCGCTGCGCGAGTTCATGTTCCGGCAGACGAGCAACGAGGACCTGTCGTTGTTCGTCAGCCTGGCCAAGATCAAGACGCCGCAGACTCGCGCCCAGGTGCCGACCTACGTGCTGATCCCGGCGTTCATCCTGTCAGAGCTCAAGACGGCGTTCGAGATCGGCTTCCTGATCTTCCTGCCGTTCCTGCTAATCGACCTGATCGTCTCCTCGACGCTGATGAGCATGGGGATGATCATGTTGCCTCCCACCTTCATATCCCTGCCCTTCAAGGTGCTCCTGTTCGTCCTGGTCGACGGCTGGGCCCTGGTCACCCATTCGCTGGTAGCGAGCTTCCACTAGGCCCGGACCCAGAACATGACTCAGGACACGGTTGTCAACCTCGCCACCCAGGCGATGACGCTGGCGCTGGAGATCGCCGGCCCGATCCTCCTGCTCGGGCTGATCATCGGCCTGCTCGTGTCGATCTTCCAGGCTGTCACCTCGATTCAGGAGCAGAGCCTGTCGTTCATCCCCAAGATCGTCGGCGTGGCCGTGCTGATCGTGGTGCTCGGGCCGTGGATGCTCGACCAGCTGGTCAGCTACGCCCAGAACCTGTACATGTCGATCCCGTCGCTGATCGGATGACCCCGACGCTCAGCCACCTGATAGCCGAGTTAGGCGGCGGTCAGCCCGTCACCGGCTTCTTCCTCGTGCTCGCCCGGATCACGCCGCTGTTCGTGGTGGCGCCCCTGTTCTCCTCGCCGATGATCCCGAGCGCGGTACGCGGGATCATTGGGGTCGCCTTCGCGATCGGCCTGACCGGCGTCGCGATGCACGGGCAGCACATCCCGAGCGACCCGCTCCCCGTGGCCGGGTTGCTCGTCGTCAACCTGCTTGTCGGGCTGCTGCTGGCGTTTGCCGTGGGCGCCGTGTTCTACGCCATCCAGACCGCCGGCGGCCTGGCCGACAACCTGTCCGGCTTCTCGTTCGGGGCGCAGGTCGACCCGATCAACGGCAATCAGGGCGGCACGTTCTCGGAGCTGTACGGGCTCGTCGGGGTGATCCTGTTCATCGCGATCGGCGGCGACGCCTGGATCCTGCAGGGGCTGGGCCGCACGTTCGCCCTCGTGCCGCTCACCAAGGCTCCCCAGATCGGCTCGATGACCGGCGCCGCCGAGACGGCTTTCGCGTCGGTCTTCGTCTCGGCCGTCGAGGTCGCGGCGCCGCTGATCCTCGCGCTGCTCATCACCGATGTGGCGTTCGGCCTGGTCTCCAAGGTCGTTCCCCAGATGAACGCATTCTCGATCGCCCTGCCGGTCAAGGTAGGAGTTTCCATGATCGTCATCGCGGCCTGCCTGCCGTTCCTGGGCGGGTGGATGTCGAACCAGATGTACACGTCCGTCGCCACCGCGCTGCACGCGCTCTAAGGCGCCACCGTCAGGCGCCGCCGACCCACCCGACTGAACCGTCATGGCCGATCCCTCAAAGACAGAGAAGGCAACACCCAAGCGCCGCAGCGAGGCGCGCAAGCAGGGTCAGATCGCCAAGAGCATCGACCTCAACGGGGCGGTGATCCTCGGCGTCGGCCTCGTGGGGGTCATGTTCCTGGGCCCGAACATGGTGAGCGGCGCCGCGTCCGCGATGACCGCCATCTTCGAGCAGATCTCCAACCCGGGCACGGCGAACACGGCCGCCGGGCTGCACAGCCTCGAGCAGATCGTCGTGCACACGATGCTGACCACGGTGGCGCCGCTCGCGGGTATGTGTGCGGGCGCAGCCTTGATCGTCAACGTGGCCCAGGTGCGCTTCAGGCCGACGCCGGCGGCCATCAAGCCGAACTTCAAGAAGCTCAGCCCGATCACCGGCGCCAAGAACCTGTTCGGACCGCGGATCTTCTTCGAGGGCGCCAAGTCGCTGACCAAGGTCGCCGTCGTCGCCGTCGTGGTCGCGCTTGCGCTGCTGCCCGACCTGACCAATCTCGGCGCGAGCATCGACACGACGCCGGTCGCCCTCGGCAAGATGATCGCCTCGGGCGCGTACGGCATCGCCGAGCGGGCCGCCGCCGCCTACCTGCTGATCGGGATCATCGACCTGATCTATCAGAAGCGCAAGCTCGAGAAGTCGCTCAAGATGACCAAGCAGGAGGTCAAGGAAGAGGCCAAGCAGCAGAACACCCCGCCCGAGGTCCGCGCCGCCATCCGCCGACGCCAGATCCAGGCCGCCCGCGCGCGCATGATGGCCGCCGTCCCCCAGGCCGACGTCGTGGTCACCAACCCGACCCACTTCGCGGTCGCCCTCAGCTACGACGGCAGCCACCCCGCGCCGGTCGTTGTGGCCAAGGGACAGGACCTGGTCGCCAAGCAGATCCGGCGCATCGCCGAGGAGAACAAGGTTCCGATCGTCCCCGACCCGCCCCTGGCGCGCTCGCTGCACGCCTCCGTCGAGATCGGCCAGATGATCCCCGCCGAGCTCTACGCCGCGGTGGCCCAGGTGCTCGCGTTCGTCTACCGGATGGCCGGCCGTAGGAGGGCGGCAGCATGAACGAGAGCACGATCGCCAAGCTCCTGAAGCACACCGACCTGGTCGCGGCCGTCGCGGTCGTCGTGGTGGTGACGATGCTCATCGTCCCGCTGCCCTCGATGCTGCTCGACCTGTTCATCACGATCAACATCTCGGCGGCGCTCGCGGTCGTGGTGGCGACCATGTACCTGCAGAAGCCGCTCGAGTTCTCGGCCTTCCCGAGCCTCCTGCTGCTCACGACGATGTTCCGCCTGGCCATCAACGTGTCGGTCACGCGCCTGATCCTGACCAAGGGCAACGCCGGCAGCGTCGTCCACGACTTCGGCCAGTTCGTCGTCGGCGGCGACGTGATCATCGGCCTGGTCATCTTCCTGATCCTGGTCGTGATCCAGTTCGTGGTCGTCACCAACGGTGCCGGCCGCGTGGCCGAGGTGGCCGCCCGCTTCACCCTCGACGCCATGCCCGGCAAGCAGATGGCGATCGACGCCGACCTGAACGCTGGACTGATCACCGACGAGCAGGCTCGCCACCGCCGCCAGGAGATCGCCCGCGAGGCCGATTTCTACGGAGCGATGGATGGCGCCTCGAAGTTCGTCAAGGGCGACGCCATGGCCGCGGTCATCATCACCGGAATCAACTTGCTCGGCGGAATCGTCGTCGGGGTGGTGCAGAAGCACGTCGGCTTCTCGCAGGCCACGCACACCTACTCGATGCTGACCGTCGGGGACGGCCTCGCCGCCCAGATCCCGGCCCTGCTCATCTCGGTCGCCACCGGCATCCTGGTCACCCGCTCGGCCTCCGAGAAGGACCTCGGCTCGGACCTCGCCAATCAGATCCTGCGCCAGAAGAAGGCGCCGTTGGTCGCCGGCTGCGTGGTCTGCATGTTCGCGCTGATCCCGGGCCTCCCCAAGCTGCCCTTCCTGTTCATCGGCGGGATCATGGCCGCCATCGGCTGGTCGGTCCGCAACGGCCTGCCCGAGGAGCTGGCCGCCCAGGCCGCCGCCGCGCTCCCGGCCCAGACCCAGGCCGACAAGCCCACCGCGCCGCGCGAAGAGGTCCTCAAGGAGCTTCCGATCGACCCGCTCGAGCTCGGCATCGGGTTCGGCCTGGTTCCGCTGGTCGACCGCCGGACCGGCGGCTCGCTCGTCCGCCGCGTCTCGATGATCCGCCGCCAGATCGCCTCCGAGCTCGGAATGGTAATCCCGCCGGTCCGGATCCACGACGAGGTCAACCTCGACTCCCACGAGTACGTGGTCAAGGTCCGCGGCACCGTGGTCGCGCGCGGGACCGTCATGGCCGGTCACCACCTGGCCATGGATCCGGGCGACGCGGTCGGCACGGTGGCGGGAATTCCCACCACCGAGCCCGCCTTCGGCCTGCCCGCGATCTGGATTCCCGAGGCCCAGCACGCCGAGGCCGAGGCCCTCGGATACACCGTCGTCGACGGCGAATCGGTGATCGTCACCCACCTCACCGAGACCATCCGCAACCACGCCGCCCAGCTGCTCACGCGGCAAGACGTACGCCAGCTTCTGGATCAGCTAAAGGAAATCAACGAAGCTGTCGTTACGGAGGTTGTGCCGGACGTTCTTTCCCTCGGCGAGATCCAGCGCGTGTTGCAGTCCCTCCTGTCGGAGGGCGTGTCGATCCGCGATCTGGGCGCGATCGTCGAGTCCGTCGGGGACAAGGCCCGTATCACTCGCGATACGAGCCTGCTGGCCGAATACGCCCGTCAGGCGCTCGGCCGCGCGATCACCGCGCCACACCTGGACCCCAGCCAGACTCTGCGCGTGATCACGCTCGACCCCACCATCGAGCAGGAGCTCGCGACCTCGATCACCCAGACCAGCGACGGCGAGTACCTGGCCATGGAGCCGACCCGCGCTCACGCGGTCCTCACCGCCGTGAAGAGCCAGTCCGATAACGCCGCGGCCCGGGGCGGCTTCCGCCCGGTGCTGCTCTGCTCGGCCCGCGTGCGCCGCCACCTGCGGCGCCTCGTCGAGTCCGCCGTCCCCCATCTGCCCGTCTGTTCCTACAACGAAGTCGCCCCAGGCATCAGCGTCGAAACCATAGGAGTAATCAGCGCATGAGCACTCTGACTCAGCCCCACACCAACGGCCACGACCGAGAGCTCAGCGGCGTCCGCACCTACCGCGGTCGCAAGCTCGAGGATCTCATCCCCCAGATCCGGGCCGAGCTGGGCCCCGACGCCATCATCCTGCGCCAGCGTGAGGGCCTGATGGGCGGCGTCGGCGGCTTCTTCGCCCAGAAGTGCGTCGAGGTCGACGCCCAGGCGGGGAGTGGGCGGGAATCTCATCCTCGCGTCGACATCTACGACGAGGACGAACCGGTGAACGGCTGGGACGAGGGCCTCGAGGACTTCGTCGCGACCGACGTGACCCCGGAGCCGGCCCCGGAAGTGTTTGAGCCGGGACCGGGCGGGGATCCCATTCCCGCGCCTCAGCTGCCGGCGCCCTTCGCCGCCGAGCCGATCCAGCCCTCGATCGCCGACCCGGTCCAGCCCCCGATCGCCGAGCCGATGCAGCCCCCGATCGCCGACCCGATCCAGCCGCCGGCACAGGACGCCGCTCGGTGGGCGCAGGAGGCCGAAGCGTTCGCCGCCGCACCGGCCCCGGAGACCCCCGCCGTCCCAGCCACCCCCCTCGCTCCCGCCACCCCCTTCGCTGCCGCCACCCCCCTCGCTGCCGCCGCCCCCTTCGCTCCCGCCACCCCAGCCGGTGCGGAACTGAGCGCCGAGTCGTTCGTCAGCCGCCTGGAGCAGGCCGCGGCACACGTCGACATCGACGAGCTGGTCAAGCTGGTCACGTCGGGACGCGTCCTCGGGAACGAGGCGCCCGCGCCGGTCGCCCCCGAGGCGCCCGCGCCCGTCGCCCCCGAGGCGCCCGCACCCGTCGCCCCCGAGGCGCCCGCGCCTGAGCCGATCATCGCCGAGGCGCCCGCGCCGGCGCCAGTCGCCGAGGCTCCCGTGCCCCCGGCCGCCAGCCCCTGGGTCGCCAAGCAGGCCGGCGCGCCCGACGCGAACGAGGCCGCCGCGGTGATCGCGGAGCTGACCGCGCAGGGAATCAGCGAGACCTGGGCCGAGCGGCTGATCGTCGCCGCGTCGGCGCACCGCTCGCCGCTCGCCAAGGGCAGCCTGCGTGACGCCGTCCGGGCAACCCTGGCGGCGATCATCCCCGCGCCGGCTCCCCTACCCCCTAACGGCGCTGCGGTCGCGTTCGTCGGCGCCGGCGGAGCCGGCAAGACCCGCTGCGCCGCCGCTCTCGCCTCGGCCTACGCCAAGGGCTCGACGCTCGCCGCGAGCGTCGTCTCGTTGGGCTCAGACGACTGGGGTGGCGATCTCAAGGAGCTGCTCAAGGGCCAGAACGTATGGGTGATGGGCGCCGCCAACGGCGCCGAGGCCGGCCCGCCGGTCGAGCACGGCCGCGACGGCGGACTCGTCGTGATCGACACCGCCGCCGCCACCCCACGGGATCCGGGCACGGTCGAGGCGCTGGCCGCCGAGCTGCGATCGCTGAACCTCGATGCGGTCTACATCGCCGTGCCCGCCACCTTCAGCGTGCACGCCGCCCGCAAGCTGATTGACGGCTTCGCCGCGCTCGGCGCGGACGGGATCGCGGTCACGCACGCCGATGAGGCCGACCAGCTCGGCATCGCGGCCGAGCTGTCCCAGATCAGCGGCATGCCGGTCGCCTACATCCACGAGGGCCTGCAGCTCGAGGGCGCGCTATCAGCGGCGGATCCATCGGCGCTGGCCGCCCGCCTGCTCCCGTAGAGCCACGGCCAGTCGACACGAAGCCATGAGCGCCGATCCCGAGCCCACCGGCGAGGTCATCCGCCTCAACGTGGGCGGCACCGACGGCAAGCTGACCACGCCCGTGGGCAGTCACATCCCGGTCCGCGTGTACGAGCGGGGGGACTTCCTGATGCTCGTGCTGATGCTCGACGCGGCCGATGAGCTGTCGCCCGACCCCGCCGAGGAGCTTGGCGATGCCGGCGACCCGCTGGTGCTCGAGTACGTCACGGCGCGAGGGGTGGTCCGCTTCCGTGGGGAGGCCGTGCTCCAGGAGAGGGACCTGGTGCGCTTCGAGGTCTCCGCGGCCCCCGAGATCACGCAGCGCCGGGAGTTCGTCCGCGTCCCGGCACTCCAGCACGTTGCGCTGGCGGGTGGCGACGGCATCGGCAAGCCGGGGGTGGCCGCCACCCACGCGATCGACATCAGTGGGGGCGGGATGCTGCTGAGCGGGGCCGATCACCTCGAGCTCGACGCGGCCGTGCGCTTCACGCTCGACGTGGGCGCGGGCGTGCCCGAGATCGCCGGGTTCGCGCGCGTCGTCCGCGCCGACGGCGAAGGCCGGCGGGCGCTCGTGTTCGAGCAGATCTCAGCCGATGACCGACAGCGGCTGATCCATTTCGTGTTCGCGCGCCAGCGCGAGGCGTTGGCCAAGCTGGGCCGCCCCACCCGCGCGACCGATCACAAGAGGGCCGGATGAGTAAGAAGGCCGAAAAGGGCGCCAACCAGGCCGACGGCAAGAAGGACAAGAAGAAGGGCAAGGGCTCGGGCGACGCCGCCGCGGGCCCGAGCCTCGCGGCCCATCCTCGCGCCAGCTATCAGGTGCGCCGGGCCAAGGGCTGGGGCGGGATCGCCGGCTTCGCCCTCGCCGGATACTTCTCCTACAAAGCCGGGGTTCCGTACTTCGACCTGGGCATGCGGGCGCTGATCGCCGGCATCGTCGGCTACATGCTCGCCTGGGCGTGCGCGGTCACGGTTTGGCGCCACCTCCTGGTAGCCGAGCTGAAGACGGCCGTGGAGCGCGCATCGGGACCCGACCCCGACCTCATCCCCGCGCGGGCGGAGCCCGCGAGAAACGCTTCCCCGGAGCAGGCGGCCGCGGGGTCCTGACCCCGTCCACGCGAGGCGGATCATCGCGAATGCGCTGAGCGCCCATGGACCCGCTGCACCCGATCATCCCGGTCTCGCCGAACCTCCCGCCGATCAGCCCGGCGCCGATGGTCGGCGGCGTCGGCCGGGACTCCTCGGGCGCCGGCGCGGGCCAGGACAGGCGCCGCCGGCGCGCGCAATCGCAGCGCG
>Ga0335073_10000363_pt1 | contig 59598 bp, 52 predicted proteins | sample Lox_Sample_22_FD_207093 | JGI IMG/M metagenome (GOLD analysis project Ga0335073, IMG submission 207093) | Soil microbial communities from Loxahatchee National Wildlife Refuge, Florida, United States - Lox_Sample_2.2 | ecosystem: Environmental > Terrestrial > Soil > Wetlands | place: USA... | reverse complement strand
GCTTCCTTCCGCGATCGTCCCGGACCTGCACCAGCGATCCTGCTGCAATACCCTCCGCCGCAGTGATATCGGAGCGATAGACCCATAGATGTCCCGCTTGCAGGCGTGCTGCTCCGCGACGGCTGACGGTGACAACGGGAGGACTGTTGATCATCGAAGTGTCTTGCAATCAGTGACTTATCTTACGCGAAGCAACATTCGTGCGCTTTTAATGTAAAAAATCATTGACATCAAGTAAAATAAATATTACCTTTAGTCTGATTTACGTTACCCAGACCGAGGGAAAATCTATGGAGATGTCATATCAGGAGAAAAGCATAACCGGATCGCTGATTGCCATATTGCTGGCCTACGGCTACTACTTCGCGGCCGTACTGCGGCACCTCGGAGAACCTGAGTTGGTCGGCAGCACCTTGGGCCGGCTGATCCTGGCGGTCATCGTCCTCGTCGTCATCGAGATCATCTATCACATCGCGCTGTCGGCGGCGGCGAAGCCGGAGAAAGACGAGCGCGACGTCATCATCGGGCTGAAGGCGTATCGCAACGCGTATTTCGCGTACGGTGCCGGTGCGTTCTTTGTGGTCGCATGCGTCATCGCAGCTGGACTCATGCGCGACAGCGCTGCCACACGGATTATTGCCACTCCGTTTCTGCTGGTCAACTTCGTGCTGCTGTTTATGGTGCTGGCCGAACTCGTCAAGCTCGTAAGCCAATTGCGTTACTACAGCCGAGGAGTGCGATGAGCCGTGCGCGAATCCATAACAACATTCGCCGGCTGCGCTTCAACGCCTCGGAAATGACGCAGCAGGAAGCCGCAGCAGAGGAGAGCACCATGAAACTGACGGGCTATTCCAGCATGTCTAACCTAGGAAAGAGAACTGTTTGGTTGTTGATCGGTACGCTGATGATCTATGGCACCTACTTCGCCAGCGTCCTGCGCAACGCCGGCCAATCCCAGTTCGCCGGCGAAGCCCTGTGGCGCCTGATGTGGGCAGCGGTGGCGATCATCGGCATCGAAATCCTTTATCACCTCGCCGCCGCCCCTGCCGGAGTCCAACCCGAACCGAGGGACGAGCGCGACATCCTCATCGAATCGAAGGCTTACCGCAACGGATACTTTACGTATGGCGCGGGCGCGTTCCTGGTAATCAGCGCGGTTATTGCCGCTGGTCTCGCGCACATTGCGGTTACGCCGTTTCTGATGGTTAACCTGGTGCTGCTGTTCATGGTACTGGCCGAAGTCGTGAAGTTCGTGACGCAGTTGCTTTACTACAGCCGGGGGCTGCGATGAGCCGCGCGCGAATTCGCAATAACATTCGCCGGCTGCGCTTTAATCGCGACGAGATGACGCAGCAGGAGTTGGCGGAGAAAGTCGGCGTGACCCGCCAGACGGTTATCGCCATCGAAGGCGACAAATACTCGCCGTCGCTGGAGGTGGCCTTCCGCATCGCGCGCGTCTTCGGCGTACCGCTGGAACACGTGTTTCAGTATGAGGCCGACGATTCGCCGGCAGCGAAAGCCTCCTGACGAATGCCGGGTGTCGCCTGCCAGATCTTCGCGCCCGCCGCTGCTCTGTGTCAGGTGTTCTGGTCTCCTGTCCGAAATGTGCAGCCTTGCTGCCGGGTGCCCGACTGCGTGCTCCGGCTCGAATGGCATCATGCACTTTGTCCATTGGTACGATGCCCTCGCTGCCATCAGGCGCAATGAGGTCGACGCCTATTGATCCGCCAGCTTGAACCGCATTCTGCACTTGATCCTGAGGGACAACTCCCACGCTCCCGTCTGGCCCGATGTTCCCCCTTGACCTAAATGCCCTCGCACGTCGCATCCGTGACAGGATGGAGAGTGCCGGGGTAATATGGAAGGGCTATCACGCTTTCAGACGCGGTCTCGCCTCGAATCTGTTTGAGCGTGGCGTGCCTGACATCGTGGTGCAGCGAGTCTTGCGACACTCGAAGCTACAAGTGACTCGCGAGAAATACATCAAGCTGTTTGATCCGACCGTTTTGGCCGCGATGAACCGGCTTGAGGAACAGGTGCTCCAAGGCTGTTCCAAAGCTCAAGCGTTGGCTCCCGCCAGCTCGTTGAGTTGACAACACGGAGAGGTGGCCGAGTGGCTGAAGGCGGCGGTTTGCTAAACCGTTATACGGTCAAAAGCTGTATCGGGGGTTCGAATCCCCCCCTCTCCGCCAGCTAGTCTTGATTATCAGAGAGTAACTAGAAATAAGCCGGAAATCGTCTTATTTGGCCGGTATTTTCAAGAATCTTCCGCGACGACCCGTAGCAGAGAAACCCCATCCTGGTTTACCAGAGGATAAATCCGCTAAATTTCTCTGAAGGCCAAAAGCCGAGTACAGGTCTGCGCGCCGACCTGCACCGGAGAGTTCGCACGTCGACTCTCCGCCTGGGAAGAGGAGTCTGCGAACCTTCGACTTTGCTTCGTCTGTTGAGTCTGGGAACCGCTATCCGACAAGTGCCGTGGTTGGCCTGTCGACCTTGGCAGCCTTACGTCGAGCATGTCGAGTATTAGAGTCCGGTTAGGAACTTCAGGTCCAAGGCTTTGGTGGCGAACGCAACCAGCGGCGACATTGTTCGGCATGCCGCGACGAAATGGCGCATCAGTTTGGCACGCAGATCTGCTCTTCTGTGAGGACGACTCATGACACGAAATCCTTCAGCTTGGGGTCATCGATAAAGGGATGGTTTGGATCAAACCCGCGTGGCGGCCTGGCAAGTTTCTCGCCCTCGAGTGTCGGTTTTGCGCGAACCTTCGCCCACTGCTTCACATCGAGCACAATAGCGCTACACACCAACACCGGCGACTGCCCGGTCAAGCATTGCAGGTCGAAATTGACCAGCCAGTGCTAGAAGAGAAGAAGTAGAGCATGTGGCTATAACTCAGCTTTGCCCTTGAATTCAGCCGGTGCCCAAACTAAGCGTCCGCGATTCCAGGTCCCGCCTCATCGCGCAACCATGCCTGTGGATCGTGCTCGGGTAAGGGCTGAATGTCCGGGTTCTGCATAATGGTGCGGGCACAAGTGTTCCAGCGCAGAATGGCGTCGTCATTTCCGACCGGAGCGAAATTTATGGCTCGCTCGTAATGACTCATCGCATCCTGGAGAGCGTGATACCCGGAAGTACGAGCCCCAGGATCACGCTGCCGGAGGCGGGCATTTCCCAGACGCTCCCAGATTACGCCGCCGTAATAGGCCTGCTCATAGTCTCCCTTAATTCGAGCGAGAACTTCTAGGGCCCCTTTCGGCTGCATGATCGAGTGGAATTGATCGGTCCGCGCAAGCAGCAGAGAGATTAGCGCTTGCTGCTGATCGGGCACAAGGGCCAGAATGTCGAGGCAAATGCTTTCCGCAAGTGCAGGTTCATTCAGCAATCTGTAACGATCGACCTTTTCCAGCGTGTGGGGGATACTCTGCACTGAAATGGCCTTAAGTTCGAAATGCATAACGTCTCCTAAGCTTTCGTCGGGCTAAACATGCGGAACAATTTTGAGAGTGGGTCAAAGAACCGGTCCACGACCCGCTCCTTTAGCGGAATAATCGCGTTGTCGGTAATTGTGATGCCCTCGGGGCAAACCTTGGTGCAGCATTTCGTGATATTGCACAGGCCCACGCCGAACTGCTCTCGCAGCTCCCCGGTGCGGTCACCCACGTCGAGGGGATGCATCTCCAGGGCGGCTGCGTAGACCAGGAACCTTGGCCCTATGAATTGTTGGTGCATGTGGTGATCGCGCAAAACGTGGCAGACGTCTTGACAGAGATAGCATTCGATGCACTTGCGAAATTCCTGTACTCGTTCGACGTCTTCCGGCGCAAAGCGCCACGTGCCATCTTCTGCGTCGGGTTTGCGAGGGCGGAATTTCGGGATGCGCTGCTTCACCTTGTAATTCCACGAAACGTCTGTGACCAAGTCCCTCATATGCGGGAATGCTTTCATCGGTTCGACCGTCACCGGCCTGTCGAGCGGCAGGGAGTTCAGTCTGGTCATGCACATCAGCTTTGGCATGCCATTGATCTCGGCGGAGCAGGAGCCGCACTTGCCGGCCTTGCAGTTCCAGCGAACGGCCAAGTCGCCGGCCTGTTCCGCCTGTATCTGGTGGATAGCGTCGAGCACCACCATGCCGGTCGAGACTTCGGTCTTATAGTCGCGGAACTGTCCTTGTCCCTTCTCCCCGCGCCAGATGCGGAACGTTGCCATCGTCATCACTTCATCTCCTCGATGATTTGCCGCAGGTCCTCGCGCATGGGCGGGATCGGCTCGCGCGTCAACTGTGCTTCTGCATTTAGCCCTTTCCGCGCCACGATATTGAATTTCCCGGACTGCTCATCTTTAGCCGGATAATCGTCGCGGAAGTGCGCGCCACGGCTCTCCTTCCTTTCCAGCGCAGCCCGCGTCACGATCTCCGAAATGATCAGCAGGTTATGCAGGTCAAGCGCCGTGTGCCAGCCGGCGTTGTACTCGCGATTGCCTTCGACGCTGACGGCGTTACTCGCCACTTCCAGTTCTCGAATGCGCTTCAGCGCCTCCCGCATCTCCTCTTCATGGCGCACAATTCCTACCATCTCCTGCATGATGTCCTGAAGCTTGTGCTGCAAAATGTAGGGGTTTTCCGAGCCGTTGCGCTCGAAGGGCCGGAGGGCCCATTTCTCCGTCGGGATAAGTTTGACGGGGTCAATCGCAGCCAGCGTGTTCTGCTTGGCGAACTTCGCGGCATATTCTCCGGCGCGCTGGCCGAACACCAGCAAGTCGGAAAGCGAATTACCTCCCAACCGATTGGCGCCATGTAGCCCGGCCGCACATTCTCCCGCGGCAAAGAGTCCCGGCACGTCCGACATTTGAGAATCGGGATCCACCCGTACCCCACCCATCATGTAATGCGTCGTGGGTCCAACTTCCATCGGCTCCTGCGTGATGTCGATGTCGGCCAGCTGCTTGAACTGGTGATACATGCTAGGCAGCTTCTTCTTGATGTATTCGGCGGAGTTGGGGATCTTCGCCTTAATCCACGCAATGTCGAGGAACACGCCCCCGTGCGGGCTTCCACGTCCTTCGCGCACCTCGCGCCGGATGCAGCGTGCCACGTGGTCACGCGTCAGTAGCTCCGGCGGACGCCTGGCATTCTTATCGCCTTGTGTATAGCGCCAGCCTTCCTCCTCGGAATCGGCGGTCTGGTTGGCGTAAAGTGGAGGAATGTCGTTGAACATGAAACGCTCTCCGTTCCTGTTCCGCAGTACTCCTCCGTCGCCACGCACACCTTCCGTGACCAGGATGCCGCGCACACTGGGCGGCCAGATCATCCCTGTAGGATGAAACTGCACAAATTCCATGTCAATTAAGGCAGCACCGGCGTGGTAGGCGAGAGCATGGCCATCGCCGGTATATTCCCAGCTGTTGCTGGTGATCTTGTAAGCTCTTCCGATTCCTCCGGTCGCCAGCACGATCGCCTTGGCACGAAAGACGTGAAATCGTCCGCGTTCGCGATCGTAGCCGAATGCTCCAGCGATGCGATTGCCGTCCTTCAACAGGGTGACAATCGTGTGCTCCATGAAGAAGTCCAGGCCAAGGTGAATGCCGTGATCCTGCAGCGTCCGGATCATCTCCAGGCCGGTTCGATCGCCAACATGCGCCAGGCGCGGATAGCGATGGCCACCAAAATTGCGCTGCAGAATCCGGCCATCCTTGGTGCGATCGAAGAGAGCACCCCAGGCTTCGAGCTCGCGCACACGCGCCGGCGCCTCTTTGGCATGGAGCTCCGCCATACGCCAATTACTCAGATATTGCCCTCCGCGCATGGTGTCGGAAAAATGAACGCGCCAGTTGTCGCGATCGTCCACGTTGGCCATGGCCGCGGCTATTCCACCTTCGGCCATGACGGTGTGCGCTTTGCCGAGGAGCGATTTGGAGATAACTGCGACTTTTACGCCGGCGGCGGAAGCCTCGACGGCAGCCCGTAAGCCCGCCCCTCCTGCGCCAAGAATCACAACATCGTGATCGTGCGTGATGTACTCGGCCACTAGAGAATCCTCCAGTCGGTCCAGAGACCCATGGAACACATCCGCACATAAAGATCGGCGAACGCGACGCTAAAAAGACTGCACCAGGCAAAGAGCATGTGCCGGCGATTGAGGCAGCTTACACAGCTATAGACCCGCTTGCGGACAGGAGCGCCTGACAGCCGGTCCCGAACCCCACCGACGAGATGGCGCAGCGAGTGACAGCTGAACGTGTACACCGTCAACAACACCAGGTTGGCCAGCAGAACCAGCGTCCCGACACCGATACCGAATCGGCCGTCGAACCAGAAGGCGCTCCACACGTCGTGTCCAAGAATCACAAGAAACGCCAGCGCCAGATAGAGAAAATAGCGATGAATGTTTTGCAGAATTAACGGAAAAGATCGTTCGCCTAGGTAGGTTTTCCGCGGCTCGCCCACGGTGCAGGAGGGGGGATCGGCCCAGAAAGCTTTGTAATAAGCCCCCCGATAGTAGTAGCAGGTGACCCGAAAACCGCCCGGCGCCCATAAGATGAGCATTGCCCCAGTCACCCAAACAGGGATCCAGTCTGGCGTTTGGCCAAACCAGCCGTCGGGACCGAACAATTCCGGCGAGTAAAACGGCGAGAGATACGGCCCGAATCGGTAGTGCGCGCCCTGCAACGACGCCCAGGTGGCATAGACAATGAATATGGAAAGACCGAGAAACACCAGGAGCGGCTGTACCCACCAGTTGTCGGTTCGCCTCGTTTGCCCGAACCCTGAGCGCGACAACGGGACATCAACATGAGCCATCGACCCTCCTCACCCTTGGATCGCAACGACCGCTGAATCCGGAGCGGTACATATCATACACAAGCGAAATGCTCGCTGTGGCTCAGGACGGTGGCTGCCGTGCGGACAGCGGCATTACGGAGCACCGTCCCGGCTGAGATCTGCAACCCGCTTCTCCTGGCGGCGCGCTGTGGTAAAGTTGCGTCACTCCCGGTTTCGCGGGCGCCTCAGTTGGCCAGAAGAACGTCGATGAGCACGGCACGCCAGATTCGCAGCTACGATTATGTGAACCGCCCCTACGAACGCGTCCGCGACGCGCTCAAACAGGACGCAGTCGCCGTGTTCCAGTCCGCCACCAAAGCTGCCGCTGCACGGGCAGAATCGGTCGCCGCAGAATTGCACGTCGATGTTGCTGGTTTTGGAGTGAAGGCCGACATCAACATCGTGGTGAAAAGCATCGAAGAGGAACCCGCGGCGAACATAACGAGCGCCAGCACCCGATTATCCTTAGTATGGGAGGCCACAAGCTTGCCGCGTCTGTTTCCTCTGATGCAGGGAGATCTTTCCGTATATCCGCTGACCGCGACTGAAACTCAGCTCGACTTCTCTGGGGTGTACCAGCCTCCTTTCGGTGCATTGGGAAGGACGATGAATGCCATCGTCCTCCATCGCATCGCAGAGGCGTCAGTGCATCGCTTCGTTAGTGATGTTGCTGGATATCTTCGGCAAGCGGTCGCAGGATAGCAATAACGACAACACTGAACGGGGCATGGGAAAGCGCCGCATCTCCGAGACGGTGTCATTCAGCCAGACATCCTTTCGGCCCAGTGCGCTGGCGACCAGCTGCATCTCGAGGCGAGCTAGACCGTGATTCTGCACGGCCCGACAAATGCGGGATCTTCGCTAAACAGGACCTTCAGTTCCATGCGGCAGATCTTACCGGATCGAAGCATCGTCAGGAACGCCTCAAACGCGAGGCGCGCAAATTGGGAGCGAGTCACGGGCAAACCGGCAGTTATCGGCACACGCGATTCGGCGTGCGACTCATCGGCTGTTGAATAGTGACCTACGCTGGAACTGGCTTCGGAAGTCGTGCCGAATGCCGCTTCGAGGGGATGTGGTGTCACGGAGTGCTGCTTGCGCTTTGATGTCCTCGAAGCCGTTATGAAGGAACTTGATCAAGCCAAGGAAAAAAGAGGAAAGACGCCGACTCAGATAAAGCTATAAACCGAAAGGCGTGTGCGGTTCAGCTTTCCTGAAGAAGACAAGCCAAGCCAGTAGACCGACACAGGCCAGCACAGCGCCAATCGCCGCTACAAGCAGCAGCGTGGGCGCCGACCACATGCTTGTCACGAACCGCCTGCCGAACACCGATGCGAGGTAAGCAAGCAAAGCGAAACGGCACACCCGTCCCACGCCGAAAGACAGGACAAACGGAAAAAAGCGATACCGCGTCACACCAGCAACAATTACAAAAGCAGAAGTCGGAAACGGTGGTGGGAGGAGTGCTGCGAGCGACAGAGAGAAAGCTCCAAAACGATGTAAATATGCCGTGACTCTATCGAATACCGCTCCCTTAATGCGTCGATGGAGGATTCCAAGACGCCACAGGCGGTAAGCGACTGAAGCCCCGCAGACTGAGCCCGCCGTGCTGCACATAGCGTAATAGGGCCACAGTTCCGGGTGCCGGGCGGCCAAGACTATCGTGAGCGCGTCAACCGCCCCGAGAGTGGGTAGCACCGAACTGTCGAGGGCGGCAAGAATGAACACTCCAATCCCGCCCAAGTGTCTCAGCATTGAGATAAACGATCTCACGCGCTCGATGATACGGCTTGTGTAGCCTTTCTTCGACTGGACACACGCTTGCGACAGCCGAACGCCTCTGGACACGAACGTAGATGTTAATCCCGCGAACGGGCCAGAAGTCCTGTCGTGGGAAGTTGACCGGATGTCGCCGGGCTCGCGGGCCCCAGCGCGATACGGTGCGTTCGGAGATCTTGAAGCCCAACTTGAGCAGCTCGCCATGGATGCTCGGTGCTCCCCAAGTTGGATTCTCTGTGACCATGCGAAAAACCAGATCGCGCTGCTCCTTCCTCAAGGGCTTTCTTCCCAGGAGTGGGCTGCGGCGCGAAATCCACGTCCAATACAGGCGGAAGCCGGTTCGGTGCCAGCGCACCACAGTTTCGGACGTAACCAGGATGAGCGACTTTTTCCACCCGGGCCATGCTTTGCGCAGCACGACCCAGAACAGCTTGTCCTTTGTTCCCAGACGATGGCGCGGCCGTTTGGGCATGAAGAGCAGGGCGAGATTCTCCAGGATGAGCTCACGCTTAGGGCGGAAAATGCCGATCAGCCAGCTCAGGAAATAGCGGAGCCCAGCAGCACCATGGTCAGATTGTTATCGGATGGCTCAAAGAGATTTTGCGGGCGAAGCTGTTGATTTTGCACATACGAAACATTTTGGCGAAGCACAGGCCCGGAGGCCCGCCATTGTTAAGTCTCAGAGGGGTGGGAATTCGCTTTTCCTTTTTTTCCATCCAGAGAAGCCGTAACAGGGAACTCGATTCCCTGTTTCGTTCCAAATCATTCCCTGTTTTCTTGCGCGATCTTCGATTAGCATTGCTGGCGTAAGTGGCAGGAAGCTAAGGTGATATTTCTCCGTTTGCCGAAATCAGAGCCGGTCTCTGGGCAGAATTCCCTGTAACTTTCCCTGTTAGCAGGGAATTTGGGGCAGAGAGCGGTTCGCACCTGACTGCGTCCTCCGCCAGCTAGTCTTGATTATCAGAGAAGTAACTAGTCAACGCCTCGAAATCGTCGCGTTTGGCCGGAATTGTCGCGAATCTTCCTCGACGACCTGTAGCGGAGAAACGCTCTCAAGGTTTATCAGCGGGTAACCCCCCCCTAAATTTCTCTGAATGCCGAAAGCCGAGTACAGGTCTGCGCGCCGACCTGTAGCGGAGAGTTCTCTATCCGACCTTCCTCCCGGGCATGAAGTCTGCGAACCATCGACTTTGTTTCGCCTGCAGCCTATTAATTACGGCTAGCGTGCGGTAATGGAAGCGATTTTCATAAGGCGACTCCTTCAAGGTCGCATCCTGGCATCAACGTTCGAGCGCCGCATTTCCACGCCGCGACAGGAGCACCAAGTCGGCCGCTTCCTCAGCATCTTTCAGGAGCGTCTTGCGCGGCGTGCCTATCTGCGCACGCATGGTCAGGCCACGAGCAAAATCCGTGACTTGGATCGCGCGCACGGCTACCGGAAAGTCAGGCGGGATGTCTCCCGCGCTGATCCCGTCCCGGAAACGGCGCTCCACCAGCGCCGCGCCGCCCGCGACCGCGATCTGCAAGAACCGCTGGACCTCAGCGTCGTTCACAATCGGCGCGACGCACATCATAAGGCAGCCCCGGGCGGACCCTTTCTCGGTCGCACTTTCGACGGCGTACCTCAGAAAGTCCGCGATCGAGTCGCGAAGACTCTGTGGGGAGAGGAGTGCCTTCGCGGCTAACGCGCCCTTCCGTTCCGCGTACGCCCTAAGGACGCGCAAGAATATCGCCCGCTTGTCCCCGAAGACGGCATACAGGCTCGGCCGTCCCACACCCATCCCGGCGACGAGATCGTCAATCGTCACTCCGTCGTAGCCTTTCGACCAGAACACCTGAGTCGCCTTTTCCAGCGCCCCCGTTTCGTCGAAGGTGCGCGGCCGACCTCGCGGCCTAGCAGTTTTTTGAATCATTCCGTTCAAAACTCCTTGACACTCTCCATCCGTCAATATATAACCGAACAGTTCGAAATTACAAGCCGGGTCTCGCCTCGCGGGGCGTCACGACTCGGACTCCAGCCTTCACCACGGAGCTGTGCATGGACCATTCGATTGCTCTCGTCATCAGCGCCACTTCCGGGCTCGGTCAGGCGGCCGCCTGCCTTGATGAATAACCTAAAAAGGATAGCAAAAATGAACGAAAGCATATTGATAACCGGAGCAAATGCTGGGCTTGGGAAAGAAACTGCCCGACAGCTAGCATTGAAACAAGAAACCAAAAAGATAATTCTTTTTTGCAGAAATCAAGCGAGAGCAGAGGCAGCACAAAAAGACCTTGAGGCGACAACAAGGAGAAAGATTTTTGCAATTATTATCGGGGATGTTACAGATGCAACTTCTGTAAGAAAAGCAGTAGAAAACATAAAAACCCCTGTTGATGCAATAGTTTTAAATGCAGGTGGAGTAGTTGGGAAAACGGCTGCGACATTGACGGCTTCCGGCATGAATCAATTGGCTGCTACGAATATTTTAGGCAATGTAATCCTAGTTGACGAATTAATTAAACGTGACCAGTTAAGGAACACAGTTTTATCAGTCAGTGCGGAGGCTGTTCCCGGAGTAAAGATGCTCGGAGTAAAGCCAGTTTCAATGAGGACTTCTTCTGTAGATGAGTTTGCTGCTGTTCTTGATGGATCATATTTTGGTAATAAGTTCGATGCATTGCAAGCATACGCATATGTCAAGTATGCAGAAACCATGTGGACGTTATCAATGGCGAGAAAATATCCACAGCTCAAGTTTATTGTTGTGAGCCCAGGAAATACCAAAGGAACTCAGGCAACGGATGCCCTCCCCCCGCCAATGCGGTTTATGTTGAAGTATGTGATGATGCCTGTTGTATTCCCATTGATGGGTGAAATGGTGCACGGTCTGGAAGTAGGTGCAAAACGCTTTGTAGATTGCCTTTTGGATGGGCGGTATAAAAGCGGCGTTTTTTATGCCAGTAAAGGGGGTAAGTTATCAGGGGACATGGTGGACCAGAGCACTTTTTTTACTGATTTGAAAAACACTTCATTTCAAGATAACGCCAACGAGGCAATTCACCATTTCATAAATTAGGCCTGAAACGTAGTAGTTCTTCATAGGATTGCTATACAGACTGAATCTGCTGTGATAATTCTCATTAACTATTCTGTTTGTCAAATTCTTGTCCAGACTCAGCAAGCATCGGCGTTCGGAACCGACGTCTCGGGCCAGTTCTTCGCCTCGCCGCCCCAGAAGTTCACCGGCCCAATCGAGGCGATGCGCCACCCACATTTTCCCGATCGCGCCAGCCAAGAAGCCGCGTGGCAGGCCGTGGTCAAGGTTTCCGGCGTCGCGTCGAATTGTCTTACCCAGCATCCCTGAGCCCGGATAACAGTTGCTCGAACAGCGTGACAAAAAGCGCATAGATGTCGCTCGGTTGGTCGGTTACGGGTCCGACGCTGCGTTCAGTAAGGCGTTCAAGCGAGTTGTCGGGGCCAACCCTGGTGGATACGTCAAACGTGGTTTTGAAGGCCACGGTCATGCTGGAATGGCGGAAGATCGATGAAGATTAGGCCGGCTGAGCCTGATAAAACAGTCAGAGCGGGAATTTCGAACAGAACCTGTACCGATGTCGGTCCGACCGGCGAGGCCGACTTTCATCGTCAAGAATTAGAGAGGCATATTCTGCGAAGCATCGCCCTTACTTCAGTTGCCCAGGAACTTCCCTGTTGTAATCAGGCGATAGCGCTCATTGACCTCAATGAGTGCTATGGCGATTTATCACCAACTAACGATGGTTTCCGGGTAGCCAACGATACTGGAGGGATGCAACCCGTGCGTTAGAGTGGATCGCGGAGTTTTGTTCTTCGTAATCTTCCCTACGGCATAAATTGTCATGAAACGGTTTATGGGACTCCTGTTGCGGGCGCTGTCTGTGCTTGTGCTAATTGCGCTGCTGCTCCTTCTGGCGCTGAGAGTGACTCCATTACACGTCTATGATGGTTTCGAATCGCCTCACCTGAGCCGCCTCCGCTGGTTAAATCGACGGTTCGAACCGGGATCGATTAGGTCTGAGGAGTCGCTGGTGCGGTCGGGGCGCCGGGCTCTGGTGATTACGGTACATCCAGGCGATCGACCGGAGGCGGCCAGTCAGGGAGGTGCAGCGACTGAGCGCGACGAGCTAATGGAAGCTTGGTGGCTCTTCTCCCGAACAGGGCCAAGCTACGTATACTCTTTCAGCCTTTACCTGCCCAAAGAGTTTCCCCAAACACCGGAACGCTTGGTGATCGCACAATGGAGGCAGCTCTGCCTGCACCCTTGCGTTCCCGACAACCCGATTCTGGCGTTGCGATACGAGCGGGGGCGGCTTCAGGTGACGCGGAACGACGAACATGGCAAGACGGTGCTTTATCAAGGGGACGAAGATGTCCGCGGAAGGTGGCTTGATTTTCGATTCATTGCGCGATGGGACCGCAGTAGCACAGGCACCCTCGATGCAACCGTAGACGGACGAGAAATCCTCCACTACGAAGGACCTACGATTTACCAACCCGGATCGGGGCATTCCCGGCACGCCCTCATCTATTTCAAGACCGGTCTGTACAGAGACGCACTACACGACCCGCCCTGGACGATGTATGTCGACGAATACCGAAAGGATCAATGTGATGCTGGAGGTTGCCGGTGAACTCCACAACAGGCCAATTACGGTCGACCGGAAGTTGACGGTCAACTGACGCTATCAGGCGATTACACTCAAAACCTCACACCGTCGTCAATGAGTGAAATGACGATATTACGACAACAACCGCGTTCGTAGGATGAGCCGATTCTCTGTGACTATCCTCCAGCAGAAAAAAGTATGAGATTTCCGTCGGGATCACGAACGATGAATGTGCAAGCGCCCCATGGTTCTGCCTTGAGTGTCTGATGAAAGAACACCCCTGCCGTTTGAAATTCGAGGAAGAGTGGCTTTGCCTCGTCTATAGTGATCGATGCTGAGAGCAGGTGTTCTCTGTCCCGAAGCTCCGGATTGATTGCGACTTCGTCCAGATGTCGGATATTCAACCTGGCTCCATCGCGGAACACTTGTCCGTAGAAGGGCGGCTCGCCATAGATGAAGGCAACAGCAAACCCTAGTTTTTTCGTATAGAACTCGCACGAGGCTCCAACGTCGGCGACAAAGAGCTGAGGTTCGGCGGCAAGAAGTTTAGGTTTGGACAGAGTCTCAGCGAGTACATCCTTCATAGTGTGGTCTGTGTTCCTCGGTCTACCGAAGAACAAGACGTAGCCGTCAGGGTCGCAAATCTCAAAGCCGCGAAGACCATCGTGGGTATCCTTGAGGGGTTCGCTGAATGCTGCGCCACGGTCGGCAAATTCTGCGGCGAGCGTATCCGGGTCTGGCGCATAGACGTAGGCATCCCACCTCATGGAGGGATTACGCTCGGGGTTCGGCAGCGGCAACGTCTCTTTATCCGACTTGACGAAGATTTGTGCTCCGTCGCGGCCGACTATTGCAAAAAAGGGGTTTCGATCCGGCTGCTGGAATGTCGTCTTAAAGCCAAGTTTGTCGCGGTAAAATGCGATGGTTTGATCGACGTTGCTCACGATGAAAAACGGTGAAATCGCCTGCGTGGTCGTTCGTATCATAAGCATGGAGCCAGCATACTAATTCAGTGCGATTGGGCCTGAACGGGAGCAGAATTCAAACTATTCCTACGATAAAGTCGTCAGCATTTTACGCCAAAGCACAATGGCGTAACTGTCGCCAACAGGCGTTAGCGCAAGTTGCGCCGTTTGTTCGCCTATGCGGCAATGGACCCGTCGCAAATCCCATGGAGTGACGCTAATCGGGGGACGAGCGACGCTTCGACGCTTGCCTGCGCGGTAACTTGCGGGCTACTCCGCCGCGGCTCTCGCCGTGGGCTGCGTCCAGCCGAGCCGCGAGGGTGTCGAACTCCGGCTTCGGCCCGCTCCAGCGCAGCTGCTCTACGTCGTCGAACAACTTGATGTCGGTGCGCAACGTGGCCAGAGTACGAAACAGGAGGGCTTGCTCGCGCCGCTCGCACAACGTAGCAGCCAGGGCACTCGCATTAGTAGCATTCACTCGCCAATCGCGACAATCGACGGGAATCGCTTCCAGATGCAAGAACTTCGCCAGCACTGCCGCAGAGGACTTCGCTCCCCAGCCCGGCAATCCCGGGTAACCGTCCGCAGAATCGCCCACCAGCGCGAGGTAATCGGGGATCGACTCCGGCGTGACGCCGAACTTCTGCACAACCCCCGCCTCGTCCAAGGTAACATTGGTTCGCCGACTTAGTTGCACAACGCGCGTACCGCTTACACATTGCGCCAGGTCCTTGTCCGGGGTGCAGATGATCACCTGCTTCACGCGCTTGTCGCGAGCGGCGGCCACGGCTCCCGCCGCCAGCGCGTCGTCCGCTTCAAACTCGGTCATCGGCCACACAGCGATACCCGCCGCGGACAAAATGTCTTCAAGCAGGGGAAATTGCGCCAGCAAATCGGGCGGCACGCCTGCGCTGGTCTTGTATCCCGGCCATAATTGGTTGCGGAAGGATTCGATGACGTGATCGGTTGCTACGGCAATATGTGTCGCGCCATTACGAATCATCCCCAGCACCGACGCGAGCACGCCACGGACGGCGGCCATCTCATGGCCGTCTGCGTCCATCGCGGAGGGCAGGGCATAGTAGTGGCGGAAGAGTTCGTAGGTGCCGTCAACCACGTAAACGTTCACAATTGACATTCATGATAGAGGATTAGTGGAGCCGGCGGGAGTTGAAGGTAGCATCGAGATCTCAAGTCGGCGCAGTTGTTGCAGATGCTGTATTCGATCCGCAGCGAGCGGCTGCTGATGGAGGAGATCGATTACAGCATGTTGTTCCGCTGGTTCGTCGGACTGATTCTGGACGACGGGGTGTGGGGCGCGACCACCTTCAGCAAAAATCGGGACCGGTTGCCGGAGGCCGAACTAGCCAAGCAGTCTCTGGCGCAGACGGTGGAGCAGGCGCGCGCGCAGAGCTTGAAGACGCGAACCCGATAGGGGTCGAGGAGGTTCAGATGTCGTCTCAACGGCTTCAAAAACAAAAGTTTTATATCGTTGGCCACAATCCCAACACCGTCGCTCACGCAAAAATTTACCTCGATGCTGGAGCGAACGCGCTGGAGCCCGATGTTTGCTTCAGTTCAAAGTCGACCCATCCGGACCGGTACTATGTGAGCCACGACCACGTCTCGATCGATGAGGACTCATACGATTTTGATCACGAGCACAGCCTCGCCAACTACATGCAACAGCTAGCGGTCCTACTCACCACGACCGAGAAGAACTACGACTTGGCCCTGATCTGGCTCGACTACAAGGACAGCCCAGAGGGTGACATCAATGAGATGTTGAAGATCGTACACGACAACTTTACCGTAGCGAGCCCGAAATGCGCGGGGGTCGCGATTATGGTTAGCGTCGCCCGCATCTCCGATGCTGCCTTCGTGAATGGGTACGACCAGAGCATTCTCAATGCTGGGGTAGCCATCGATCAAGATGACGACAGCGCCGGAGTACGTGACAACTTCGTTTCAGCCCTCAAGACACGGTTCGCCTATGCCAATGGAATCATGGTGGGTGGCTTGCCGATCGGAATCTACAAATCCATGATGAAGGCCAAAGTCATACAAGCCCAGGCAGTAAATCCCGATCAACGATTCAAAATGCTACACACCTGGGTGTTGGCCAGCGATAACTCCCTTCGCAGTTATCTCGACCTGCACATCGACGGCATTATTGTGAACCCCAGCACGGTCCCGACGTTGATCTCAATCCTGAACGAACCGCATTATCTCGCGATGTATGAGCTAGCAACGAATGGATACAACCCCTGGTGCGCGCCACCGATACCCGCCTATTGGGGTGCGGTGCAGACCGCCGACGTGACGTGGGCGGGCACCGACGCGTTAGTAAATCTCACGCTGAACGGCACAAATGGCTCACTGGTCTGCTCTATCCACGGCGACTGGGCAGGTGTGCTGGAGCAAGGCGACTCGAACGATGTGAGCTGGCAGGGACAAAATATCGGTACCATCACGAGCCTGACCGCTGAACTCGGCAACAGTGCAGGCAACGCTCCAGACTGGCTGCCTGCCAGAATCACGGTGGGAAGCAACCTGATGCCGAAGCCGGTACATTTCAATTTTGGACCAAACGATTGGGTAACGTTCGGGTTGCCAGTGACAAAGCTGCCGATCTGAACCCAGCTGCTAGTTAAAAGCTGGCTTCGATAGCCGCGCCCAGTCGGATTTGGCGTCGTAAACCATTGGCCCTCGAACAGCGAACTTAGGAGGAGGCATGATCGATAGCAGGTTCAACGAGTCAGCGTGGGCGCTCCGATCGAGCGGCAGCGCGATGACCGCGCAAGAAGTCTGCGGGACAATTAATTCCCAGTTAGGGAGATCGTGGTCCGAGAGTGAGATTTCACGAGCGTTAGACGAATTAGTAAGAAATGGCCTCGCTTCTCGCAGCAGGACGGGGGGCTACCAATGGATCGCTCCGACGCATCGCTAAATAGTGCTGTTCAGGGCTCAGCAGACAGCCAACTCACCTTGCATACTTCATCAAGCAATGCTGGGCAGCCCCTAAGTTCATCTCTTGTAGGATTGGCATATGAATATTACGGTCATCGCGGCGGTTCTCGTACGGACGGCCGATTGGAGAAACTGTGACAGATTTCGAAGTAGCACACCTGAATGTTTAAGGGCAGCAAGTAATCATGGTAATTGTGAATTCTTCGCTAGGATTGAAGCGTAGCCTCTCGAGGGACTTAAGTATCAAGCTTCGAGGCCCTTCTGAGGCGCGGCAGCCACCGCACAACATTTCCTTTGGATAGCTATTTGCCTCGACCAGTAACGCGCCGTCACTGTGACTGAGGAGGGTATGCAGACGTCCTATAGTGTGACACGACCAGTCTAATCAAGCTGAAGAGCGTAGTAGCACCCGCACCCGCGACCAAGCCCGTTAGCCAAATGACTTGAGGAGGACTATTCTTGAGGTGTAACATACCGCCTTTCTGTATTCATCATTACGCAATAAACCTAAGTCGATCATGTTCGTTGCTGCTGACATTTATCGCCCTTTCGGCACCGCTGTTTGCAGTCGCTGTCGATAAAACCGGCGGCTTGGTAATTCGCATATGCGCCCGCTGCAGTTCCTACGATTGCGCCAGCAACTATACCGCCCGGGGTACCTAAGCCGGTCCATGCGGTCGTCGCAAAGCCTGTCGCGACTCCCGTAAGAAACGATCCCCTATACCGTCGCTCCAGCTTGAAGAGGTTCTTGTAGCAATCTTTTTGATCGTCGGGCACATCACTGTCATCCTCGGTTCCCCACAGTGACATGCAAACCAGATGAATCCTGGGATACGATTGGGTTGCTTTTAGCACACAGATAGGGATTGACGTCCGGCTGTGGCGCCAGTGCCCCCGCATCGGCGCGAAGAACCTCGGGCAAACTGTGCGGAACGTTCGGTTCTCTGATCGGATCGCGGTTGGAGGAGCAATCGAGCTCGTCTCAAATCAGTGTTCTTCAGCAACCTGTGAAGCCGTGCCTTTCACCGCGATCTTATGGGACGGGTGGCAGACCGGCCTGCTCCACCAATTCGTCGAATGCGGGGTCGCGATGCAGGAACCAAAGTGGCTGGCTAACAACAATCGAGGCGAACGCCACCTCGTGACGTTGGAATGACGTCTTCAGATAGCGCAGCGCCTCCGGGCGGTCCCCCAAGCGGCCATACGTTTCTGCGATAACAAACGCCGGTATCCTGCCTTCCCCATAGTATCTTTTCTGAATGCGCAAAATACTTTGCAGCATCTCCTGCCGTCCGCCGGAACGATAACCTTTTTCAGCCTCCCGAACAATGACCATCTCGTGAGCATCACCGGACAACGTCGCTGCCTTCCGCGCCTCTTCCAGATAGTCGGGATAATCGTCGTTGTCCATGTAAATGTAGGACAGGTACTGATGGGTGGAGAAGAATCCAGGCTGGGACACTCGTATCTGCTTCAGCAAAGAAATCGCTTGGTCCTTCTCGCCGGCACGGGCGAGAATGAGGGCCTTGTCGGCAAGAATAGATGTGGATGCTGGGTCAAGCTGCTGGGCGCGATTGATCTGTTCCAGCGCCTCCGGAAAGCGCGCCCGAACCAGGAGGAACGTGGCGTACCAGTGGTGGGCGGTCACATACCCGGGATTCAGTTCGATGGCCCGGCGAAATTCGCGCTCGGCTTCCACCGCATCCCAGTTCCAATAGTAGGTGACCATCGCCAGCGCGTTGTGGGCTTCGGCGGAAGAGTCGTCGAGCTCCACCGCCTTGCGCGCGGCAATCAACGCCCGGGGGAACGCCTCCTCGGACGGCATCGCGGCGAATTCCCGCAGTAGGATGTAGCAGTTCGCCAGTCCGACATAGGCTTGCGCATAGCTGGGATCGCGAACGATGGCTTGATTGAAATAGTTCAATGCCTGGTTCAAATCGCCGGGAGTCCGCTTGTCCCAGTGATAACGGCCTTGCAAGTAGAGGTCTCTGGCGACTGGGTCCGAACTGGCGCCGCGGACGCTTCGCGGCGAGGGTACGCCCGCAGTGGCGACGCCCTGCGCCGTTGTGGGTGCGCTCGCGACCGTTGGATGCGAGTTCCTTCGAGCAACCCCGATTAGCACACAGACTCCAACCAGCATGGCCGCCGCCATCGCAGTGACCAGGAGTGGAATTTTTCGCGAGCGAACGGTAGGACGGGGCGCAGCCGTGCCGACCGGTATAACCAGCGCGCTCACGGGGTCCTGGTTCTCTTTCGCCGGGGCCACTTCTTCGCCCCGCGATTCCCCAGAGCTCATCCACTGCGTCAGTTCGTCGGTGAAGGCGAATACCCGTGCGCCCGAACTCTCACGGAAGCGATGGACCGGAAGCCCCTTTTCCTTCTCCCATCGCTTGACGGTGCGCTCGTCGCGGTCGAAGTAGGCGGCGATCTCCTTCCAGGAGTCTAGCCGGCGACGCGCGCGTGTCACCTCATGAATGCCCTGCTTTGTCACGCATTGTCCCGCTATGTCTCTTGCCAAGGGTGCAGAGAGACGTGACTATAGGCCCATAAATTTATCGCTGTTTCCCGCAAATGTCATCGGTGTTGACGCTCCCCGGCGCTGGATTTCGCGGAGTCACGTAAGGGCGAACATCTCTAGCCGACTCCGGCAGAGGACTCCGCACGTGAGTGGTATCGCCAACGAATGTCGTTTCACTGGAGGAGCTTGTGAAGAAACAACTCAGCTATATCGCGAACGTCCCATTGTTGAACTGCGCGGCGCCAGTGCTCAATGCGCCATATGCGATCACTCATCGTGAGGAGAGGGGAACGACCATGGCACAGCTAAAGGCTGGTTTCGCTTGGACATCGCAACGCAATCACAGATTAGGACATATCGCGCTTGTCATATTACTGCTAGCGTCCACAACCTTGATAGGCCAAGCCCAGACATTGACGACGCTTCATAACTTCACCGGCGGCGCAGATGGGGGGATGCCTTGGGCTGGCTTGACCATCGACCGAGGGGGCAACCTTTACGGAACTACCTTCCAAGGGGGAAATGGATTCGGCACGGTCTACAAGCTGGCGCAAAAGAACGGCAATTGGACCATTGCTCCGCTGTATAAGTTCAACGGAGGCAATGACGGAGCAAATCCCGTGGCACCTGTGGTCCTCGGTCCAAACGGCACGCTGTACGGCACGACTGTTGGGGGCGGGGGTACCAGCAACACTTGTAACAGTCCCTACCCCGTAGGATGCGGTATAGTCTTCAATCTGGCACCCAGACCGTCGATCCCACCTTCGCCGCTCACGCCATGGAACGAGACCGTGCTGTATCGCTTCCAGGGAACTACGGATGGAGCGTATCCGGGATACGGTGACCTCACCTTCGACAGCGCCGGAAACATATACGGTACAACCAGCCAAGCCGGCGTCAGCTCTGCCCAGTGTTTTCCGCTCGGCTGCGGGGTCGTCTTTAAACTTACTCACTCTGGCCAGGGGTATACCGAGAGCGTCATCTACAGCTTCACGGGTGGTACCGATGGCTCTTGGCCAGTCGGCGCAGTCGTGTTCAATTCCACGGGAGAAGCTTACACGACCGCAGGCTCGCTTAACCCCAGTGGTGCAAATGGTGGCGGTACGGTAATCGAGCTGACGCCATCGGGTGGTGGCTGGACCGAAACGACAATTCACAACTTCACACCTGGTACTGACGGATCAAGTCCTTGGTCGGGGGTGATTCTCGACAGCTCCGGCAATCTATATGGGACGACGAGTACCAATGGATCAGGCGGCGGGGGCACGGTCTTTGAGCTAATGCCCTCCGGCGGAGGTGGAGTCTACAACGTTCTGCAAAGTTTTTCCGGATCCGGGAACAGCCCGGGACCGCTTCGTCGGCTGGTGATGGACTCGGCCGGAAACCTCTATGGCACGACATTTGCCGATGGAGCACACGGTCTGGGCTCGGTTTTCAAGCTGACCCACTCGGGTGGGGGCTGGACGTACACCTCACTTCACGATTTTACCGGTGGCAGCGACGGAGCCAATCCATATTCCACGGTTGTGTTTGATTCCAGCGGCAATCTATATGGCACCGCGAGCGCAGGAGGGTCAATGGGTCAGGGCGTCGTTTGGGAGATTACGCCCTAGAAGCGGTCAGGACGGGGGTGAGACGGCGGGCGCCCCACCCCAAGCTTCGCTTGCTTGGGTGGGGGTTTTCGTCCCGAGTCCCAAACGTAATTGGCGCGCGCGATCTTCACCCGTGGATTCCGAGTTTGTGGGCACGATCAAGAGCAGTTCCGAAAGTGACAGCCTGGTGCCGACGGTCGAGCTGCCGCATACTTCGGAGTGCCCAACCGCGACTTCCGCTACCAGTTGACCGCGGTCGGCGCCCCGCAATCGTGCCTGTATATCGCGCGCAAGGTGAAAGGCAATCACTTCAAGATCGCCAGTGGCAAGCCCGGCGCGAACGTATCTTGGCAGGTGGCGGGCATTCGGCAGGATGCCTGAACGAATGCCCGCCGCATTCCCAATGAAGAAGACAAGCCGCTGTATGAGCGGGGAAAAAACTGTAGAGTACGGTCACATTCCAACTGCCTCCCGAGAGCGTCGCTTCGTAAACTGTGCCATTGCCGCAGGTTCGCAGCGCTATATACCGCAGCGCTATATACTCGGTACTCGTGATCATGCAAACGACATCGGATACCGCTCAGCAGCAGCTTACGACAACGTTGATCCCGCGTTCGGTTTTGTTCGGCAATCCCGAGCGATCCAACCCGAGCATCTCTCCCGACGGCGCGCAGCTCGCGTATTTGGCTCCGGTGGATGGCGTCCTGAATGTTTGGGTCCGAACCTTGGGCGGCAACGACGACCGTCCGGTCACCTCCGACACCAAGCGCGGCATTCACGTTTTTGCCTGGCAATATGACAACCGGCACATCTTGTACGCGCAGGACGCCGATGGCGACGAAAACTGGCGGCTTTACCAGACCGATATCGCCGATAAGCAGACGGTTGATCTGACGCCGTTCGAAAAGGTGCGGGCCTCCGTCGTTGCCTACAAATGGGACCATCCCAACACGCTGCTGGTGGCAACGAACCAGCGCGACGAGAGCTTATTTGATGTCTATCGCCTCGACCTGACGACCCGGAAGCTGGCGATGGATACTGAAAATCCCGGGGATGTGGCGGCCTGGTATGCCGATCACGACCTTCAGGTGCGCGCGGCGCAGATTATGACGGCGGACGGCAGCACCGTGATTCGCGTGCGTGACGATGCCAACTCAGCCTGGCGCGAACTCATCCAGTGGGGCCCGGACGAGACCTTTGGTGGGGTTTTCGGCTTCGCTCCCGACAATCAGAAACTTTGGATTGCAACCAGCCTCAACGCAAATGCCGCGCGTTTGCTCGAGGTCGACGTCGCGACGGGAGCGCAGCGCGTTCTCGCTGCCGACCCGCAGTTCGATATTGCCGACATCGAGACCCAACCCACCACGCGCAAGCTGCAGGCCGCGCTTTTCGTCAAGCAACGCCTCGCCCAGGAGTTTATTGACCCGAGCATCAAGCCCGACTACGACCTGCTGCAGGCGGCTAATTCCTGCGATATCGTCAACCTGTCGCGAACGCTCGATGACCGCAAATGGGTGGTGACCTACTCTCGCGACGATGGGCCAACGCAGTGGTATCTGTACGACCGCCCGGCAAAGGCGGCGTCGCTGTTATTCAGCGCCCGGCCTGATCTGGAGAAGTATCCGCTGTCCAGGATGGAGCCCATCGAGTATGTCGCGCGTGATGGCATGACCATCTATGGCTATCTAACGGTTCCGGGGGGTCTCACGGCCGAGCGACTTCCGATGGTGCTGCTGGTACACGGAGGGCCATGGCACCGCGACGTCTGGGGCTATAACCCGTGGGCGCAGTGGCTCGCTAATCGCGGATACGTTGTGTTGCAGCCGAATTTCCGCGGCTCAACCGGCTATGGCAAGCAGTACATCAATGCCGGCGACCGCCAGTGGGCCGGCGCCATGCACACCGATCTGCTTGACGCCAAGAACTGGGCGGTCGAGCGGGGCATTGCCGATGCGAGCCGGGTCTGCATTATGGGCGGAAGCTATGGCGGTTATGCCACGCTCGCCGCACTGGCGTTTTCGCCGGGCGAGTTCTCCTGCGGCGTCGACATCGTGGGCCCATCGAACCTGAATACCTTGCTGGCGACAATTCCCCCCTACTGGGCGACCATGGTGGCGGCGTTTCATAAGCGCATGGGCGACAACGAAGAATTTTTGAATTCCCAATCGCCGTTGTTCAAAGCAAACCAGATCACAGCGCCGCTGCTGATCGGGCAGGGCGCCAACGATCCCCGCGTGAAGCAGGCGGAAAGCGATCAGATTGTCGAAGCGGTGCGGGCCAATGGTCAGCCGGTGGAGTACTACGTTTTCCCGGACGAGGGCCACGGTTTCCTGCGTCCGGAAAACGACATGGCATTCAACGCCGCAGTGGAAAACTTCCTGGCGAAGTACCTTGGCGGGCGCGCTGAACCTGCGTCAGACGATGAAGCCAAGCTGCTGGATAGCGTTGCGGCCTAGTGATTCACCACGCTTAGCGTAATGCTGCTCGGGTACTGCTGCGAGTGGTGGACTTCGTTGTGCGCAATCACTCCCGTGGTCTCGTCATAGTTGTTGCCGCCGGTGTTCAGGTTGCGATCGAAGCGCGGGAAATTGCTGCTGCTGACTTCCACGCGCAGCCGGTGGCCGGAAGCAAAGTAGTTGCTCGTCTGCATCGGTTGCAGCGTGACCTTGTAGACCTTTCCTTTCTCCATCCATACGGGCGGCTTGTCGTAGCCTTCGCGATAGCGCACGCGTTGGATGTTGTTGGCGAGGTTATACGCTGTACCGTCCGGCAGAACGTCGATGACCTTGATCGTAAAATCGGTGTCTTTGGCATCACTCGAGACATACAACGTGACGTCGATGGGCCCGCTTACCTCCATGCCCTCTTTTAACGGATCGGTCGTATACACCAATACGTCGTTACGCGTCTCCATCGGCCGCTGATCCAGTGCGCCCGGCTTGTAGTTGGAGCCCATGCAGCAGAACCCGCCGCCGTAGGTTGGCACCGGATTCATCGGATCATAGACAAACTGGTCCGGCTGGTCCTTGGCAACCGGCGTGGTGGTCAATTCGCCGTCACCGTACATCGTGTTGGCTTTGCCGTCGCTGGCAAAGTAATAAGTGACCGGCTTTGCGTCGGCAGGCGGCCAGGTGTCCGACGTCTGCCACTTGTTGCTGCCCATGGTGTAGTAACGCACCTTGGGCGTCTTCTCGAGGATGCCATTCTGCTCGCCCTTCAGGAAGTAGTCGAACCAGCCATAGGTCAGGGAGTCGTAGTCCAGGCGCGCATCGCCCATGTCGCGCTCGCCGACAATCGTGTTTTCGGTGGCGCGGGTGTAGCCACAATGCAACGTCGGCGCGATGACCGCATACTGTTCGTTGGCAACGTCCGGCCGCGCGGTCTTGCGGACGTAGTTGTAGGCGGCGAGATTAGGCCCGATGCTCACGTCGTACCAGCTCATGAACCACATGCCAGGGGTGTTGATGGTCATGCTGTCGTTCCACAATCCGCCCTTATACCAGGCCGGATCGTTCGGCGTGCGCGCGATCATATTGCCGTGGGTTACGCCCGGAGTCACGCTGGCAAATATGCCGCTGCCGGCGCCGACCGACTTCAGTATGTCGTTCTCCGGCAGATGCCAGACCGCCTTCGACCAGTCGACCGGCGGTTCATGGGGATGCAGATCATAGGACTTCGCCGCGATGACCAAATCCTGTTGTGAAGCTCCGTCGGGGAACATGGGTCGTATGCCGGTCTGAAAACCGTAATCCCGCAGCCACATCATGAACAGCATCTGCACGGCGCCGCCGCGAAACCAGTTGCCCTGCTCGTAGTAGGGACCGACTCGTCCAACTCCCGCGCCGAAGCCCATGGGAATGAACGTGGCCAGCGCTTTGTTACCCCGCGCAGCTACTGCCAGTTGCCACTCTGCCGTAGACGAGCATCCGATCAGTCCAACCTTGCCGTTCGACCACGGTTGTGAACTCATCCAGTCCAGTTCGTCGTCGGAATCGGTCAGCGGGGGTCCAAGAATGTCGTAGTCGCCTTCGGAGAAATAGCGGCCGCGCTCGTTCATCTCAACATAGGCATAGCCCCGCTTCACGGCCTCCAGCTCCCGCTTCATATCGCGTGGTGCGCCGAGCTGAATGTCCCAATAATTGAAGTTGTAAGGCGTGCGGACGAAAATGATGGGGTACTTTTTCGACTGGTCCTTGGGGCGATAGATGTCTGCCTGCATGCGCTTGCCGTCGCGCATCGCCACCATGACTTTGCGATCGATGATGGCAATCGACTCCAGTTCCTTCTCGGTCGCATTCCGTTGCGCTCGTAACGCCTCATCGCTCTCCCTGACCTGCGCCAAGGCCGGCAACGACGGCCCACTCGCAACGATAATTGCGATGGTGCACATCGCCAACGACAGTCCTATTTTTCGCCGACGCGCCTTTTCCATTCTCTTCGTCCTCTCCCCAGCAATTCGCGAGCATTAAAACGCCCATAAACTATAAACTCGACGGCGGGAATTCGCTCGCCGGTGTCCGTCTGAAGGGATATTTTTCGCCGGGATTCAGGGAACTCGGACGATTTGAATTCCGTAAACGAATCGATGGCAGGCCACGAAGCGCCGTCACCGTGAGTTAACCAATGCACGATCCGATATGGATACGTCTGCTTCTCCTGGCGCATGTCACCGCCGGGAGCGGTGCGTTTGTTCTGGCTCCGCTGGCCCTGGTCACAGCCAAGGGAAGCCGCGCTCACCGGCGCTGGGGCAAGTTCTACCTGTGGTGCATGGGCGCTGTGGCCGGCACGGCGCTGATTCTGGCCGCCTATCGGCCAATCCTGCTGCTCGCACTGATCGCGATATTCAGCTTTTATTTAGCTTTCGGCGCATACCGTGTGCTTGGTCAGAAGACTCTGGGAAAAGGAGCGCCGAAAATCGAAGCGCCGGATTGGGTTGCTGCCCTGTTGTGCCTGGTGGCGAGCGCCACGCTGGCGTTGTTGGGGGCAGTCCGGCCGGAGCTGGTCCAAAACCTGCGAATACCTGCGATTGTTTTTGGACTACTTGGCGTGCGCGTCTCCGGCAGGGCCATCTGGCGGTTCACCCATACCTCAACCGACAAGATGTTCTGGTGGTACACCCATCTGCAGGGGATGATTGGCAGCTACATCGCTGCCTGGACCGCGTTTTGCCTGGTCACCATCGGTCCCCTGGTGCACGGCGCCTGGTGGTTGTGGCTGGTTCCGCTCTCGATCGGTATGCCGGCCGTGATTGCAACGACGGCCTACTACCGGCGCAAATTCACTCCCCGGTCAGAGGTCGCACTGACATAAGCAGAGGCAGACCGGTCGGTCTTTTCAGTGCATCGCTGCTGACTTGTGCTCCAATGCCGTAAGCGCAGACTGGAAGCCTTCAGGCGCAACCCGCACCACCCCCTGATAGGGCCGGTCGATATCCGCGATCGCGACCAGCACTAGCGAAATCAGGAAGCTGAGAACCAAAACCTGGAGTAAATGAAAGCGAAAGTTAGCCACGCCGAAGAGGCAGCAGGCGGCCACGGTGACGATGCCGCCGGCGATCAGAACGGCCCACAGTATGGCGGGTAAGTGTTCGCGGCCTTGCATGATGCGCAGCCGCCGGTATTGTGTCAGCCCCCGCAATTCTTCCATCAGCTGATAGGCTGCGATCGCATCGGGTTGCGCGTGTGCCTGTGCTTGTCCGGCAAGCTGCCAGAACTGGTCAATCATCTCGCCGCCTTCGGGCGGCAGGTTACCCTCTTCCAGGGCAGGCCACTCGCGGTGTACAGCATTGTCCGCATATCGAATACACAACGCCTGAATGCTTGCTGAATTAGGGTCCTGCAGCTGAGTAGCGATGCGATAGACGTTCGTCAGCGCGTTGGCTTCCTGTTCCTCGTTCGCCTGCGCTTCCTGAAACATGTACCACACACCGGAAAGCGTGAATGCCAGAATCACGGCATAGGTGGTTCCGATTACGGTGACGACGCCTCCGGTAAAGTCGTTTGACTCCTTGCGAGCATGAGAGGGGAAAACACGCGAGAGCGCGAACAGAAACAGCAACGCGGCGCCGGTGCAGCCTATGACGATGAGAATGTTGCTCAGCACTGGTCGAAGATGACTCGATTCAAAACTGCGGTTCGGGCATCCGCACCATCCGGAACTGCAGTCCAGTCAGGATCATGCAAGCGAGCACAGATTGTACACCGCAGGGGATTCGCGGGATACCAGCCCGCGCAGTTATCCGCTTGCGCCCGGGCTTTGGCACGGCAGACGACAGTCGACGATGGTAGCATTCGCTGGGCAACGAACCCGATATGCCGGAATTACCGGACATTGCCGCTTACATCGAGGCGCTGGAACCCCGGATCGCCGGCCAGCGGATCGAGCAGATCCGTTTGGCCAGTCCGTTTCTGCTTCGCAGCGTGGACCCGCCCACTACTGAAATAGCCGGGCGCGCAGTGCGGCAACTCCGGCGTATTGGAAAGCGAATTGCCATCGGAGTCGATGGGGATCTCTGGCTGGTGTTGCACCTCATGATCGCGGGTCGGCTGCACTGGCGGCCGCGCGACGCACCTCTGAAGGGACGCCAGAATCTCGCGGCGTTCGATTTCCCGAACGGTTCTCTGGTGCTGACGGAAGCCGGCGCCAAACGTCGTGCCTCGTTGCACTTGTTTCGCGGGGAAGAAGCCATGCAATCCATTGATCCCGGCGGGATCGACGTCTTCGCCGGCGACCTCGATGTCTTTCGCGCCGCGCTCACGGCTGAGAACCGCACGCTGAAGCGGGCGCTCACCGATCCGCGCATCGTAAGCGGAATCGGCAATGCCTATTCCGACGAGATTTTGCACGCTGCCCGGCTGTCTCCGATCGTTCTGACACAAAAGCTCAAACCGGAGGAGTGGGAGCGTCTGTTTACGGCAACCCGCGAGACCCTGCAGCTATGGATCGAGCGGCTGCGCGGCGAAGCGAAGGCGCGCTTCCCGGAGAAGGTCACTGCCTTTCGCAAGGAGATGGCGGTACACGGGCGCTATGGACAACCCTGTCCGCAATGCGGCGAACCGATCCAGCGGATTCGCTATGCGGATAATGAGACCAACTATTGTCCTCACTGCCAGACCAACGGCAAGCTGCTTGCCGATCGCAGCCTCTCACGGTTACTTAAGTCCGATTGGCCGCGGACCATGGACGAGCTCGAGTCCCTCAAACGCCGGTAGCCTGCGTAAGAAACCGGAAACGATGCGACAAGCCTCGCGGGTGGTATTCAGCTTTCGCGCTCGACTACGAACTCGGGCACCCACAAAAGCACGCGCTTGATTTCGGAATCAGGGAAGGTGCAGATGGCCTCGCGAGCCTTATTGGAGAATTCAACGGCGCGCCCATAGGCGGCGTCGATCGAGCCGTGGCGCTTCAGGATGGCTACTATATCGGCGGGAGCGGTGCCGTTGAACCCGCCTTCGTTGAGCACGGACTCGATCATCATTCGCTCCGACGGGGTGGAGCGATCGAGGGCATGCAGAACCGCCATCGTCGCCTTGCCTTCGCGCAGGTCGCTGGCGACCGGCTTGCCGAGCACCTCCTCTGATGCGGTGAGATCGAGCACGTCGTCGACAAGCTGAAACGCCATGCCGAGATTGCGGCCGTATTCTGCCAGCCGCTGTTGATCGCTGTCGCTTGCCCGCGCCAGGATGCCGCCGAGCTTCATGCAGACGGAAAACAAGCAGGCGGTTTTGCGGTAGATCAGCTCGAAGTGTTCATCGAGAGAAATTGCCTTGCCCAGCCGCTCGATCTGCAGCAGCTCGCCCTCGACCATCGCCTGCGTCAAGTCGATCAGCGCATCCAGGATCTGGAAATTGCGTTCCTGCACCGCGATCTTGAACGCCTGCATGTAGAGCCAGTCGCCGGCGAGCACACACTTCGAATTGCCCCATTGGGTATTCGCGGCCGGACGGCCGCGGCGCGTCTGGGCTTCATCGATAATGTCGTCGTGGACGAGCGTCGCGGTGTGAATAATTTCGACCACCGCCCCCAGTCGGATTGCCCCCTGGCCGGTGTAGTTCATCAGCTTGGCCGAGAGCAGCAGCAATGCCGGACGCAGACGCTTGCCGCCGCCAACCCGAAGGTATTCGCCGATCTCCGTAATGGCGCGCACGCCGGAGACGGTGTCGCGCCCGAACTCGCGCTCGATGGCGGCGAGATCGTCGTGCAACAGATCGAAGACCTCTTTCGCGTTGCGGATGACTGAGTTCAAGCGTGCGTTCTCCAACGCCCTTCCGCTTCAGAGAATCAATTTCACCATCAAGGCACAGGGTCACAGAGAACTTCAGACAAACATCACGAGAGCAATTTCAATCGAAAACTCTGTGTCTCTGTGGCGATTCTTCAGGTACTACGGTAGTTCGTGAACTGCATATCGATGCCGAAGTCCTGTTGTTTCAGCAGCGCAATGATTTCCTGAAGTGTATCGCGATCCTTGCCGCTGACGCGAACCAGGTCGCCCTGGATTGCCGCCTGCACCTTCTTTTTTGCGTTCTTGATCAGCTTGACGATTTCGCGCGCTTTTTCGATGGGGATGCCCTGCTGCATGGTGACGCGCTGGCGCACGGTCGAGCCGGCCGCGGGCTCGATGGTGCCGTAGCTGAATGCCTTCAGCGGGACATTGCGCTTGACCAGCTTGGTCTGCAGCACATCGTTGACCGCCTTCAGCTTGAACTCATCGGCCGAGGCGAGCACCAGCGCGTCCTTGCCATCCATCTCGATTGAGGACTTGGAGTCCTTCAGGTCGTAGCGCGTATGAATCTCCTTCAGCGCCTGCTGGATGGCGTTGGAGACTTCCTGCAGGTCGACTTTGCTGACGATGTCAAACGAGTTCTCAGCCATAAAATTTAGTGTAACAACAATTAAATACGGGAATCCGGCGGCAACCCAAAGAACCGCCGAAAATTCTCTGAGGTCAGCCGGCCGATTTCGTCCGCTTCCAGCTTGCGAAGTTCGCCTATCCTGCGCGCGGCTTCAATCACGAAGGCGGGTTCGTTGCGCTCGCCGCGATGAGGAATGGGCGCGAGGTACGGCGAATCGGTCTCGATGAAGATACGATCCAGGGGCGCCATCGCCGCTGCGTCGCGTATGTTCTGTGCCTTGGGATAGGTAATGTTGCCGGCGAACGAAATCATGAAGTCGAGGTCCAGTGCCGTCCGGGCATGGTCGACCGTTCCGGTAAAGCAGTGCAATACGCCGCCAAGACCGCTCGCCGACCAATGGTCGCGAAGCAGACGAAATAAATCTTCCCAGGCATTATCACTGTTATCGGATGGCCGGTTGTGAATGATGATGGGCAGCTTGGCGGCACGCGCCATTTCCATTTGCCGGATGAACACGCGCTGCTGCACATCACGCGGCGAGTGATCGTAGAAGTAGTCGAGGCCAATCTCGCCCCAGCCGACCACTTTGGCCTCACCTGCGAGTCGCTCAAGTTCGTCCCAATCGGATTGCTGCGCCAAGGCCGCCTCGTGAGGATGTATGCCGACGGTTGCGTAAACCCCTTCATGTTCACGCGCAAGTTGGATGGCGCAATCCAGCGTGCCCGTGCCCGGGCCATCGCCATTACCGATGGCCAGCATGGTGGCGACACCGGCGCATCGCGCGCGCGCAAAGACGTCAGGCCGATCAGCATCGAAGCGCTTGTTTTCGAGATGGCAGTGAGAATCGGTGAACATAGGTGACCGAAAACCAGCATGGCAGATCCGGCAACGGGCCGCTAGTAAACTCCAGGGATCAAACGGTACGTGTGAGCCCGGTAAACGTCGTACTCACCGCCAAACTGCGATTGCAGCAATCTTTCCTCCGCGTGCATGCGCGCAATCAGCGGCGGCAACAACAGGGACGTGAGCAATAAACCAACTACTGAGCGAAAGGCGAAGGCCCAGCCGGTCATGCCAATCAGCAGGCCAAGGTAACTGGGGTTCCGTATGTAACGGTAAACGTTGGTGGTAACGAGAGTGTGGCCGGGTTGTATCGCCACCAAGCCGCTGAATCGGTTTTCGAGCACAAACACAGGCCAGATGCGCAGCATCATACCGACGGCAAAGAGGACAACGCCAAGCCAGCGAACCGGGTCAGCATCAATCGTCCAGAACTCCTTGCGATCGGTCAAGGCTGGAAGATAGCCGTCCAGCAAGCCTACGATGGCAAACACGAGAATGACCCAGCGATTTCCGCGATCCTCACGCACGCCGGTGCTCAGGCTCCCGCCGGCGAAAAGTGCAACCAGAGACATCACGAATAGTACGGCGATAAGGGCGATGAGAGATGGGTGGGAGAAAAAAGGCCGAAATCCTCCCCAGCCGAGGATGGCAAGTCCCGCGTACAGCGCAAAGCCAATAAGGACAAGTACCAACCGGAGCACATCAACACCCTATCTGCCCGATCAAAGCCTTTCGATTGCGAGCCGACCTATACCGTTTCCAGCTCTTCTTCCAGCAACTGTTTGTTATAGAGCTCGGTGTAATAGCCGTTGCGCTCGATCAACTCGTCGTGCGTCCCGTACTCGACGATCTCGCCGTCGTGCAATACCGCAATGCGGTCGGCATTGCGCACAGTCGAGACCCGATGCGAGATGAAAATCGTCGTGCGTCCTTGCATGATTTCGCGCAAATGATTCAGGATGCGATCTTCGGTTTGCGTATCGACGCTGGCGAGAGCATCGTCCAGAACCAGAATCCGCGGATTGCGAATCAGCGCGCGAGCGATCGCCGTGCGCTGCTTTTGTCCGCCGGACAGTGTCAGGCCACGCTCCCCAACGAGAGTCTTGTAGCCGTCCGGGAAGCTACCGATATCGGCGGCGATGCTCGCCGCCTCGGCGGCGCGACGAACTTCTTCGTCGGTCGCATCTTCGGCGCCGAAGGCGATGTTCTCGCGGATGGTAGCGCTGAACAAAAACGTCTCCTGCGGGACGAAGCCGATGCTGTGCCGCAAGAGCGCCAGCGGAAGCTCGCGGATAGGGCGCCCGTCGATCAGCACCGCCCCGGGCTCCGCATCGTAGATCCGTGGAATCAGCGAGACCAGCGTCGATTTGCCCGCTCCGGTCGGACCGACAATCGCCAGGCTCGTTCCCGCGGGAACGAGCAGATTGATCTTTCGCAACACAGGCTGCCCGTCATGGACATGGTTTCCGTTCTGCGCCGATTGCAATGTTCGGCCGTAATCGAAGTTGAGATTGCGGAACTCAATCTGCCCCTGGATCTCGTTTTCGCCCGCCCTTGGCGATAAGGTGGGCTCGTCCTGAATCTCCGGTTCTTCGGACATGACGCTGTGGATCCGTCCCATCGACGCCGTACCACGCTGGAAAATGTTGATCACCCAGCCCAGCGCGATGATCGGCCAGGTGAGCTGCACCATGTAGGTATTGAAGGCCACGAAGCTGCCAACGCTGATGCGATGCAGCAGCACTTCCCGTCCGCCGACGAACAGGACGATCACGATCGCGATGCCGAGCAGCGTTTCCAGTGTCGGCCAAAGCATGCCCATCAGCCGCACCAGCTTCAGGCTGCGCGCGATGTACTCGCGGTTGTCGCGTTCGAAGAATTCAATCTCCGCATCCTCCTGCACGTAGGCGCGAATCAAACGTGCGCCGGAGAAATTCTCGTGCGCGCGCGCCGAGATGTCGGAGAACATCGCCTGGATGCGTTCGAATCGCTCGTGAATCCGGCGGCCGAAGTACTGCACCACAATACTGAAAATGGGCAGCGGCGCGAACGCAAACAGTGTCAACCGCGGGCTGATCGACAGCATGAAGATCAATGCGCCCGCGGTGAAGACGAGGGTGTTGGCGGTGTACATGATGCCCGGCCCGAGCAGCATGCGCACCGCATTCAAGTCGTTGGTGGCGCGCGCCATGATGTCGCCGGTTCGCGTGCGCTGGTAAAAGCCGTAGGAGAGTTTCTCGAGGTGCGCGAAGAAGTCGTTGCGCAGATCAAATTCGATCTCGCGGGAGACGCCGATCAGGATCCAGCGGGTCAGATATTGGAATATGGCCTTAGCGCCTGCGATTCCCAATAGCCACAGGGAATAGACCATCAGATCGTGACGAATCAGAGCAGGATGCTTGTGCTGGCCAACTCCCGCATTCAGGACGTCAATCGCGCGACGGATGACCAGCGGAAAGACGATCCAGATCCCGTTATTGCAGAGTACGCACAGCGCGCCAATGCTATAGGTGGCGCGGTACTTGCGGAGATAAGGGAGCAGGGGTCGAAGGTTTTTCAGCATGAATCAGCCATCGGCTATGAGCTTTCTGCTTTCGGATAAGCTCTAAGCTGATTGTAACTTCATGTAGATGGTTGAGTGTCCGTTGCGGATTCCGCTGCTACGTTGCAAGAAGATGCGAGGAAGCGCTTGTGATGTGACCGCGTGTGTTCGACCGGTCTGCCGAGAAAGGCTAAAATGAAGGTTGGTTCTCGCATGAGTGCTTCCAAGACCCTTCATCAGCCCGTCGAAGAGGTTTTATCTGTCGCAACCCCCGGTGTCATTCAGCTTCAGAATTTACGTCATCAATACGGCGACCGGGTCGCGCTTGCGGGTGTGTCGTTCGACGTGCGCCCGGCGGAGATCTTCGGGTTGCTGGGACCCAACGGCAGTGGTAAGACAACAACCTTTCGCATCCTGTCGACTCTCATGATTCCCTCCGGCGGCCGCGCCCTGATCATGGGACACGACGTGGCGCGCGAGCCCGCGCTGGTGCGGCGAAACATCGGCGTGGTCTTTCAGGCGCAAAGCATCGACGTGAAGCTCTCGGCGGAGGAAAACCTGATGCTGGTTGGCCATATCTATGGCCTGAGCGGCGCCAAGCTGAAGAGTCGCGTGGCTGAGATGCTCGGCCGGGTTGGCCTCTCCGATCGTGGAAACGAGAAGGCCGAGACGTTCTCCGGCGGCATGCAGCGCCGATTAGAACTGGCCAAGGGACTGCTGCATCACCCGTCAGTACTGCTGCTGGACGAGCCAACGACCGGTCTTGACCCTGGTGCGCGCCGCGATCTGTGGCAATACCTGCAGATTCTTCGCGACGAGGAACGGGTCACCGTGCTGGTCACGACGCATCTGATGGAGGAAGCCGAACGCTGCGATCGCCTGGCGATTTATGCCAACGGCAGCATTGTCGCTCTAGGGACGCCTGCGGAGCTCAAGAGCGAAATCGGCGGAGACGTGATTCTGCTTGAGGCGAATGATGCCGAAGCGTTGGCGCGCCACGTCGAGCAGCGTTTTGCCTTACATCCCACCGTGCTCGACCATCGCGTGCGGCTCGAGATTGAAAGTGGGCACCGCTTCGTGACCGAGGTCGTGGAAGCCTTTCCTGGTGAAATCCAAGGCGTATCGATTCACAAACCGAGTCTGGAAGATGTCTTCATCCGTCGCACCGGCCATCGCTTCTGGACGGAAAACGAGAGCCCAGAAGCAGGCGAATAGTCGAGTCTCTTCGAAGATCAACCACAGAGGCGAAGAGGCACGGAGAAGAATCCAAGCGGGTTGTCGGCCAGGACGGCCTTACTGGTTTTGTTGGCTCCGCTCGGCGGCGTCCGCTTTGAGCTCGGCGCGGAGCGCGTCGTCCTGCCGTCCCTGCAGCCGATAAAGTCTCGCCAATCGTCGCCATGGCTCGGCAGAGTCGGGTTGAAGCTGCGCCGCTGTTTCCTGAAAAGCGGTAGCACGGGCCTGATCGCCGAGCTGACTCCACGCAACCGAGCGGCCCTGCGCGAGCATGAAGTCGAACGTGCCGTCCACGCTGTGAATGCCCGCTGGTGCAGAGCGCTCGGCGGAATCGAAGGCATGCAATGCGCTCGCGGGCTGGTTTGACTTTAAGTAAAGATAGCCGAGCTTCGATTCCAGGGAGTATGGCCGCGCCGAAAGCGCAGCCGCACGTTGCATTGCGCCAACCGCGTCAACAGGCCGTCCGCGAGCCTGATAGAAGTCGGACAGGGCGGCAAAGGTTACATCGTTCGGCTCCAGCGAGGCAGCCGTCAGATACTCCTGCTCTGCTTCGTCGAAACGGCCGGAGCCATACAACAGGTTTCCTCGCAGCCAATGTAGGAAGGAACTGCCGCTGAAAATCTCGAGGGCGTTGTCGGTCGCGGTAAGGGCCTCAGAGTTGCGGCCGAGCGTAGAAAGAACCGCAGCGGCGTTCGCCCACGCATTGAACGCTTGCGCGCCGGTTCCCTTGGGCGGCTGCGGAGGCAGTGCAGCGCTGGCGCAGTTTACGGAATAGCGCGGAAGCAGGTTTTGCGCGCCAGGCGCATCACGGCGCACGAAAACCGCCGAAACCTCGTCGAGGTAAACCGGCTGCCAGACAGGGCTGTTGCAGAAATCCTGCAGGCGAACCAGTTCGATGCCATCGAAGCGTGCCAGCGGCAACAGAATCGTGTTGACGTTGTGCTGCCGGCTTTCATCCCGCCACAACGAAGAACCGAGCGGGCTTTGCAACAGTTTGCTGTTGCGCTCAATTGCCTGCACGCCGAAGACCGGCGCGCGTCCGTCGATGGTGTCGCGGAGCTGCGGACCGAGCCTCCAACTGACAAAGCCGCCTTCGTTATACGTATTGAAGAGTTCTCCCGGAAGGTTGTTACTCTCGATGAATTCGGCCGCGCGCTCGGGGAACCACCAGCTCAATCCGGCGCCAAACGCGCTTTCCGAAGAACCACGCATATAAAAGCGATTGGTCGCCAGATCGAAGCAACGGACGACGACCAGCAGCGCCAGAATCGCAACCGTTGCGCCGGTCAGGATGAAGCGCGCTCGCTCGGTGGGGAGGCGCAAGCTGAAGCGAGCCAGCGCCTCGCCCAGAATCGGACCTCCGACGACCACTACGACACAGGCGAAGATCGCGCCCATGCGAACATATCGCGTCGCGACATAGCTGGCGCCGAGTAGCAGGATCGCCGCTCCCCATTGCGAACGCCGCACCGCCAACCCCGCAGCGACCAGTGCGATCGCCAGCAGCAGGTAAAGCGCGCCGGCCGTTTCACGGAGCGAAAGCGAGGCGCCGATCGCCGCCCAGGTCAGCGGTAGTTTGCTCCATTCCGCAATCAGATATTCGTGCTGGCTGTTGACTCGCTGCTGAACGAGGAGAGCGCGATAGATTCTCCAACCCCAGGGATTCGCCAGCGTCGCCAATACACTTGCCGCTAGCCAGGGTGCGGCTCCGCGGAGTCGCTGAACGGCAGCGGTTCGCTGCGGCTTATCAAGGGCCGCATCTAAAACCTCTGCGGCGCTATAAGCCGCGATTACCGCTATCCCGGCAACGAAGCCGAGATGAAGATTTACCCACGCAATCATCAGCAATGGCAAGAGCCAAAGCTTTGCGCCGCCTCTAATATGCTGTTCCCAGAGAATGCCGAGGAACGCCGCAAACAGGACCACGGTGAACATGTCGGCGCGCGGCGTGGTTCGCAATGCGATGAGAGGAACCGCGAGTATGGCGAGGGCCGCGCCGGTTGCCGAGTTCTTGCGGAGCAATAACGCGATGGCGCCCACACATGCGGCCGCGCCAATCCAGGAAAGCAGCGCGTAACCGCCGATGAGGTAAGCGAGGTAAAAGATGAGCCCCGCGCCGACGGGATAAATCCACGGCTGTCCCGCAGCAGTGTACGAGAGGACGTCGACCGATGGGATGGAGTGATGCTGAATGATCCAGCGGCCGGTCGCCATTTGCCAGCCGAGATCAAAATCCGAGACGGTGCGGAGTCCCGCAAATAGTGCATAGATCAGGGTCAGCACGGCGAGCACAAGAAACAAACTCCGATTTGGCGCAGCGTCTCCTGCAATGCGGCCAGCGCTCGAGCTGCGAGCGTCGATTGCTGCTGCCTGGCTCAGATGTGCATCGGTCGATGGCATCGGATCTTTACTTCGCGTTACGGATGATGAGGTGCGGTTTGTGCTGCGGTGATCGCCCTGAGTTCAGCCTGATTGGCATCTTCGGGATGACCTGCGTCCCGATAGAGTTGCGCCAGCTGTCGCCACAGCGGAGGAGCGTTAGGATTGAGTTGCGTCGCCTGCCGCTGAAATTCGATCGCGCGCGGCAGATCGCCAAGTTGTTTCCAGGCGATCGCGCGGCCCTGCGCCAGAATCACGTCGAACGTATTGTTGTCGGCAGAGTGCAGACCCTTGGGCGCGCTATGATCGGCTTCTTCAAAGGCGCGCAACGCATTCTTCGGCTCATTAGCGCTCAAGTAGAGATACGCCAGCTTCGACTGGAACGAATAAGGCTTCGGCGACAATGCGGCGGCATGTTGCATGGCCGCGACCGCCTCCTGCTTACGGTTGTGTTCGCGGTAAAAGTCCGACAACGCTGCCCAGGTAACGTCACTCGGCTCAAGCGACGCGGCGGTACGAAGCTCGGCCTCGGCCTCGTCAGTTCGACCCAGAGCCGCCAGAACGCTTCCGCGCAGCCAATGCGCAAACGGACTATCGGGAAAGATCGCCAGACTATGTTCGGTGGCGGCGAGGGCGTCGTAGTATCGCCCTAGCGCAGCGAGCACCGCGCCCGAGTTGAGCCAGGTGTTGAAAGCCGCGGCTCCGCTCGCCGAGGGCGCCTGCGGCGGCAGAGGAGCGGTTGCACAATTCACGCCGTAGCGTTGCAGCAGATCGTCGGCGTGCGGAACGTCCCGTCGCACGAAGACAGCAGAGACTTGGTCCAGATAAACCGGCTTCCACAGCGTGCTATTGCAGAACAACTGGAGGCGCACCATCTCGATTCCATTCTGCCGTCCCAGCGGAAGAATAATCGTATTCAAGTCGTAGCGGCTTGCCTCCTGCTGCCAGGCAGGTGAATCGGGCGAACTTTGCAGCAGGCCGCCATTGTGCTCGATGGCCTCGGCCCCATACAGCGGATCGCGTCCGTCGATAGTTACCAGACGCTCCGGCCCGAGTTTCCAACTGAGGAAGCCGCCCTCGTTATAACTGTTGAAGACCTGACCGGGAAGATTGTTGTTCACGATGAATTCGGCCGCGCGTTCCGGGAACCACCAGCTCAACCCGGCGCCGAAGGTGCTTTCGGTCGCTCCGCGCAGGTAGAAGCGATTTGTGGCAAGGTCGAAGCAGCGCACCGCGACCAGAACCGCAAGCGCCGCGACCGCAGCAGCGGCCGCGGAGCGCACCCATGACTTCTGCACTCGCACACCGCATCGGTAGAGCGCATCGGTGAGAATCGGGCCGGCGACGATGACCAGCACACAGGCAAAGACTGCGCCCATGCGAACGTAGCGAGTCGCCACATAGCTTCCACCCAGCAGCAGGATTGCCGCTCCCCATTCGGCGCGCAGCAAAGCAAGCAACGCGGCGAGAATCGCAATCGCCAGCAGAATGTAAAGCGCCCCACCCGGTTGCCGTAACGAAAGCGAGTTGAAGATGGCGCTGGGCGTCAGCGGCAGTCCAATCCACTCCGCGAGCAGGAAGACATGCTGGCTCTCAACCCGTTGCTGAAGGGCAATCGCGCGGTAAATTCCCCATCCCCACGGATTTACGAGTGTAGCGACTACACTTGCCAACAGCCACGGCGCGGCGCGATGCAAGCGTTGTACCGCTTCAACGGGCTTCGTGCGTGAGGCAATCGCCTCCAGAAGCTCGGTTCCGGCGTAGGCGACCAGCAACGCGAGCCCCGCGATGAATCCAAGATGAAGATTCACCCACGCGACCATCAGAACCGGCAGCAGCCAGAGTTTCGCGGCGCCGGTGCGATGCTGCTCCCACAAGATCGAGAGATAGGCCGCGAACAAGACGACGCTGAACATATCGGCGCGCGGCATGGTGCGAAGCGCGATTACCGGTACAGCCAGGATCGCGAGTGCTGCTCCCATGACGGTGTTCTTGCGCAGCAGCAATGCGATAGTACCAACGCAGGCTGCAGCCGCAAGCCACGAGATCAGTCCGTAGCCGCCGAGAAGGTATGCCACGTAGAAGACAAGTCCGGCGCCGACCGGATAAATCCACGGCTGTCCGGCGGCGGTGTAGGACAGCACGTCGACCGAAGGAACCGAATGATGGTGAACAATCCAGCGGGCAATCGCCATCTGCCAGCCGAGATCGAAGGTGGCCACGGTTCGCAGTCCCGCAAACACGGCATAGATGAGAGCGAGAGAGGCGAGCAGATAAAACAGGCGGCGGGCAGAAGCAGGATCACCTGGAACCGGGGAACCTGTAGCAGCCAGGTGCACATCTGCGGGGGATGAACTCATGAGGCTTCTGCGGCAGTCATCATAGCATCAGTTGCGATCGGCTCGCGCGCGGTAAGCGCGTCGTGACTGTTAGAATAACTGCAGATCGCAATGCTGGCCTGTAACCGAATAGTCCAACTGATAACCGGCAACTGACAACGGATTTTATGGCAACCCAAACATCTGCACTTCCGGCGACGCTGACTCCGGCCAGCGCCGGCACGTTTCTTCCTTCCGTATCGCTGTGGTGGCGTGAGATCGTGCGCTTTTACCGGCAGCGCACGCGAGTCGTCGGGGTCATCGCCTCGCCGTTGTTGTTCTGGATCGTGATCGGCTCGGGCTTCGGAACTTCGTTTCGCTCCAGCGGCGCGGGCGGTCAGCACTATCTGGAGTTCTTCTTTCCCGGCGCGCTGATCATGATCGTGCTGTTTACCGCCATCTTCACCATGATGTCGGTGATCGAAGACCGCAAGGAAGGCTTCCTGCTTTCGGTGCTGGTTGCGCCGGTGAGTCGCTCGGTCATCGTACTGGGCAAGGTGCTGGGCGGAGCAACGCTTTCCACTCTGCAGGGAATGATCTTTCTGGTCTTCGCGCCCGCGGTCGGCGTGCATTTCACGCTGGTCAGCTTTGGGCTGACGGTGCTGGCGATCTTCCTGGTTTCGTTTTCACTGACGGCGCTCGGTTTCATCATTGCCTGGCCGATGGATTCGACGCAGGCGTTTCACGCGATCATCAATCTCTTCCTGATCCCCCTGTGGCTGCTTTCCGGATCGTTGTTTCCGCTCTCCGGGGCGTCGCTGTGGATTCGAATTCTCATGCGGATTAACCCGCTGACCTACGGGACGGAAGCGTTGCGCTCGTTGCTGTTTCCAGCTTCAGCCTCGACGGATTTGCCGTTAAGCGGGAATTTCGCGGTGCTCGGGCTGTTTACGCTGGTGATGTTCGCGTTGTCGTTCCTGGTGGCAAACCGTCGCAGTACGAAACCGGCAGCCTAAATGCAACTGAGCCCGATATTTTTTCCCACCCTCGACGCGGTGCTGAACGGCTCCAGCGCGGTGCTGATCGGTTCGGGCCTATACTTTATCAAGCGCGGCCGAGAAGAAGCGCACAAGCGCATGATGCTCGCCGCATTCGCAACCTCCAGCCTTTTCCTGATCTCGTATCTCTACTATCACCTGGTGTTGCGCGCCGGAGTCACGCATTTCCGGGGACAAGGACTTTCGCGGCCGTTTTATTTCACGCTGCTCCTCTCTCACACTTTGCTGGCCGTGGTAGTTGTGCCCTTCATCCTGATCACCCTGGCGCGCGCTCTGAAGGGACGCTTCGAGCGGCATAAAAAGATCGCGCCCTACACCTTCGCGATCTGGATGTACGTCTCGGTCACGGGCGTAGTGATCTACGTGATGCTGTACAAGATTTTTGCGCCATAAGGCCCAAGTTACCCTTGCGCAGTGACCGACCCGTATTTGCGTGCACCGGTTCAGCAGGAAGCACCAAACGCAAACTTTACGCGAACGCATGGGCGTTCCAGGAGACAAGTATGGCTTGGGCGTATCTTGTGGCTGCAGGACTATTGGAAATCGGGTGGCCTCTCGGCTTGCGAATTGCGGAAAATCCCGCGACCCGGATGCGGGGCGTTATCACCGCCGTCGTATTTATGGCGGCCAGCGGAGCCTTGCTCTGGATGGCGCAGAAACAGATCGCGATGGGCACGGCCTATGCAGTGTGGACTGGCATTGGCGCGGTCGGCACGCTGACGGTCGGCATCCTGTTTTACAGTGAACCCAGCAACTTGATGCGCCTCGGGTCCGCGTCGCTGATTGTGTTTGGCATCATCGGGCTGAAGCTCGCGCACTGATGACGGCGCGGCCCCTCACGGCTGTTGTGTTCGGACTGGCCGACACGACAACCCTCATCTCGCTTTAGCGGCTCACCTTTACTCGACGTTCGCGCAAACCGTACAGGCCCCCAGGACTTTCACACGGAAGACGGCCCCATAGCTTCTGGACCCGCCGGCGAAGGTTGTGCCGTACAAGTTTTCCGCGCCCACCTGCACCAGCGAGGAGGTAGGGAGTGCGCCCCCGGGAAAGTTGTGCAGTGTGGTCAGGGCGCCACCGGGCGTGATTTTGTAAACCGTGCCACCGTTGTGGGCACCGCCCTCGAAGGTTGTGCCGTAGAAGTTCCCGTCACTGGCCTGTAGCAGCGCGGCGTAAGGGAAGAAACCGTCGCTCGATCCGGCAAAGCTGTGCAAGGTGGTCAAGGTGCCGCCGAGGGTGATTTTGAAGACCGTGCCGTCGCCATTGGCCCCGCCGCCATAGGTTGTGCCGTACAGATTCCCGTCACTGGCCTGCACCAGCCCACCATAAGGACTGTCGCCGTCGGTGCAGTTGGGTTGCGAGCAAAAGCTGTAGAGCGCTGTCACCGTGCCGCCGGGGGTCATCTTGAAGACCGTGCCCAGGCCATTGAGGCCGTTGACCCCACCGTTCAGCGCGGTTCCGTAGAAGTTACCGTCGGTCGCCAGTACCAGCCCGGCGTAAGGCCAGAAACCGTCGTAGGAGTCGAAGCTGTGCAGCGTGGTCAGGGTGCCGCTGAGAGTGATTTTGAATACTGTGCCACGGCCAACTCCGCCGCACGAGGAAGTTCCGCCGTCGAAGGTTGTCCCGTAGAGATCTCCATCGCTGCCCTGCACCAGAGCGTCAGAAGGGTCAGCGCCGTCGGTGCAGTCGCTTTGCGAGCAAAAGCTGTACAGCGTGGTCAGCGTACCTTGGGGGGTGATTTTGAAGACGGTACCGCAGGTCCCGTAAAAGCAGCCCGTGCCGGTCCCGCCCACCTCGGTTGTTCCATAGAAGTTGCCGTCGCTGGCCTGCACCAGCCCGGACTGGGGGTTAGCGCCGTCGCTGCAGTTGGGTTGCGAGCAAAAGCTGTAGAGCAGCGTGACCGTTCCGCCGGGTGTCATTTTGAAGACCGCGCCGCAGCCGTTGGTGCTGAGGCAGTAATTGCCAGTCGGGTTAGCCCCACCCCCGAAGGTTGTCCCATAGAAGTTACCGTCGCTGGCGTGCACCACCCCGGCTTCAGGATTAGCGCCATCGCCCGGCGGCCCCTGAAAACTGTAGACCGTGCTGAAGAACTGTGCCGGCGACGCAATGGCGGTCGCGGCGCAAAACAGGAACAGGATGCAAGCGATCTTGAACAGCGACGGTTGGTTCATAGTGCCTACCTTTATGGCCTCGCGCCGGCGCGAGCCGGGGGCCTAGAGACGATTGCCAGAAGTGTGAGTGCAATGGCCAATGGGGCGAGCGCCGCTGGCCTCACTCGTAAGTCGAGGTCGGAAGTTGAAGCTACGATCCGCCGCTGAGCCATGATCATCTCGCCATTTCCGGCTCGATAATCGCGAGAGGATATCAATGCACCGCCGGCAGCACAACTTAATTTAAGATTACGATTCAACCCATTGAGAGCACATGGCTTATCTGGCTCGAGTTGAATATTGCGGAAAAGAAAAAAGCGACCGGGGAGCGCCGGTCGCATAGGGTTGAGGCCTTGTTGTCGCAGCGGTTACTGCGGGGTGGCCACGAAGCCGCTGTTGATAGGTGCCGTACCGTAGAAGCCAACCAGAGCACCCGAGTCGTTGATGCCGTTGACGATGGTGGTGCCAACGCCTTGAGGATCGTCGACCGTGTTGTACTGGCCGTTGCTCACGGTGTAGACGAAGCCGTGCGTCAGCCCGCCCTGATCCATCCATGCACCGACGACCTGGCCTTGATTATTCAGTCCCAGCGCCTGGGTGAAGCTGCTGCTGGGAACGTCCAGCTGGAGGAAGATGCCGGCATTCAGCAGCCAGCCGTGGTTAACGCCGTTGCCGTCGATGAAGAAGCCGCAAACTTCGCCGGAGTTGTTGATGCCGGTGGCCTGCGCTCCGCCGACCGCGCCGGGGATGGTGATGACTTCGAAGATGCCGCCGACTTCGTCGTAGATGTACGGAAAGTCGGGGGTGCTGTTGTTCTGGCTATTGCTGTAGTAGCCCGCAGCCTGCTGGTGGTCATTCTGGCTCAGTAGCTGGTTGAATATGGTGCCAGGAAAATCGACAGTGGTGTAGGTGCCGTTGCTGGTGTGATAGAAGCCATGGGTGTTGCCGTTCTGGTCGACGTAGAAGCCGGAGGTCGCGCCGTTATTGTTGATGCCGATGACCTGCGTCATCATCGAGTTGGGATAGTTCTCAGGACTGAAGGAGTTCGGCAAGGTCATGACGAATCCCTGGTTCTGGAAGAAGTTATGGTATCCGGCGATGGTCCAGCTGTTGTTGATGCCGAGCAACTGGGTGAAGGGATCACCGGGATCACCGGGATCGACGACTTTCACGAACTGGTAGCTCTGGGCCCACGAAGCACTGCTCAGCAGTAACGCGAACGCCAGGGCGATAAAGAATCGAATGCTTTTCATCTCATGCTCCTCATGAATGTTTTTGCGGTGGGCAGGGAATGTGGCAATGCCTCAACCGCGGTTTTCTGACGCCACAGGAAGACTGGTTTTACTGAGTGGGTCTTAATTTCCCGCTCATCTGGAAATGCGACGTTGGCTTCGGAATTCCCTCACCGCCTGGAATATTTCTGAATTTTTTTCTGCGACACGGTTGAGGTCGCCGGAACGTGGTGGTAAGTGAGGACTAGCGGGCCCAACAGCTTTTCTTTCTTCTTGTGCGCGATGATAATCAGGCATGGCGGATCCAGGGGCAGAACCCTTCTCTGATTTCGCGACAGGTGACGAACCAGTCCGCGGTTTTCTTCATCGTGCTGCCGGAACCGGTGTCGGAAGCCTGGTACTCACTCACGGGGCAGGAGGAAACTGCACAGCTCCTCTGCTGGTGGCACTGGCGGAGCAATTGGCCGCAGCTGGTGTGAACACCTTGCGCTGCGATCTGCCTTTTCGTCAACGGCGTCCAACCGGACCACCGTCGCCGTCCGATGCCACGCACGATCAGGAAGGCCTGCGCCGCGCTGTACATTTAATGAAAGAGAAGTTCGGGGGGCGCGCATTTCTCGGCGGAGTGTCCTATGGTGGCCGGCAAGCGAGCATGCTGGTCGCGCGTGACGGGAAGTTGGTCGAAGGATTGCTGCTCTTGTCCTATCCGCTGCATCCGCCGGGACGGCCCGCGCAACTGCGGACCGCGCATTTTCCCGCGATTCACGTTCCGGCGCTGTTTGTGAGTGGAACGAAGGATGCGTTTGGCTCGCAGCAGGAATTGCAGCAGGCGATAAAGCTGATCCCGGGAAGAGCGGAATTGTTTCCGGTGGAAGGCGCGGGGCACGGACTTTTGCAGAAATCGAATCGCAACCAATTGCCGGCGGCAATTGCGCGGGAGTTCCAATCATCTTTCTTTGAAACCAGCGGCTAGTCTTCGCGAAACAGTCCCGCCCAGGAATCATCCAAATTGTCCCAGCGGGCCCGCTCCAGCCAGTTGGCCTGGGAGTCAGGCAGGTAGAGCACGCCGTGACCTTCGGCGCAGACCATCTCTGTGCCTGACCAGTCGAGCAGGACATGCCCGAGCGCACCGATCCGGATCGGAGTGCCCAGGCGGCGGAGACAGACGCGGCAGCGCCGTTGCTGGTCGCGAATCGCCCACGAGAGCGGCGCCACCGACAAAATCAGAAATAGCCATAGCGCCACCCCATTCGCCATCGGATGAATGGAGCCATACAGCGAAATCGACAGCCAGCGCACTACGGTCCATGCAAGCAAACCGGTGAAGGCAAGCAACAGGATCGATTTGGCGACAAAGAACGACCACCAGCGCAGGCGATCGCGCGCAGAAAGTGGAGCGCGGCCCACGCCCCCGCTCGAACGCGCGTACACGATCAGCATGGCACAGCCGACCGCCAGCAGCACGAAGAGCAAGTACGACCCGAGGTATCGCCGCACCTCAGCCGTTCCGGAACTGACCATCAACAGCGAAGCGGGAAAAACATAACCCGCATTCTCGGTTAGATCCGCCAAGTCGGCTTCAACCGTGCGCGGCCGAACCCCTGGTTTGGTGCGCGCCACAGCTCCGATGCGTTCCACAAAATTGGAAAACGGAGGTGTGTTGGAATCCAGCAACGTCCATGCGGAAATATTCGCTGATAGCAGATGAAAGTTGCGCGGCAGAACTCCGATTACCGTACGCGGAGTTCCGTCCACGGTGACCCGCCTGCCCATCACCGAGCGATCGCTGTGGTATTGCAAACGCCATATGTCGTTGCTGAGGAGGACACAGTCGCTACAAGCTCGCTCATCTCCGGCGCGGAAGACGCGCCCGAGGGCCGCATTCAGGTTTAACACTTGGAAGAAATCCGGAGCCACGCGTGCCGACAGGATAGGCACCGTGCGCCGTGGAGTCTCCAGCTTGCCCGGGCCCCAGGAATACGCGGCGACATCATCCAGCAGCTTGCTGCGCTTCCAGGCGGCAGCGAGGTCAAGCAGAGTACCCGAAGGGACACGCCGGAACTTGCCGTTCAAGCTGACGACGTCTACTCGCTGGGCATCCGGAATCGGCGAAGAGAAAAATGCGCGGGCTGCCGGGATGATGCCGCCGATCAGGGTTACGATCACGACAGCCAGGCCCACAGCCGCGAGGCACGTTGACGGTGAACGCCGAATGCGATCGCTGCGGCGTAAAAACTCGGTGCGGTCGAAGCGCAACCAGAATGCGGCAGGAAAGGCGCTCCAGCAGAATCTGGCCAACTCCTGTTGGTTTTTGCGGTTGAGGCTGCCACTCTCCGCCAGAAAGAGACACCAGTGCAAGGCCTGTTGCGTCCAGGTCTTCCTCCATTCGACGCGCGATCTGGCGGGCGCAATCCAACTTGCTAGCCAGATGATTGCTCGACTGCTGACAAGAGTCCTCTGCGCTGGGTCGGGAAAAAACATTGGAACACTAAAGTGAGATGACGAAAACCGCTACTGGGCGCGAAATTCTATGCGACCCGGGGCCCGCGACGAAGTGATGGTGCCTGATTTTATTGCAAAGTTGCGCAAAACCCGCTGCAATCAACAGTTGCAAATGAATCGATTTCACGATATAAAGCCAGACAATCTCGATCTGCTCTGGCTGAATTAAGGGTGGGGCCCGTTGGAGCCCTTCACAAGGCGTATTTGGGGTCGGGGTGTTGCGCATACGCCCTGCGGCTCTGACGCAATATCTTAACGGACGCGGGTATGGCAGCCGGAAACGCTTGCCCGTCGAACAGTTATTCCCGTTCCCATGTACTCGCGATCGATAACCTCAGAACGACTCCGGGCGACCGCTTCGCGGGTGCCCCGGTGCATATCGTTTCTAATGACGCTGGCGGGTGTCGCGGCGGCTGGTACCGAGTCCCTGTACGCCTCTGTCAGCGATCCGTCTGCCACCACGATCTTCGATCCGGTTTCGACTCCGGCGCACGATATTTACCATTTGTCGCTGTTTGTGATGGCAATCTGCCTGGCCATTTTCCTGGTGGTTTTTAGCCTGATCCTCTATGCCGCGGTGAAGTTCCGCCGGCGTCCAACCGACGATGATTGCGAGCCGCCGCAGATTTATGGCAGCAACCAGGTTGAGCTGGCTTGGACGGTCATTCCGATCCTCATTGTCGTGGTGCTGTTTCTGGCGTCGGCGCGCGTGATCCACGCAGTGGAAGACGCGCAGATGCCCGCAAACGCAGTTGAGGTTACTGCCATCGGACACCAGTTCTGGTGGGAGTTCCGGTATCCGGGCTACGGATTTGTAACGGCCAACGAGCTCCACGTGCCGGTGAGCCCCGCCGGAAAATCGCTGCCGACCCATATCACTCTACTTTCCGCCGACACGGACCACAGTTTTTGGGTCCCTCGATTGGCCGGGAAAACCGACCTTATTCCGAACCGGCGCAACGAGATGTGGATTGAGCCCCACGATGTGGGACACTATGTCGGGCAATGCGCGCAGTACTGCGGCGTGCAGCATGCCAAAATGCTGTTGAATGTGATGGTCGACAGTCCCGCGGATTTTCAGGCCTGGGTGAAGCAGCAGCAGGCGCCGGCCGTCTTGTCCGATCAGGTCGCCGCTGGCAGAAGGGTGTTTGAAGACAATGCCTGCATGAACTGCCACACCGTCAAAGGTACATCGGCACAGGGGACCTTTGGTCCTGACCTGACGCACCTGATGAGCCGCAGCACGATTGCCTCGGGCGCGGCCCCGAATGACGAGCAGAATCTGAAGCTGTGGGTGGAAAACCCGGATGCGATCAAGCCTGGCTGCCTGATGCCGGCGATGCAGCTTAACCAGGCGGACGTGAACGCGCTGGTAGCGTACCTCATGAGCCTGAAATAGATCAGGAGAACTGAATGGCTGAAGCAACACCGATCGTCCCATCGTTAGCGCCACTTGCGATCTCGCCGGAGCTTGCGGCAAGACCACCCTTGGTGCAGGTGCTGCACGATTGGATTGTCACGGTCGATCATAAGCGCCTGGGCCTGATGTATTTCAGCTACGGGATCGTGATGCTGGTGGTCGGCGGCGTGGAGGCGTCGATCATGCGGGCGCAGTTGGCGGTGGCCAACAATCATCTGGTCTCGCCGGAAACCTTCAACCGCATGTTCACCATGCATGGCACCACGATGATTTTCTTCGCGGCCATGCCGATCGTGTTTGGATTTGCCAATTACCTGCTGCCACTGATGATCGGCGCGCGCGACATGGCTTTCCCGCGGCTGAATGCCTGGGGCTTCTGGATGACCGCCTTTGGCGGGATACTGCTGTATTTCAGTTTTGTCGGTGGTTTCGGACTTTACGGCGCGGGCAGCGCGCCCGATGTGGGCTGGTTTGCGTATGCGCCGCTCACTTCGCCGGCATTTTCGGTCGGCCACAGTACCGATTATTGGATCATCGCGCTTTTGATCAGCGGGTTCGGCAGCATTGCTACGGCGGTAAACATTCTGACGACGATTGTTTGCATGCGCTGCCCGGGCATGACCTTGAGGCGGCTGCCATTACTGGCGTGGATGAATATCGTGATGGCGTTTCTGGTGCTGGTTGCCATCTCGCCGCTCACCGCCGCACAGATCATGCTGCTGCTGGATCGTTATCTGGGCTCGCACTTCTTCGATACCCAAGCCGGCGGCTCGGCTGTCATCTGGATGCACTTCTTCTGGATCTTTGGCCATCCTGAGGTCTACATTCTGGTGCTGCCCGCATTTGCGATCATCTCCGAAGTGATTCCGGTGTTCTCGCGCAAGCCGATTTTCGGCTACAACATCATGGTTGCGGCGACGATTGCCATCGGATTCATCAGCCTGAGCGTGTGGGCGCACCACATGTTCACCATCGGCATGACCTCGTACGCGAACGCGTTCTTCGTAGCCTCTACCGCAGCGATCGCTGTTCCCACGGGGATAAAAATCTTCAACTGGGTCGGAACCATGTGGGGCGGCAAGATCCACTACACGGTCGCGATGCTGTTTTGCATTGCCTTCCTCTGCCAGTTCCTGATCGCAGGCCTGACCGGAATCATGCTGTCGGCTGCGCCGTTCGATTGGCAGCTGGGCAACTCTTACTTCGTCATCGCTCATTTCCATTACGTCATTCTCGGCGGCATCATCTTCGCTGTGTTCGCGGGCACGTACTACTGGTATCCCAAAGTTACGGGACGGATGATGAGTGAAACCCTGGGAAAATGGCATTTCTGGCTGTTCCTGATCGGGTTTCATCTGACCTTTGACTTCATGCACATTCCCGGGCTGTTGGGCATGCCGCGCCGTATTTATACCTACGACGCCAGCCGGGGCTGGGAGATGTGGAACCTGATCGTTTCCATCGGTGTCGTCTTTCAGGCCCTCGGCGTCCTTGCCTGGGTGTTGAACGTGGTCTGGTCGTCGCTGAAGGGCAAAGTTGCCGGCAATGATCCTTGGGACGCGTGGACCTTGGAGTGGACGACCAGTTCGCCGCCGCCTTCCTATAACTTTCCGCAGCTGCCGGTGGTGAGGAGCCGGCGGCCGCTGTGGGACATAAAACATCCGGAAGATCCGGACTGGAAGTACGAATAACCAGCCCCGTCTGTACAAGGGCGCAGATTGAGCACTAGAGGAGAAAGTTCGTGGCTGCCGCGACCATGACTGTGCCGCAACATGAAGTAGCGCCCCACGCCCATCTGCGGGGTAAGGTGGGAATGTGGTGTCTGATCATCGCGGAATCAGCCATCTTCAGTATTTTTGTCGTGGCCTATCTCTACTATGCAGGCAAGAGTCTGAGCGGACCAACGCCGGCGCAGGTACTCGACATTCCGATCTTCACCTCGATTTGTCTGTTCTCCAGCAGCTTGACAATCTGGCTGGCGGAGAAAGCCCTGCACGCCGGCGATATCAAACGCTTCGGTCTGTTCTGGTTTGTGACGATAGCGTTGGGCGCCATTTTTCTGGGCGGCACGGCGCGGGAGTGGTATCGCCTGATCTATCACGACGGCCTGACCATCAGCACCAACTTGTTCGGCACGACGTTCTACTCGCTTGTGGGACTTCATGCCTTTCACGTTACCGTAGGTCTGACCGGCCTTACGTTGATCTTGCTGTTCACCCTGTTTGGCGCGGTCAAACAGGAGCATGCGGGACGAATCACGGTATTTGCCATGTATTGGCATTTTGTGGACGTGGTCTGGGTGGTGGTGCTGTCGGTGGTTTATTTCATTACGCGATAAATGACGTATGAGCGCTGAACCACAAATTGAAAAGAAAGGCGTGCTGATGCCGGCTCCCACAGCGTGGCCCTTCAGCATGGCGATCGGAAGCGCCCTGGTTTTTTCCGGGCTGCTGACCAGCCCCGCCGTCAGCATGCTGGGCGCGATCTTCACCATCGTGGGAGCGGTGGGCTGGTTCCGCGAGGTGTTACCGCACGAGCGCGAGGAATTGGTCGAGTTGCCCGCGGAAGCACCGGTGCCTGCGGTGGCCCCGCGCAAGGTAATGCGCATGGAGGTGGTAGAGGAAGTCCATCGCGCGTGGCTGCCGCTGAAAATCTATCCCGTTTCTGCCGGCGTCAAGGGTGGCCTTGCCGGTGGGGTGGTCATGGCGATTCTCGCCGTGATCTACGGGGTCGTGGCTTATCACAGCGTGTGGTATCCGGTAAATTTGCTTGCCGGCAGCCTGTATTCGCCGGCGCAAACCCCGTCGATTGAAGCCATGCTGCACTTCCGCGCCGATTGGTTTCTGTTTGCGCTGGCGATGCACGTCACGATGTGCCTGCTTGTGGGACTACTCTACGGGGCCATGCTGCCGCTGCTTCCGCGCCATCCCATGTTATTGGGTGGGATCATCGGGCCGCTGCTGTGGACGGGTTTGCTTTATCACATTATCGGCTACGTCAATCCGCTCCTCGATGCCCGTATTAATTGGTGGTGGTTTGCCCTCTCGCAGGCGGGCTTCGGAATTGTGGCAGGTTTTGTCGTAGCGCGGCAAAACAAGGTCTGGACCGCGGAGAACCTGCCGTTAGCCATGCGTGCCGGTATCGAGGCGCCGGGCTTGATGAAAGAGCGCGACGACGAGGGCAAAAAGCGATGAAGAGACGCCACGGCGTGGCCATGATTGCATTGGGAAGTCTCTTGCTCCTCGCCGGTTGCAACCTGCCGGGAAAGCCCACGGCGGCCGATATCGTCCACCGTCCGTCGAACAACCTGGATCCGGTGGCGCTTTACCGCCAGAATTGTGCCGGTTGCCATGGCGCCGACGGCAAGTTAGGGCCTGCGCCTCCGATTGGCGATCCGGTTTACCTGGCCATTGTGAGCGACGACACGCTGCGAGAGGTTATTTCCAAGGGCAGGCCGGGTACCCCAATGTCGGCATTCGCCCAGAGCGAAGGGGGCATGTTGACCTCGCAGCAGGTGAATGCGATTGTTGCGGGCGTGCGCCAGCGCTGGGGCAAACCCGATGTCTTACAGGGTGGGACGGCGCCATCCTATGTTGCCAGGGGCGCAGGAAATCCACAGCAAGGGATGGCGGTGTTCAATAGCTATTGCGCCGGCTGCCATGGCGCAAACGGAGCAGGGTCTGACAAAGTCGGATCTATCGTCAATCCCCAGTACCTCTCGTTAGTGACCGATCAGGGGCTGCGGACCATCACGATTATCGGGCGACCGGATTTCAATGCCCCCGACTGGCGGAATAATCTTCCCGGCCATCCCATGACCGATCAGGAGATTACTGACGTTGTCGCGTGGCTGGCAGCACAGCGGCCGGCAGGAACCGTAACCGCGTCGGCGCCGGCAGCGAATCAGGCGGCGCCGGGACAGAGCGCCAGTCTAAAGAACGTGGCTTCCGGCACGGCAGAAAGCCGTCATCCAGCAAAGCAAGAGGTTTCCGGAGGACAGCAGTGAGCGAGCAGGGCACATCCGGGCAGGCAACAGCGCCCGCACGCGCGCAGGACACTTCTCGGCGAGACTTTTTCGTCAAGGTTGGTTTGCTGCTGAACGGGATCGCGGTAGCTGCGCTCGCCACCCCGGTGGTCGGCTATCTTTTATCGCCAATCATGCGCAGTAAACAGTACCGCCAGTGGGTCGACCTGGGCGAACTGGACGAGTTTCCGGAGGGGCAGACGCGCCTCGCCAAGTTCAAAAATCCGATCTCCAATGTGTGGGACGGGGCGACCGATAACCTTCCCTGCTGGGTTCGCCGTATGCACGGGGAGAAATTTCAGGTTTTCGCCATCAACTGCGCCCACCTGGGCTGCCCGGTGCGCTGGTTTCCGCAGTCGGGTCTTTTCATGTGTCCCTGCCACGGCGGGGTTTATTACCAGGATGGCACGGTCGCCTCGGGCCCACCCCCGCGCGGACTTTTCGAGTATCCCTACAAAGTGGAAGACGGTCACCTGATGATCGAAGCCGGGCAATTGCCGACGCTGGCAACGCAGGCCAGCCTGAAAACGCGGAGCAAAGAATGTCAAGGCTAGCCAAGATCGGTGACTGGTTCGAACAGCGGCTGAAGATCGAGCCGGTGCTCAAGGAGACGATGGGGCATCCGGTGCCCCGGCAATCGGCCAGCTGGTTTTACGTGTTCGGCAGCGCCGCGCTGACCGTGTTCATGCTGCAGATCTTCACCGGCATTATGCTGGCACTGATTTACGTGCCCTCTGCCGGGCAGGCGTGGGACAGCCTGCAGTACCTCAATCACGGGGTGCCGCTGGGATGGCTTCTGCGCGGCGTGCACGGCTGGGGATCGAACTTCATGGTCGCCATCGTGCTCATTCACATGGTGCAGGTGGCGCTATTTGGAGCCTACAAATTTCCCCGCGAGCTGACGTGGATCGTGGGCGTCTTTCTGCTGCTGATGACGCTGGGCATGGCCTTCACCGGCCAGGTGCTGCGCTTCGACCAGGACGCATATTGGGGGCTGGGGATCGGAGCATCGATCTGCGGGAGAGTACCGTTTATCGGCGCGTGGGTGGTCCACTTATTGTTGGGAGGCCCGATCATTGCCGGCGATACGCTGTCGCGGTTCTTCGCTCTGCATGTATTCGTCATTCCCGGGTTACTGATCGGTTTTGTCTCGCTGCACCTGCTGATGGTGCTGAAGCTTGGTATCAACGAGTGGCCGATGCCGGGACGGATCGTGCGCCGCTCAACCTACCTGCAGCAGTACTCGGAGATGACGCACAAAGACGGGATGCCGTTTGTGCCGGGCGCCGTCTGGAAGGACCTTATTTTTGCGGCGATCATCATCGCCAGCGTTCTGGTGTGCGCTGCGGTCTTCGGGCCCTACGGTCCCAGTGGCCAGCCCGATCCGACGATCGTGCAGACCGTCCCCAAGCCCGACTTTTTCTTCCAGTGGCTCTATGCGCTGCTGGCCTTGTTGCCGCCGCAGATGGAAACGCCGGCGTTGCTCATCGGCCCGGTGATCGCGCTGGGATTTCTCATCCTGCTGCCGTTCTTTGCCGGGGAAGGCGAGAAGAGCTGGAAGCGCCGTCCAATCGCGGTGGTTACGATTCTTCTGACTGCGGTTTCCTGGGGCGAATTGACGCATCTCGCCACCTATACACCGTGGAGCCCGGTCATGGACGCATGGAGTGGCGATCCGGTTCCGGTGCAATATCTAAAGGGACGCTCACCGCTGGAGCGCGAAGGATCGGCCGTCTTTCAGGAAAAGCAATGCCGTAATTGTCACTCGATCGGCGGCTCGGGCGGGCAGCGCGGTCCGGCGCTCGACAGTGTCGCCGTGCGCATGACTCATGCGCAGCTGGTGCGGCAGGTGGTCCAGGGCGGCGGCAACATGCCGGCCTACGGCAAGCAGCTCAATCCGGCGGAAGTCGCGGCCCTCGTGTCATTCCTCGACACCTTGCATCCTCCCAACCAGCCGCAGGCTCGCGATGCCGCGCGCCAGTTGTCCAGTCAGGATGAGCGACCGAAGCCAGAAATCGCACCCGTGGCGGCACAGAAATAGAAAGCGGCGCCGTAGCCCCAGGACAGGGGAGGAACAGCAGGTCCCCCGGTCGCTAAGGCTGTTCTCGCGAACTGCCTTAGCTCGGCCAGGATGACGAACGAGTAGTTCTTACCGCGCAGCCGCCGCTTCCGGCACCTGGTAAATGCTGTACCACGGCGTGGCAGCCTTCAGCGCACTGTTCACGTTGCTGATGTTCTTCACGCCTTCATCCTTCAGCCATGCCTCAAAGGCCTTGCCCCCCTGCTGCGCGTAGATGGGAATGCCGTCTTTCCAGGTGGCCCGTCCGCAGAGCACGCCGTTAAACTTCACGCCCGATTCGGCGGCGAATTCCAGATCCTCGATGAACTCGGGATTGCTCACGCCTGCCGACAGGTAGATAAATGGCTTGCTGGTTGCGCCTGCCGCTGCACGATAGTGATCGAGCGCTTCTTTCCTGCTGTATACCTTCGTTCCCTTGAACGAGCGCGCGCCCTCGACGAACTGCATGTTGATGGGAATCTCCACCTTCAGCACGTCAACGCCGTAGCGGTCTTTCGAAAACTCCTTCATCGAGGTTGCGACGACTTCCGGTTTCAGCTTGGCGAACTCGGCGCCCTTCTCATCGATGCCTTCCTTATAGCCGACGAGTTCGAGAAAGAATGGGATGTCGTTGGCGCGGCACTCGTCGCCGATGCGCTCCACCCACGCGTGCTTGAGGTCGTTGATCTTTTGGTCGTCGTAAGGCGAGTAGTAGAGCAGGATCTTCACACAATCGGCCCCCGCTTCCTTCAACCGCTTCGACGACCATAGATCGAGCAGGTCGGGCAGGCGGCCGGGGGTCTGTTTGTCGTAGCCGGTCTTCTCGTAGGCGAGCAGCAGGCCAGAGCCCTTGGCACGGTGCTTCGAGGCGGGCAGTCCCCACTCGGGATCCAGCAGAATGGCGCTGGCATGCTGGGTCAGGACTTCGGCGACGTAAGTCTTGAACTCGATCAGATTGTGGTCGCTGGCGTTCGCGCCCAGCGCTTTTTTGAGCGAGCCGCGCTGGTCCATGGCGGCCGCAGCAATGACGCCGCGATCATTGGAAACAGCCTTCATGCCCGCGAGTTTTCCAGGAGTGAGCTTCATGATGAGACCTCCACGGGCGAACGCCCGGTTTCGAGTAAAGGGTTGTAGTGCAATTCCGCCGGTTTCCAACCCAGAATAGCGCTTGTACTCGGGGAACCCAGGGCTGGGACCACCCGGCGCGGGACAAGAAATTCTAAACGAATCCAGAGTAGCGTGCGAGCGAGCCTCAGGAGGGACGGCTACCGGAGGACTTGACCCAACTTTCCGCTGCCGATAACCTCGGCCACCTTCGTAATATCCGGAGACAAAACGCGATCGTCGGACAGCGTGGGCGAAACCGCTCGAATGGCTGTCAACGCCATTTTTCCGCGTCTGCTGGTCTCCAGCGGAGCGCGGAAATCGTGCGCTTGCGCCGCGGCGAGCGCCTCGATGGCCAAGACATTGCGAGTATTCGCCACGATGCGCTGCAGCTTATTCGCGGAGGTCATTCCCATCGAGACGAAGTCTTCCTTGTTGCCGGAAGTCGTGATGGAGTCGACGCTGGCAGGATGGGAAAGAACCTTGTTTTCGTTTACTAAGGCGGCTGCCGTAACCTGCGCCATCATGAAGCCCGAGTTCAGTCCCGCCCCCGCCGCCAAGAATGCCGGCAAGCCTTCGTTGAGCGCGGGATTCACCAATCGCTCCAGACGCCGCTCGGAGATGCCGGCAAGCGCCGAAAGCGCAATGGCCATGAAGTCGAGCGAAAACGCCAGCGGCTCGCCGTGGAAGTTGCCGCCGGACAGCACAGCGCCCGGTATGGTTACGCCGACGGCGCGCTTGGGAGCTCCCACCTTGCGCTCTTCGGGAAAAACCAGGGGATTGTCCACGGCGGAGTTCATCTCGATCTCGAACACCCGGCGGCAGTGCGCCAAGGTGTCGCGAACCGCGCCGTGTACCTGCGGCATACAGCGCAGAGAATACGCGTCCTGGACCTTCTGACATTCGAGGTGAGATTCGCGGATGACGCTGCCCTCGAGCATGCGACGCAGGTTCCGGGCGACCTGCAACTGTCCCGCGTGCGGACGCGCGTTCTGAATGCGGTCATCGAAAGCGACATCGGTCCCTTTAAGAGCGTCGAGGGTGAGCGCGCCGATAATATCCCCGGCATCGGCGAGAACCTCCGAGGCAAGGCTGGCGAGCACGCCGACGGCGAGCATGCCCTGAGTGCCATTAATCAGTGAAATGGCCTCTTTCGCGTGCAATTCCAGGGGCTTAATCTCCGCTTTCTTCATGGCGGCGGCGGCGCTCGTCGGCTTTCCGTCGTAAATCACATCGCCTTCCCCGATCATTCCCAGCGCCAGATGCGACAACGGCGCCAGGTCGCCGCTGGCGCCGACGCTGCCTTGCGAAGGAATGACGGGATGCACCTGACGGTTCAACATCTCACACAAAATATCGATCACGACCGGGCGGACGCCGGAGAAGCCTTTGGCGAGCGAGTTGGCGCGCAACAGCATCATTGCCCGCGTCACGTCCTGTGCCAGTGGCTCGCCAACTCCCACGCAGTGAGAGCGCACCAGATTCAGCTGCAGCCTGTGCACGTCCTGCAAAGGGATATGCATGTCGGCGAGATGGCCAACGCCGGTGTTGACCGCATACATCGTGAGTTCGTTTTCTACCAGGTGGTCGATGACGGAGCGGGCGCGCTCCACTGCCGCTCGCGCCTCGGCTTGCAGCAGAACCGGGCGTCGCTCGTAGACCACCTGCCGGACATCGTCCAGGGTCAGGTCATTACCGTTGATATGAAGTGCGTGCATGGTGTCTCAAGTTTGCCACAGCGTAGCAGTGCGGAATCGGCGTAGTCTCGCCGCTTAATCGCCACTCTTGCCCGCCGCGGCGTGCAAGGTGAGGCGATACTTTTCCGGCAGCGGCATCCGCTTGAAATCGGGACCGACAACCAGGTGGATGCTCTCACCCTCCGCCAGCAGGGCGCGGTCGTGATGGCGCAGAATCTCATAGCTGAAGTGCAGCAGGGAATCGCGAACCTTGCGCAGCCGGGTACGGATCAGGATGAGGTCGTCGTAGAGTGCGGGCGCTTTGAAGCGGCAACGGACCTCGACCACAGCCAAACAAGTGCCATCCTGCCGCTCCATTTCGCGATAGGTGAATCCCAGATCACGCAGCATCTCGACGCGACCCACCTCGAACCAGACGACGTAATTCGAGTGATAGACGACGCCCATCTGGTCGGTCTCGGCGTAGCGGACGCGAAGCGTGGTCTCGAAAACCTTCGGCTCATAAGCCGTGGGCAGCGGTTTGTCTTCGGTTTGCAAAATGCACTCTTCACAAAAAAGCGGGCGCGCGAAAGCTTCGGGGCGCCCGCCTGATCGATTAAGGCGGCTCAGTGACTCGGGTTCTGGGCCGGCGTGGTGGTGTTGTCTTTGCCGGCATTCATCGAATCGCTTTTTGGTGCGGGTTTGCCGGTATCGGTCGCCATGGCAGGCGCGGCGCTCTTCACATATTGTCCGCGCTTGGGCTCACCTGAGCTCACGGGCTTGCCGTCGGCAAGGTAGTCGTTGAATTGCGCGGGCAACGGTACGCCGGCCATTCTTTGCAACTGATAGTGTATGTGCGGCACCGGGCCTTGTCCGCTGTTCCCACATTCTGCGATAACCTGCCCCTGTTTCACCGTATCGCCAACCTTGACCTTTAAACTGTTTTGCTTCAAATGGTTGATCAAAGAGGTCTCGCCGTTGCCGTGCGAGATGACCACCACATTTCCGTCAGCCGGATCACCGGTCGGTTTTCCCGGCGGATTGTCATCATAGTAGGTCTCGGCTTTGATCACCGTGCCATCGGCGGGAGCCAGCACGGGTTGGCCGAAGCAGTAATAGTCTTCGAGTTTGCTCCCCACGCCGCCGGGTCCCGAAAACAGCCTTCCATTCTTGAGATAGACGAAGTCAATGCCATAACGCTGGTCGTCATCGCCGGAATAGCCGTTTTCGAACAGGTTGCGTCCACCCTGATACACGAACCACTCACCATCGAAAGGAAGCTTCAGCTTGGTGGTGTCCTGATATCCGGCAAAGCGGCCTTCAGCGATGGTCGGCATGAACTTGAAGTCGAAAGAATCAATCTGGCCGCGCTGGTTGACATTGATGATCGTGATGACCGGCAGGCGGACATTGGCGAAGTTCGACAGACGCGAATAGGTCGTGTCCGGGGCGAAGATGTAGGGAATGATGGTTTCCTGCACCATCTGCGTCTCCGGGCCAAAGCGCTCGTGCATTTTCTTGTTAATCTCGGCGAATCTTTCTTCCTTGCCCGACATCCTCCTTAAGCCTTCGGAAAGTGACGCCCACATCTGGCTGGTGTCGGCATGGTTGAACATCTCGAAAATCTGACGGGCACGCGCCTCCGCCTCCGTGCTCATGACCGGATAGGGTCCGCTCGTCACCGGCTCGATGGGCGCCTGCGGCATCTTTTCATGTTCTGGAACCGCCGTTTCCTGTCCGGACGATGGCGTGGACGATGGCGCGGCTGGAGCCGTTGAGTCTTGTGTATAGCCGGCAACAGGCCATAGCAACATTGCACCTACGATCGCAATGATTGAATGCAGACGAAATCTCATCCCGTTCTCCCTGGTTATTAGCTGCGGTTTACGGACTCTTCAAGAACAGCGCCCATATTGGTCGAAGCTCATTGCTTAAACTGCCGTTGCTGCTACAGCCGCAGCCTCCACCCCAATCCGCGCGCAACGCTGTGCGGCTCGGGGACCCGGTAGGGTTGGTCGGTCTCCATAAAGGTCGACAGAAACGCAAAATTCTCGAAGAGAGGCATTGTAACAAGAGAAGGGGGAGTGCTGCTGGTTTCCGTGTCGAATCAACCGACTTGCTGCCTGATCCGGGAACGGGTTCCATGCTGGGCCGGTATGCCGCCGCTGCCAGCAGCTAGCGGCCGCTCCACCGCGGACCGCGTTTCTCCAGGAACGAGGTGACACCCTCGCGAAAGTCCTCGGTCAGGCGAATACGGGCATTTTCCTCGACCGCCGCATCCAACTGCCGGTCGATCTCCTCCCGGGAGTAGGCCTTGAGCAATCGCTTGGTCGAGACCAGCGAGGTTGGGCAATTTTGTAGCAGACTGGCAGCCAATTCGTTGGCGCGCTCCATCAGTTTTTCCGGCGCAACGACTTCATTCACCAGCCCCATGCGCAAAGCCTCGTCGGCGTGAATAATCCGTCCGGTCAGCAGCAGGTCGCGCGCCTGCTTTTCTCCCACACTCCGCAACAGGAAAACCGATACCAGCGCCGGAATGAATCCGATGCGCGCCTCAGTGTAGCCAAATCTGGCATCGGAGGAAGCGATCGTAAAGTCGCACAATGTCGCCAGACCGCAGCCGCCTGCAAGGGCCGGGCCGTTGACCGCGGCGATCGTAACCCGAGGAAAATCGTAAAGCGTTCGAAACAGTGTCCTCATCAGGCGCGCCTGCCTCATGGAGTCGTTCTGGCTCTCCTCCGGACTGAGGCCGGCAATGGAGCGCAATGTGTCGAGATCCATACCTGCGGAGAACGCCTTACCTGCACCGGTTAGCAGGACGACCTGCGCATGCGACCGCTCGACCGCGGAGAGCGCATCCAGAAGCTCATCCAGCAGTTCGTAGCTGATCGCGTTGCGCTTCTCGGGACGGTTCAGCGTGATCGTGG
>Ga0335073_10000362_pt1 | contig 59781 bp, 61 predicted proteins | sample Lox_Sample_22_FD_207093 | JGI IMG/M metagenome (GOLD analysis project Ga0335073, IMG submission 207093) | Soil microbial communities from Loxahatchee National Wildlife Refuge, Florida, United States - Lox_Sample_2.2 | ecosystem: Environmental > Terrestrial > Soil > Wetlands | place: USA... | reverse complement strand
AGTCCGGCATCCAGATCAGGCCTTCGGAGTCTGGAACCATCTTTGGCGCTTCTGGACTCTTGTCGTCGCGATAGAACACCTTGGCCACGGTTTCGCCCGCATCGGGCGCCAGCGCGGAGATATACACCAGTGCCTTCACGCGATCTTCTCGCACCGCCGCGATCACCGCTCCGGAATACGCGTGTCCCACCAAAACCACCGGCCCGGTGGTCCGCTTCAGCGTCCAATTCAACGCCGCCGTGTCGTTAGTTAACGAGGTCAGCGGGAGCGGCGCGCACATCACGTTCAGCCCGTGCTGCTCTAGCGGAACAACCACGTTGCTCCAGCAGGATCCATCGGCCCACGCCGCATGCACCAGAACGATCGTCGAGTTCTCCGGAAACTCTCCTTTCTTTCCTGCGCCGAAGGGGCCGTAAGCGCTGTTTCCCGCGTTGTTCGTCTGCGCAGCTTTCGCCAACGGCCCTTTGAATGCCAGGCCCAGCGACGCTGCCGTCAGGGCGCAAAGAAACCCGCGACGTTCCAACTTTGGGCCCGGCTCGCTCATCCCGCGCTCCCGCTACCCGCACTGGCGCGCGCAATTCCGTTTCCGCGCAGAAATTCCTTCATGGCCTCGGCAATTTCCTCGACATGCGTCTCTAGCGCGAAGTGTCCGGTGTCTAGAAACTGTACTTTTGCGGTCGGTATGTCTTTGCGAAACGCTTCCGCCCCCGCAGGAATGAAAAACGGATCATTTTTGCCCCAAATCGCCAGCAACGCCGGCTTCGACTTGCGGAAGTATTCCTGGAATTTGGGATACAGCTTCACGTTTGAGGCATAATCCAGAAACAAATCCAGCTGAATCTCTTTGTTCCCCGGGCGTTCCAGCAGCGCCGTGTCCAATGTGTACGACTCCGGCGCAATCGTTTCCGGATTCGCCACGCCATGGGTGTACTGCCAGCGCGTTCCTCCCGCGGTCAGTACACTTTGCCGGATAATATCGCGATTCTCCGCACTCGGTTGCGCCCAATACTTTCGAATCGGACCCCAGGCATCGCCCAACCCTTCTTCGTAAGCGTTGCCATTCTGGGAAACAATGGCCGTCACGCGTTCTGGATGCTCCATCGCCAACCGAAGTCCCGTCGGTGCGCCATAGTCGAAAACATAAATCGCATACCGACTGAGCTTTAGCGCCTGCGTGAACGCGTCAATCGTGTGTGCCAGTTGATCGAACGTATATGCATACTTCCGTTCCGCCGGCACCTCGGTGAACCCAAACCCTGGCAGATCCGGAGCAATCACGCGATAGTCGCTGGCCAGTAGCGGAATCAATTCGCGGTACATGAACGACGAGGTAGGGAATCCGTGTAGCAGCAGAACCACCGGCGCGGCAGCCTCGCCTGCTTCCCGGTAAAACACCTGCACGCCATCCGCTTCGACCTTGTGGCTGGTTGTGCGAGCCCCGCTCGACGCCCGACGTTTTGTCTCCATTCGCGATACCGCTTCGCTCATAAAACCTCCTCCTTAAGTAATCTTTCCTACTTGCAAGTCAGAACTTGTCGAGCTTCGCTACTCCAAACACCACGTGAAACCGTTTGCAGTAAATCACCACCTCGTCGTACTTGCTCAAGTCCGCGCCAACGGGAAGTTCGTAGTTTTGGTTTCCTTCGTTTCCTTTTAGCTGGCCAACTTCCAGGTCGTTAAAGTCGCCCTTCACCAGCGTTTGTCCGGCCTTGTCGTCGGCGCTCTGCGCCAACACCACGTGAACGTCCGGGCCGTTCGAGGTCATAAAATTCGTCAGGCGTAGTTCCTGCTTCCCGTCGGCCATTGCATAAATCGATGCCCGTCCGCTGGTCGGGTGGGCGCGTCCCGCCAATTGGCCGGTATACAGGGGTGCCGGGTCGGCGCTCGCAGCGAACGGCGCAGCCTCATTCACCTTCACATTGACCCACAGTTTCTCTGGGCGAAACGCCCACCAAGCGGCCATCAATACCGGCACAGCAATGCCCGCCAGGATCCATTTTTTCGCCAAAAGCCAGGCCTTTACTCGCTCACTCATGTTTCACTCCTCTTCCTTCCTTAACTCAAAACTTCTCCAGCGGCGCCGCGCCAAAATTGGCATTAAAGCGCACGCAGTAAATAGAAACTGTTTGGTATTTCGCCAGGTCGGTGCCCGCGGGGATTTCATAGTTCTGGTCGCCTTCGGTCCCTTTCAGTTTCCCCAGTTCCAGCCGCGCAGTGTCGCTCTTCAAAAAGTTGGCATCGTCCGCCGCGTCCTTCGCGGCGATCAAAACCACGTGCACATCGGGACCATTCGAGGTCTTGAAGTTCGTCAGGCGTAGCACCAACTTTCCATCCGCTTCCTGATAAATCGTGGCCCGTCCGGAAGTGTGGTGGACGTTGCCGTGGAAAGTCCCCGTCTCCAGCGTCTTCACCTCGTTACCGTGCATCGCGCTTTCCTGTGCGCTCGCCGGGGCCTGCCAGCCGAACGACAGCGCAATTAAACTCAACGTTGCCGCTAATGTGATTTTCGAAATCATCCTGTGGTCTCCTTTTTGTTTTGTGCCTTCTCGCATACTGGAAGCCCTTTTCTTAGGGCAGTTCGCATGCCAAAAAAGCACAGCTCACCCCAAATACCCCCAATCGATGCAAATGCTTCTGGTTTTCAGGTTTGTGAAGATGTTTCGAGATAACGCGCCGTGACCAACTGCCAAAATCTCTGACGGACCGCCGCCACTGCCAAATCTCCGTCAGAACGCTGCCCCTGTATTCTCCGTCACAGCAGCACTTAAGTCGTCTCTACCCCATATCGGCAATTGCACAACTCAAGCCCGCCCCGCCGCAGCCCCCACGCTGCGTTTTTGCCCCACTCCCACCGGCCGCTCAATTCCCAACTTCTTCATCCGGTACACCAACGACGTGCGCTTCATCCCCAATCGTTCGGCCGCCCCGTTTCGCCCGCCAATCACCCATTTGCTCGCTTCCAGTGCCCGTACAATATGTTCGCGTTCCACTTGCGTAAGTACCGTCATCGAGAAATCGGTTTCACGCGGGGCGTGGAACGGCTGCAACTCGGAAATCGGCGCGCGCAACACGGAATCCGGCGACAGAATCACCGCGCGTTCGAGAAAGTTCTGCAACTCTCGAACATTTCCCGGCCAGCGATAAGCAGTCAACAGATGCATCGTCTCTGCAGGGATCGCTTCAATCCGTTTGTTCATTCGCTGGGCATACAGTGCCGTGAAATGTCGCACCAATCGCGGTATATCTTCCGCGCGTTCCCGCAGTGCCGGAACCTGAATCGGGAAAACCTTCAGCCGGTAATACAGGTCTTCGCGAAATGTTCCTTGTTTCACCATAGCTGGCAAATCGCGATGGGTCGCTGCGATCAGCCGCACATCCACCTTATACGTGCGGTTACTCCCAAGGCGCTCAAATTCCTGCTCTTGCAACACCCGAAGAAGTTTCGCCTGCAGCTCCAACGGAATATCCCCCACTTCATCCAGAAAAAGCGTTCCCTTATCCGCCAATTCGAAACGTCCTGTTTTCTGCGCGATCGCGCCGGTGAACGCTCCTTTTTCGTGCCCGAACAGTTCGCTCTCCAGCAATCCCAGCGGAATCGCCGCACAATTCAGCTTCACGAATGCCTTCTGTCCCCGAGCGCTCAACCTGTGAATCGCGCGCGCCACTAGTTCTTTTCCCGTTCCCGTTTCGCCGAGAATCAACACGCTCGAATCTGTAGGCGCCACTACGGAAACCAGGCTCAACGTGGTCTTCAGCGCCTGGCTCTCCCCGACAATGTCGCGAAACTCCGCGCGTAATTCTTCCTCGAGATACAATCGCTGTTTTGTTTCTTGGTCCCGATCTTTAATCGCGGCCTCATAGTCCAACGCATTTTCCACGGCGATGGCCACTTGCCTCGACACCTGTTCCAGAAACTCAACATCTTCCGCGTCAAACGCTCTTTCCGATCTCTTCAGCGCGCTCAGCACGCCTACCATCCCCCTTCGGCCGATTAGTGGCAGGTCGCAGCCCGACTTCAATCCCTCCGCTGCAACGCGGTCGTAGAATAGCCGGCCCACGTCCGTGCCGAAACTTTCGGGGTCGTCCCGCAATTCCTCCAAGCTGTCAAAGTGCTCACTCTTGCCGCTCCGGAAAACCTTGCCGCACACGGATCCATGCAGTGGCACGCTGGTTCCATCGCTAATGAAGCCACGGGAAGCCGGATTGTAAAGGGTGGTCAGCCGCAACTCCCGGCTCTGGGCATCGGGCAGCAGCAGCCCGCAAAAATCGCACCGTGTCACCTTGAACAAGCTCGTCGAAAGCACCTCCACTAATCCGCGAAGGTCCAGTTTCGACGTCATGCTATTCGTAATTTCCAAGAGCAAGCGCAGCCGGTCGCGCTCCCACCGCAAATCCTCTTCTTTCCGCGCCCGCTCGATCGCGATTCCGGTGATGTGGCTCGCGTTCTCGATCAGCTTCAACTCGCTGCTGCCCGGGCTGCGCGGCTCGCGATACAGAACCGCGAATGTCCCCAGCGCTTTCCCTTCACTAGTGAACAGCGGCCGCGACCACACCGACCGAATCCCATAGGATGACACCGCCTCCCGGTAATCCTCCCAGATATCCTCGGTCAGGATGTCGCTCACATATACGGGTTCGCGCCGGTAAATCGCCGTCCCGCACGATGCCCCCTTCGGCCCGATTCGCATGCCTCCCACTTGCTCGGCAAAGTCAGGTAAACTCGGCGCCGCTACGCATCGCAGCTCTTTCCCGTCCGCATCCGGGAGCCAAATCGTGCACAGCATGCCTTCGCCCTGCGATTCCACCATCTGCGCAATCAGGTCGAGAACCTCCGCGAGCGGCGAACCCGCGAAGATCAGCTTTTGCAGCCTCAGCACAGATTCATTGCAAAACAGTGGCGAACCCTTGTCCTCCGATTTCAGAGGGGATAGCGCATTGGCGAGTGCTTCGATGGTTCCCTCCTTATGTTGGCTTTCTTTGTTTGATTCACCTACGGGCTTGTTGGTATCAGAAACTTAGCGCCCTCGGGAAACTAGCCAAACGCCGTTCGGGAATATTGAAAGGGCTGCCACACGCGCCCCCGCGTACACGTTAAGCGCTTTCTTTTCACTCTTCCGTACTCGGCCAGCGGGGTCCGCGCGTCTAATAAGAAGTAGCGCGAATGGCGCACCTGCGCTGTTTCTGTCGTTGAGACCTGCTCTGCCGTTGCTTTTCTGTCTACAGTTTATCTTCAGTACTCACCCAGAGCGTTCCTTGCATCCAATCAACTGAAGCACGCAGATCGGCTTCAAAAGCCTGGCGATGAACGACCTGGCTCACCAGGAGGTGTTCTGTGAATGTGAAGTTGCTTACTCTCTCAATCGCTTTTGCTTTTACCACGATGTCGGCTTTCGCGGGCCCCCGGCCCACGGATAGCGGGGAATCCGTCCACGTGGTGGTAACAGCGACTCCCCACAAAGGGGATCAAGTGCCCGCGGTCAGTTCTTCCGACGTCAACGTGTTTCAAGGAAAAGAGCGGCATCAAGTCGCCCAGTGGATTCCCGCTCAGGGCGATCACGCCGCGCTCGACTTTTACATCCTGATCGACGACACTTCGCGCGACGTCCTCTCTACACAGTTTGACGACATTCGCAAATTCATCGACGCTCAACCGCCGTCCACAAAGATCGGCATTGCTTACATGCAGAACGGTCGCGCGGCCATCGCTCAGGACCTGACTGACAATCGCAGTCTCGCCGGCAAAGCCATTCGCTTGCCCTTGGCGTATCCGGGCGTCAACGCCAGTCCTTACTTTTCGCTCAGTGATCTCGTCAAGCACTGGCCGCAGGACAATGCTCGTCACGAAGTCCTGATGATCACCAATGGCCTCGATCCCTACTACGGCATCGGCGACATGAACGACCCCTATCTTGACGCCGCCATCGCCGACGCGCAGCGCGCCGGCGTGCTCGTCTCCGCTATCTATGAGCCCAGCGTCGGACGCGCCAGTCGCAACCAGTTCTTCAGCTATTGGGGCCAAATGTATCTCAATAAACTCACCCAAGAGACAGGCGGCCAATCCTATTACATTGGCTTCTTCGGCCAAGCTCCCGATTTCACTCCGTACCTCAACGACTTAACCAACCGCCTCAACCACCAGTACATTCTGGCGTTTGTACCTGAGCCGCAGAAAAAGTCCGGCCTCCAACCAGTAAAGGTCAAAACCGAACTCCACAACGTAAACCTGACCGGGCCCTCCCAGGTCTACGTCCCGGCCAACCATCCATAACAAAGTCACAAGCCTCAGGACCCCGGTCGTAGCGTAAACCCGGGTCCTGGGGTTGATTGCCAGCGGACGGTACTCGTGCTGTGCCTTGCGCGTGCGCGGGGCTTCATAATCGCGATTTTCTCCATCCTTTTCCTCGCTCGTACATCCAACCACTGAATCGTTTCGTTCGAACTCGCAATCCAAAGGAGACAAACCGTGAAAATCCTGATGGTGCTGACCTCCCACGATCAGCTCGGCAACACCGGGCGCAAGACCGGCTTCTGGCTCGAAGAATTCGCCGCCCCTTATTATGTTTTTCGCGATGCCGGGGTCGAACTCACTCTGGCCTCGCCAAAAGGTGGCCAGCCTCCCATCGATCCAAGAAGTGATCTACCCGAAAATCAAACCCCGGCCATGGCACGCTTCAAGAAAGATGAAGCCGCGCAGAAAGCTCTCGCCAACACCCGCCTGCTCGCCGAAATGAAATCTCAGGATTTCGAGACCGTTTTTTATCCCGGCGGCCACGGTCCTATGTGGGATCTCGCCGAATCCCCCGTTTCGATCGCCCTGCTCGAATCTTTCTACAATTCCGGTAAGCCCATCGCTTTGGTCTGCCACTCGCCCGGTGTTCTGCGGCATGTCAAATATCAGGGTGAGCCGCTGGTAAAAGGGAAGCACGTCACCGGTTTCACCGATGGCGAGGAGGAAGAAGTTCAGCTGACCAAAGTGGTGCCGTTCCTGGTTGAAGACGAACTGCTGCGTCTCGGCGCCATTTTTGAGAAGCTTCGCAACTGGCAGCCTTATTCCACTATCGATGGCCGTCTCATCACCGGCCAGAATCCCGCGTCATCCACGGTCACGGCCAAAGCACTGATGAAAGTCCTCGGTGAACGTAAAGCCGCCGCCGGAGCCTGAAAGACCCGGAATTTTTCCATGTCACCGAAGGCAGGGAACTAACGAAAGAACCCAGGAAGCTCGTTAGCGAAGCTCGACCAATACCAGGGACAAATCATCCGTGAGGGGCCCATTGCGCCAGCCGGCCACACCGTCGAGGATAGACTGCTTCATTTCGGGGAGCGGTTGTTTTGCGGATTGTCTTACCAACTCCTCAAGGCGGTCGACGCCGAACATCTCGTCGCTTGGGTTGAACACTTCGGTCAGGCCGTCGGTGTAAAAAAGCACGCGATCGCCGGAGGCAAGGTTAATTTCGTAGGTGGACTCGGACAAAAACGCATCCGGAAGAGAACCGAGGATGCCGCTTTGCGAACGGAGCCTGCGCACACCCGCACTGGAAACCAGCATGGCCGGGGGGTGGCCTGCGCCGGCGAATGTCATGTGGCGGCCACCTTCGACAAAACGGCCTGCGGCCATCGTGAAGTAGAAACCATCAGCAGCAATGCGCTGGTTCACGAAATCGTGCAGGCGGCGCAGTAACTTGCTGGGGCCGGTATTTTGTTCCAGCTCATGCACGGATTCCGAATAAATGCGGTTCGCCACAAGCGCCGAACCAATGCCGTGGCCCGATACATCGCAGACCAGAAGGCTGAGCCTTTGATCGTTGTGGGGAAACACCACGCCAAAGTCACCACCAATGGAGCGGGCGGCAATATAATGCGCTTCGATGGTGACGTCGTTCCACACCAGGCTCCGCGGAGCGAGCGATTCTTGCACGCGAGCGGCGAGTAAAAGTTCGGCTTCGATCTCGCGTTGGCGCTTTTCGAGGCGCGCGTTCGCGGCACGCAACTGCTCTTCGACACGCTTCTGTGCACGGATGTCCGTAACCACCAACAGGACGTAGTCCTGCCCGTCGGGACCACGAATAATTCGCCCACTGAAGATGACCGGGATCCTTTCGCCGTCCTTCCGTGGGAAGTAGAACTCGTGGCGGCTGCGCCCCGTGCGCAGGCCCAGTTCGCGCTGACGCATCAGGTAAGGCACGTCTTCGGGAGGAAAAACGGTCTCCGGCGTGCGGCCCAGCATCTCGTTGCGCTCGTAACCGCCCAACTGGACCAGGGCTTCGTTAGCAAAGATGACATGGAGCTGGCTATCGATGATGAGAATGCCCTCATTGAGTGTTTCCAGAATGGACTCCATGTGACGGAGCCAATCGGGTGCTTGCCCGCACGGGGCAGGCGCAGCTTGTAGGGGTGTGTCAGGTGCGTCGTGGTCCATGGCGACTTTCCAGGCGGAGTCGAATCGGCCGACCGAGCAGCGTAATCGACTGGCGCAACAAGTCAAATCGCATATTGGATGCGGGAGCGTGGCCAGGGTGTACTGGCGACGTGTCGGTTTCAACCTTGCCAGCTGTTAACGCGACAGCCGCTAATTGGCTGCGGCTTGTATCTCAGGATTCTTGCGGATTACCACGTACCACTCCGCAGTAGGCGTACGGAGATATTTCAGGCGAAGTTGCGCCTTCTGGACCCCTCCCGGATTGTTCAGCTTTTGCTGCGCAGCGATCAGCTGTTGCACTACCAACGGCGAGTGCAAGTCGCAGGAAAGCTCGTCGACGGCGTTTACGTAATCGCCCTTGGCGCTCATGACCAGCCCCCGGGAAGACTCGTAAATATTTTCCACTTTCTGATCGCGGGAATCTGCGGCGAGCTGATCGAGCTTTTGGATCAGCGCGTCAGCACGGTCCGTGTTGTGACTCGCCAGTACCAGGCGAACTTCTTCCCGAAGAACGGTTGCGTATTCCTGGTTGCGTTCGGCTGTCGCCTGTCCGGCGGGCACATGCGAGAGGCGGTCTTCCAGGGCCGCAAGCAGATCGGATGCGCTCTGAGCATCGGGCGTCAGAATCGCGCGCGCATAGTCAATTTCAAACTGTGCCAGGGAGTCGTTCGCTTCCGCGGCCTTGTCGGAGAGCTTGGCGAGTTCGGCTTCCCCGGTGCGCGGATCTCTCTGCCAGTAGTACACCAGGGCGTTTTGAAATTCGATGTGCAGCACGTCATGCTGGCTTTTTGCCATTTTCAACGCTTTGTCGTACTCGGCGCGAGCCAGCCCATATTGCCCCATCAGTGTGTAGGTATCTCCGCGTCCGTATTGCGAGGTGATAAACGTCGGGGAAAGATCCAGCGCCGCGGAGTAGCGAGCTAACGAACCAGGATCGTCTCCGGTCATGCGCAACACTTCACCGAGCGAATCTTGCGGGTTGGGATCGTCCGGCAACACTGCCGCGTAGCGCCTCAGAAGATCGATGCCTTTGGCGGGTTCGGGATCCAACGACTCCACGTACGCGTAACCGAGCGTGTTCAGGGCCGGTGGGAACTTGGGATCCAACTGCAACGACCGTTCCATCAGTTCCCGGCCACGGACATAATCTTCTTGGAAAAAGAGCCATTCTCCCGCCAGGTACAGCACGTGTTTGTCTTTCGGATGCTTATTCACAAGGTCGTTCATGGCCACGATGGCGGGAAGGGCATCGGCTTGTTGTGTGCCGGTCATGAACGTCACCAGAAGTTTTTCGTCTGCGGCACTCTTGGCGGAGAGCGCAAGCGCCTTCTGCATAGCGTCTGGCGCGGGCATATTCCAACGTGCCGCGTACGACCACAGCGCAAAGGCCAGCGCGCAGTTGGGATCTTTCTCGGCGGCTAGCTTGGCGTGCTGGATGGACTCGTCGTATTGCGCGTTCTCGTAGCGCTCCAGCGCGAACTCCAGTTGTTCGCGTACTTCGATCGATTTGGAGGCGATGCCGATCGAACTGAAAACGTGCTGCGACGCCGGGATGAACTTTACCCCGGCTTTTGCGGGCAGAGCCTTGGTGTTAGAAACATGAGCGGTTTGTTGCGCCGCGGAGGGTAACGCGGGCATCATCGCTAGAACCAGCAAGCAACCTAGGGCGGGTGTGTGCCGCATGGCAGTGCACTCCTAATTTCGAACTGCAAGCTCTTCCGGAATACCCTTCGAAGGTAGCGGGATTCCCGCTCCAGTCGATACTGGACCGTGGGACAGGTGTGCGCAGTCTCCAAGCAGGCGAAGGAGACAGCAGGTTGGACACATTGTGCTTAGCTGCTACTTGTGCCGGCCACTGCGAATTTCGACACTACTTGCTAGTCTGCCAGAAAGGTGTGTAGTGGGATGAAAGTAAAACGCCGTTTCCTGCGACTGGCACAACTTTGCGCGGTTTTGTGTCTCACTTTTGTTTTTGTCGCGCCCCTTCCTTCCGCGGTCCAAAAGTGGGCGCTGGTTGCTTCCGCGAACAGCAAGTTGCAGGACATTCCCCTGACCGACCTGGTGAAATTCTGCAAAGGCACGCAGAAGGCTTGGCCTGACGGAAAAAACTTTACGATCGTGATCCATGACCCGGAGTCGCCAGAAATGCGCTCGGCGGTGGAAAAACTCTTCGGTGTGGATGCGCAGGAAGTGAAGCCACTGGTTGCCAAGATGAATGAATCGCGCGTGGTGATTAAGGTGGTGCAGTCCGATGAAGATCTGATGCGCACGGTCGAGGCCACTCCGGGCGCTATCGGGTTGGTGGACGTTTATGCGATCAACAGTTCGGTAAAAGTTTTGCGCATCGATGGAAAGTTACCCTTCGATACTGGTTACGCCCTCAAGGGAAACTAAAAGTACGTCCTGCACGCCACCTCGAGCAGTAGGCTGCCCGCACGCTCGTGATTAACAAAGTTGCTTCTCAAATACTTGCTCGAACGCATCTTTCTGCCAATTTGCTATTGTGAGGCGATGATACACCGGTCAAATGGCTACGAACGTATCGCCAAAGAGTTTCTGGGGCATCGCGGCAGTTGCCGATCGAACGGTATCGGCGTAAGCGCGGTGCGAGCATGGGCCCAAGTACTACCACGCGGGGTCGCTGTGCTCGATATCGGTTGCGGTCCTGGCTTTCCAATCACTGAGGTTTTAGTCGCCGAAGGACTGAAGGTTTTTGCGGTCGATGCGGCTCCCTCTTTCGTAGAGGCCTTCCGGCGTAATCTCCCAAACATACCGGTGGTTTGTGAAGCTGTACAGGATTCCACATTTTTTAGCCGAACTTTCGACGCGGTCCTCGCGTGGGGTCTTCTTTTCCTGCTTTCTCCGGACGACCAGCATCAGTTGATCCAACGAATATCCGAGATATTGGTGCCAGGTGGGCGACTGTTATTCACGGCAAGCGCGGTACCGGCGGTTTGGAACGATGCGATGACCGGGTTGGAGTCACGCTCTCTTGGAGCCGAGGAGTATTGGAGGCGGCTCGCCGCAGCCGGTCTCTCGGTCATGAGCGAGTACGAAGACGAAGGCGAAAACCATTACTACGACGTTCGCAAAAACGCGTAGCGCCCCAGATCAGCCACACGTGGCCCGAAAAACTGGCTCCGCCAGCCCCCAGCGAAAGCGGTGGCCGCCCCGCACTGTGGACTGCTCTCAGAGCATGCAATAAAATAGCGGCCGCGCTTTTCGAGACACCCGACTGCGTCTCTTAGTGCTGGCCGTATGACGCAAATGAATCAAATCTCCGTACTGATTCCGCTCGCAGTGGGCGTGGCCGTCTTTGCTCTAACGATCTTCGTGCACGCCGTGCCTCTGGCCACAACCGTCGGAATTGTTCGGCGCGAGAAAAAACTTGGTCATCCGGGGGCGACGTTGCGGAGCGAGTTTACCATCGTCGCGCTGATCATTTTATTGGCGTTGGCGGCGCACCTGGTTGAAATCGGCGTGTGGGCGGCAGTGTTTGTGGCGTGCGGAGAATTTCACAACTTGGCCTTTGCCTACTATCACTCTGCCGGGAACTACACCACGCTAGGCTACGGCGATCTGATCATGTCGCCGAAGTGGAGATTATTGGGGCCGCTCGAAGCAGCCGACGGAATTTTGATGTTTGGCGTGTCGACTGCGATGATTTTTACCCTGATTTTGCGGCTGACGCAGGCAAGGTTTATGGATCTTAGAAACTGAGCCCTCGGTCACCAATGGCGGTTCCTTTGCTTATTTGGTGCTGTTAAGATTTGGAAATGACAAGCACAGCCGTTAATGGCGAATGCATTTCCATCCAGGAATTCGCTGCGCAACTGCGCACGTTTCCCGAATCCGCCTTCTATTCAGGGAACCAAGTGATTGAATTTCTCCGTTCAGCGCCAGTCAATGCCAACACGCTTTCCCCGTACCTGCACTGGGACAGCCAGCACTACACCCGCAACCTTGTCGACAAGACTCCACTCTACGAGCTGATCGCCATTTGCTGGGAAATCGGCCAGGTCAGTTCGGTTCACAATCACGAGGAGCAGGATTGCTGGATGGCTGTGCCCCTGGGAAGACTGCTGGTGCAAAATTACCGGACCATTTCGCAAGATCTCTCGACTCGCAAGTGCCAACTGGAGCCCACGGACAAAGTGCAGATGGATCTTCAGCATCCCTGCCGCGTCGACCCGCGAGAACCGGTTCATCGTGTGCTAAATCCTCGCGAATTCAACCACCGTGCGGTGAGCCTGCACATTTATTCGCGGCCCATTGATTCCTGCGTTGTCTATTCACCTGAGCAAGGCACCTGCGGCAAAATCAAGTTGCAGTACACCACCGAATACGGCAGACCCGCGAAGACCTAGTGACTCTTCCTCTCAACCCTTCAACGCCGTGCCGATTCCGTGTCTTCTGCAGACCTGGGCGGCCAATGTAGTGAAATTAGAACTACCATAATGCCAAACGCCACACATTGACATCCCAGTGCGCCATCGCTACGCTTTTCTTCCACACGTTGGAGTGAGCCATCATGCATATCCGTAAACTTGCTCTTCTCGCGCTTATCGGCTGCCTATCGCTCGCATCAGCTTGGCTCTTAGCACAGGAACCACCACACCATCACGACGCCGACGAGCAACAACTCGGCACCGTGTCGTTTCCCACGTCCTGCGCTCCCGCGGTGCAATCCCAATTCGAGCGCGGCGTCGCGCTTCTCTATTCGTTCGAATACGAAGTCGCTGACGCGCAATTCCAGGAAGTGGTTAAGAAAGATCCCCACTGTGCGATGGCTTACTGGGGACAAGCCATGACCCTTTACCACCAACTCTGGAATCGCCCCAGCAAAGCCGATCTCGCCACGGGCGCGGAACTCCTCGCCAAGGCTCGCTCCCTGAACTCGCCGACCGCCCGCGAACGCGACTACATCCAGGCGCTCTCCGTCTTCTATTCCGATACCGGTAAACTCGACCACACGCAGCGCGCCGACGCGTACGCCAAAGCCATGCAGGGTGTGTACGAACGTTATCCCGACGACCACGAAGTCGCTGTTTTCTACGCGCTCTCGCTGCTGGCCTCGGGTCCCGAACGCGATCCCAATTTGACCAACGCCAAAGCCGCCGTGGCTATTCTTAATAAGCTTTACGACCAGCAACCCAATCACCCGGGCATTGCCCACTACATCATCCACAGTTGCGACAATCCCACGATGGCCAGTCTCGCGCTTCCCGCGGCACGCAAATACGCCAGCATCGCGCCGTCTTCCCCTCACGCCGTGCACATGCCTTCGCACATCTTCGCGCGACTCGGTCTTTGGCAGGACGACATTAACTCCAACCTGGCCGCCATTCGCGTCGCCGATAGCATGGCCGCGCATCATCACGTGATGCACCACAAAGTGCATTCCATGGATTTCCTGGTGTACGCCTATCTGCAAATTGGCGACGACGCCAGCGCCAAAGCCACCATCGCGCAGATCGCCGCCATTCGCCCGGAACAGATGGATCCCGAATTTCAAGATTACTTGGCGGTGCGCCAGGCAGAAGGTCCCGCCAAGTTCGCTCTGGAGCGCCGTCAGTGGAAAGAAGCGCAAGCCCTCGAACCCATGGCAAACGCTCCGGCCGACGCTCAGTTGGTCACGTACTGGGGACGCGCCGTGGCCGCTGGCCATCTTCACGACGCAGCCGCCGCGCAAGACGCGCTGAAGCATTACGAGGAACTGCTCGAAGCGGTTCGCAAAGGTCCTCGCTCCTACATCGCCGACAGCTTGAAGGACGAACACCAACTCGTGCAAGCCTGGGCTGCCTATGCCGCCGGTCACTCCGACGATGCGGTGCGTTTACTGCGGGCGGTTGCCGACGACCAAGACAAAGTCGGCAAAGGCGAAACCGAACTCCCGGCCCGCGAAATGCTCGCCGATATGTTGCTAGACATGAAGTATCCGCAAGAAGCGCTAGCGGAGTACGAGATTTCTCTGCGCACCGACCCCAATCGTTTCAACGGCCTTTACGGAGCAGCACAAGCCGCCACCCAAGTTCAGCAAAAACAAAAAGCCGACACCTTCTATGCTCAATTGCTCAAGAATTGTGAAGGCATCCACTCCGACCGCCCCGAACTAGCCCAAGCCAAAACTCTGCTGGCCTTCGCCGGCGCCATGTAGTGGCGCATTCCGAGGCGGCCCGTTCTCCGCGTCGCGCCCCCCAACAAAAAACACGTCATTTCGAGAACAGCAAGCATGCGCAAAATCTTTCTTCGCTCGAACGCGTCAATTTTCCGTGTAAGCGATCACGTCACACGCGTCCGCATTTGCGGTGAAAGTGATCCGCCCCTCGTGTCCGGACCAAGTGAAACTCGCTTCTTCGCCATTTTCCGGCGTCTCGTGGTAGCAGCCCTTTGTAGTAAGCACCAGATGTGTTTTGCCCGTTGTTCCTTCATACCTGGTTGGAGTGACCTGCCGGACATCGGTCAGTGCATGCGAATTGGCATCAAGCGTCAGGGCGGCGAGAAGCGTCAAACCGCCTATCGCCGCAACGGCAATTCCCAATCTCGTGGTCATCTCATAACTCCCTAAGATGAGCCTATTTTCGGTATTGGCCATCTCGATGTGACCCACGTCACGTCTGGAGTGCGGCGGCTTGCTGGCGTTTCCGCTGGGGCGTACAAGTGACAAGCTGATTGTTCAGCGTTGTGCCCCCAGTTTTTTTAGCGACGTGCCTTCAGACCCGTAAGTTGTCACGCTGATGAGCGTACTTGCGGCGAAGGATTTTAACGTAGAGCGCCAGCGCGGTTACTTTTGGGCAGTGCGGTTTCCGCGCTGCTCTTGGATGTACATCGCAACCTCGGCCACGGTACCGACCCATACGCCGTTGTGCGCATCCTTCAAATAATCACACAGCGCCTCGAGCGCCTTCGTGTCCGTGGTTTGGAACGCCCGGGGCCCGATCTCGTGCCCTACAAAGATCACCCACCGCCCTTGTTCCACGGCGTCGTCGATGATCTTCTTCATCGCCGCGAAGTCCATGTCGTCGAACACGGTGCCCATGGTCTGTGCCAAATCACAGATCACCGGATCGTTGGGCGACTCATCCAGATACCCGCGTCCCGCCACGAATCGCTGCGCAACCAGCGCGACGTAACTCTTCACGTCGGCGCCTCGTCCCACAAACTTCTGCCCGCAAGGATACGCAAACGTGCGCGGCTTCACCCCAAGCTCCTGGTAGATCTCCTGACTCGCGCCATCGATTTCCTGCGCGATCTTGGCGAGATCATAATTCTCCAGCGCATTGTTCTGCGAAAATTCGTAATTGCCGGTGCACGGATGCGTCCGCGTATGATTAGCGATCTCGTGGCCGTCCGCGACCGCTTGCTTCCATCCGGCCAGCCGCTGTTCCACGCCGCCCGGCTGCACGAAAAACGTAACCTTCACGCCCTTTTTCTTGAGCACTGTCAGCCCAGTGTCGATTTGGCTCAACCGCGCATCGTCAAAGCTCAGACTGACCGCCGCACGTTTTCCTTCCGGCCAGGCAAACGACATCGATGCTGCTCCTTTCGAGGTGCTTTGGCCGAAGCTCTGCATACTGATAAACAGCGCACCACACAGCGCGAGCCAAACCATCCACGAGAGTGCTCTCACAGTTGCCCCAGTCTGTTCAGGGAGAAGTCCAGAATCACTTCGGGTGTTTTGCGTCCCCGTAATACCATCTGCGAAACGCAGACAGAAAGTCGTCCGCGGCATCCTTCTTCGCTCCATCGTTTACCGGAGGTCCGTCGTTCCGATGACGCCAGCGCGACCACACTACAAACGCAGATAGACCCGCGATCAAGCCGAACCGAATCGGCCACAGCAGCCAGTCGATTGTCTTCGCAGCGGAGGTCGCGCTGAAAGCCAGCAGACTGACAAAGGCAACAAAAATGATCCACGGATAAAATCGACGAATCATAGAGCCCCGCTCCAGCGTCCTCCGCCGCCCCGATTATACCCACACCGCAGACGAGTCGTGCCGAGGATAATTGTGGGGGCACGGAGGACGCGGGTCGATCGAAGAAGAATTCATCGCCTGCCTGCCGTAGCCAGGTTCGGAATGTCGTGACATCCATTGGAGGACCAAACTGCAGTGAAAAACGAACGGGCCGCCTCAGAAGGCGGCCACTACAGGAGCTCGGAAAATGTCGGCGAGACGCCGGGATGGTCCGGACATCCAAGCGCAGCGGTGCGGCGCCCCCGAAAGGATTCACAAACGAAGACAGACTGAACCCGCCAGGGCTCAGGTCCGGAGTGTCGCGGTTCGCCCGCTGGGCGCTCGAGTCCCGGCACTCGGTGGGTGTACAATCCCCACCCGACTGCCTATTCCCAACGCGAGTCAACCTTCGTATGAAAACGGTGGCTACCTCAATTCCCGGATACACCTACGGCGCCACGGATATTCCTGCCTCGCCTGTTTCCTTGCAAGACCTCGAACGTCTCAAGATCAGCGCGGGATTCACCGACGAAGACGCGCACTTCCTGCGCCTCGCTGGTGAGGTGCTCTCCGATCAAACCGAAAAAATTGTCGCGCACTGGCGTTCCGGAATCATCGCCGGCATTCCCCATCTGGCTCGGCACTCCCGCTCGCCCGAAGGAGATCCGCTGCCCCACTATCTCGCCAACAGCAATTTGCGGTTCCGGCAATGGATTCTGGATACTTGTCTGCGTCCCTACGATCAGGACTGGATCAATTATCAGCAGGAAATCGCCCTGCGCCACACTTCCTCTAAGAAAAATAGAGTCGACGATGTGCGCTCCACTCCTTACGTGCCGCTTCGAGATGTCCTGGCGTTCATCGCGGTAATCAATGAGACCATCAAGCCGTATCTCGCGGCGAAAGGGCATACCGCGGCAGAGGTCGACAAAATGCATCTTGCCTGGTGCAAGTCCATGCAATTACAGATGGCTCTCTGGATTGGTCCTTACACCGCGACGGGCCAAGTGCCCTCGGAGTGGTAAGCTGAAGGCCGGGAGGAACCTTTGCATCGACGCGCCTCGTCACTGTTTCAAGTAATGGAGCGCAACACATCCGGATTTAAAAATCCTGGAGTCCACAAGTTTTATTTGCAATTTCTCCGGCAGGCTTACACCCTCCAACAACCGTTTTCCTTCTCCTGCCAGGACGGGATGAACGACAAAACGATATTCGTCAATCAGTCCAAGCTTTATCAGTTGTGAAGGAATATCGACGCCACCGACAAGAATATTTTTGCCTGGTTCTTGTTTTAATTTAAGGATTTCGTCGCGAAGGTTCCCACGAACAATGCGCGTATTTTTGTCGGCAACGTGGTCTAAGGATCGTGAAAAAACCGCTATCTTTAGGGAGACAAATGCCTTAGCAAATTCGATGTCGGATTTCGATTCAGAGGGATGTTTTGCGACATCCGGCCAATAAGGAACCATCAGTTCATAGGTCTTACGCCCAAAGACTTGCAGGTCAGCGTCGCGCAGCAGCTGCATGGAGTATTCAAACATTTCATCGCTGACGACCATTTTGGTGTGGTCAAAGATGCCGTCCAACGTGACGTTGATCGCGTAAACTACATTTCTCATCTGCTCAGCCCCCTATTTTCTGCCAGCGTTTAAACGATCGGTAAAGTCGTGCTTGCTTCATTTTATTCCGAGCGCAACGCTTGCACCGCGTCAACCCGGGAGGCACGGACCGCCGGCAGAGCCGACGCGATCAGCGCCGCTGCCAGGATGAGCGCTGCAGACGCGAGCAACGGCAGCGCGCCGGGTACTTGGAAATCGGCCGTATACTTGGCGATGGCTTGCATCGATAAGAAACCGGTCAAGACTCCGGCCGCCACTCCGATTCCCGCAATCACCGAGCCTTCCAGAAGCACGTCGGTGAGAACGTGCCGAGGGCTGGCCCCCAGAGCGAGACGAAAGCCAAATTCCCGGATGCGCCCGCTGGCCGAAAACGCCAGTACGCCCGCCACTCCAACCACGGATATGAGCAAAGCGAGCGAAGCGAAGCCGCCAAAAACAACGGCGTTCAGTCGATCGGGCGTAATGACTTCGGCGCGTATGTCGTCCAAGGTGCTGGCGTGCTCCACGGGTTGATCCGCCGCTATTTCGTGAATTTCGCGGGTAATCGATGGAACCAGCGCGTATGGATCATTCTTTGCGCGCACAAACAGCCGCTGGCCATACCAGCCTTCTACCTCGGATGGTTGATAAATGGTCATGGTCGCGGATGGAATTAGGTCTTGGTCGTCGAGGTCCGGCACCACACCACGCTGAAAATTGCGGCGTTCGCGCCGATTCCCAACGCTAACGTCAAAATCGCCACTGCCGCAAATGCCGGATTCTTGCGCAGCGCTCGTTCCGCGAACCGCAGGTCCCGCCAGCACGCCTCGACCCACGATTCCCAACCCGCCGTCCGCACTTCTTCTTTCGTTCCATCCAGGCCGCCCCGCTCCAGGCGTACCTCCCGCGTAGCCTGTCTCCGGCTTTTGCCTTGCTTCATCTTTTCCTCGATCGCCGACTCGAGGAATCCACGCAACTCTTCGTCTAATTCCCGGGCGACTTGTTCGTTGAAACAACAACTTCAGTCCGCTCGCGACGGTCAGTAGCAATGACATATCTAGGACGCCTCTAAGATTCTGGCGATGGCTGCCACCTGCCGGCTCCACTCCCGCGTTTCCTCCTGCAGCTTCTTCCGTCCCTCTTCCGTCAGGCTGTAGTATTTTGCTCGCCGGTTATTCTCGCTCGCTTTCCATTCGCTCCGGATTAGTCCTCCTCGCTGTAAACGTTGAAACGCCACGAACAACGATCCTGCATTCACCCTGAAGACGCCTCTGCTGATCTGCTCAATCCGAACCGCCACGCCATATCCATGCATCGATTCGACCGCCAGGGTTTTCAGAATCAACATATCCAACGTCCCCTGCACCACATTCCTCGATTTGTCGGCCATACCCGCACTTCCGATGAAAATCAGGGGAAAGCGTACTCCTCTCCTCTTGATTGTCAAGAGGAGAATCGGCCCGCGTCAGCACAAGACTCCATTCGCAATGGCTCCTCCCAGTAATGTGTCCAGTGTTCTCACAATAAGTTTTTGTACCTTGCGACCAGCGTTGGAGTCTGATGCTGTGTGGCCGAAAAGGCCATGGTCCGGCACGGACCAATGACTCTCGCGTAACCTCGCTGCGCGGGACCACAAATTCCAGAAGAGGAGCAAGGTCATGGGGCTATCTTGGCAACAAGGTCCGATCGCACCCGGAGCCATCGGCCGTTTCCTGGTGGCTGAGCCGCTTCCGAAACGGCTTCTCTACGTGGAGCCACTGCGGCGACGGATGCGTGTGCGCTTTGGCGGGAATTGGATCGCCGACAGTGAGAATGTCCTATTGCTGTTCGAACCGGGACGCTATCCGGTGGCGTACTTCCCCGAGAGCGAGGTAGTTCCCGGCTCGCTCGAACGGAATGAGCACTCCACGCGGCACTCCGATCTGGGCTCCACGGCGTGGTTTACGGTAAAGGTGGGTGAGCGGCGTGCGGTGCGCGGAGCGTGGCAGCACATTGATCTGCCCGCTTACGCGAACGAGTTAAGCGGACGGGTCGCGTTTGCGTGGCCCGCTATGGATGCGTTTTACGAAGAAGAAGAACGGATCATGGGGCACGCCGCCGACAGCTACCATCGCATCGACATCCGACAATCGGCCCGTAACCTGGTGGTGAGCCATGGCGACCGCAAGATCGCCGATACCACGCGCGCGTTCGTGCTATACGAGTCGGGTTTCGCTCCTCGCTGGTACGTGCCCCGTGCGGACATTGATGAGTCTGCGCTGACGTTCGTGGAACATGAGACGTTTTGTCCATACAAAGGGGTCTGTAGCTATTACGACATTGGTGACGCGCGGCTAGCGGCGTGGTCGTATCGTCAAGCCTATCCTGAAGTCGGACGCATCTCCGGGCTGGTGTCGTTTGAGCCGGACATTGTCTCGGTGCAAATCGATGGCAAACGGCTTCGTCTGGAGCCCGGGCAGACCGTGATTCCCCATGGTCCTGACCGTGAACTCACTGTCGAGGAAGCACGTGCACGCTCATAATGCGGATCGGTTCCTGAACCGCCGTGCTCGATTCCTCATCCCGACTCGCGCGGAATCCAGCAATGAGCGCGCGAGTAACAGCGGTTGCTCATAGGAGCATCACCAAGGAGATGTGACCCGTGAGGACAATGGCGTTTTCTATCGAAGTGATCACCGTGCCGGTGAGCGACATCGATCGTGCGCTGCGGTTCTATGTCGATCAGGCTGGCTTCGCGCTCGACGTCGACTATAGGCCTAACGATGCTTTCCGTGCCGTGCAGCTTACGCCGCCGGGCTCTAGCTGCTCTATCCAGATGGGCAACGGACTCACGGACGCCCCAGCCGGCTCACTTCGCAACACATATCTGGTGGTCGCGAACCTGGAGGCCGCGCGGAAGCAGCTGCTCGAACGGGGAGTCCAGGTTAGCGAGATTCGGCACAAAACGCCCATTGGGGCCTGGGACGGAAATTTCGCGCCCGGTCTGGACCCCGCACGCGAAGACTATGCTAGCTTCGCCGACTTCTCCGATCCCGATGGCAACACCTGGGTCTTACAGGAACGGGGCTATCACCACGTGTGACGCATTGCATGGAACCTGGCTGCGCCGAGCATTTCTCCGAATGCATTCCTGATTTGATTCCATGATGCGCTACCCTAGTTGTAAAGGGAGCACCGATGAAGCCCGTCTCTCAGCTCATTCCTGGAATTCGTTCCTTTCGGCCTTTCCTTCCAGCTAAAGAATTCGAAACAAGTCTGCGCTTTTATGAGTCGATTGGCTTCGAAACTCATAGACTCGGGGATACGCTCGCGGAACTCAGCCTTGGAGCGCACGCTTTTCTGCTGCAAGGCCACTATGTCAAGGAGTGGGTCGAGAACACGGTCATGCATGTGCTAGTCAATGATGTCCGCGCGTGGCGGCACCACATCGATTCGTTGGATCTGGCGAAGCAATTCGGCGTTTCGTCTCCGGCGCCACCCCGCGTCGAGCCTTGGGGGCTCACCGTCCTCTATGTTTTCGATCCGTCAGGGGTGCTCTGGCACCTTGCAGAGGTCACGAAGCAGTAGGCCTGAGTAGGTTTTTTGAAGCAAAGTGGAAAACGGATCTTCCATTCGAAGATCTGCATTTGTGTGGGGGCGTAGCTAGTTGGCGTTCCATGAGAGGCTGATTTATGATGCAGAAAGGGCTCCTTTAGGGCACCTGGGTCATCTAGAATTCGACAATGCTGAGCATTCCCCACATGATCGTGGTTTTCCTGGTGGTCCTGGTTGTGTTTGGACCCCAAAAGCTGCCCGAACTTGCCCGCAGCTTTGGAAAACTGATGGCCGAGTTCCGCAAGGCCTCCAGCGACTTTAAGAACGCTTTCGAAGAGGAAATGCGCGATTTGGAGCGCCAAGCGCGCATTGCCGAACTGAAGAAGCAGATCGCCGAAACGAATGCGGCTGCGGACGCTGCCGTGCGTGGCACCACCAGCAACCTGCCCACACCTCCGCCTCCTGGAGCCGCCACCACTCCTCTGGCGGAGGCGGCCGCGCACAGCCAATCCGGGGATATAACGATAGCAAAGCCTGCCGAGGAACTCGTCCCCCGTTTGGACGCTGCGCCAGCGGAAACGGAAGCGGGGGCAGAAGCGGAACCGGCTTCCAAGCCGCAACCCGACGCCCCTACGGAAAACCCTCCCTCTCATGACCAACAGCAACCAGCCTGATAACTCCATTGCAGCTCGGATGGAGGCGGCCGGCGGCCAGATGACCTTTTTCGAGCATCTCGCCGAGCTGCGCAAGCGCATCATCAACTCGCTCTACGCCATCGGCATTGGGGCCTTTATCGGCGTCTACATCGCCAAGTACGTCATCACTTGGATCACCGCGCCAATTATCAAGGCGCTCACCCAAGCCGGGTTGACTGCTCAACTGTATTACACACATCCGGCAGGCTATCTGAATACTTACATCACGCTGGGCGTGTACATCGGGATTGTATTGGCGTCTCCCGTAGTGCTGTATCAGCTTTGGTTGTTCGTGGCTCCGGCGCTGTACAAGAACGAGCGCAGCGCCGTCACCGGCTTCGTTTTCTCTACCGTATTGCTTTTCCTCTTAGGCATTCTCTTCGGCTATTTCGTTACGCTTCCCTATATTTTGCGATTTTTGGTGAGCTTCCAGGGAACCGTTGGTCCCATCAAGCCGATGATCACGGTGAATGAATACTTCGACCTGGTTCTTTTGATCCTGTTGATTCTCGGCTTGGTGTTCGAATTGCCGGTGCTGATTTTCTTTCTCTCACTGTTCGGCATCGTTACGCCCCAGTTCCTGTGGAAGAATTTTCGCTATGCGATACTAATCATAGCGGTGGTGGCGGCGATCGTTACGCCCACACCGGATGCCATGACCATGCTGATTTTCATGATGCCGATGGTGGTCCTGTATTTTGTGGGCATCATCGTTTCCGCGGTAGTGGTGCGCAATAAAAACAAGCGACTCGCGGAGGAAGCCGCCGGGCAATCCGTATGATCCATTCCAACGTTCTGTCCCGCACGCTGCTATTGTTCGCGATGGCTTGCTTCTTATCCGCGCTGGGCTGCAAATCCGGCGGTCCCTCGCAGCCGGAACAGCCGCAGCCGCCCTTCATGAGTTCTGTGGCCGGAAATGCTCCTGCGATTTCCCCGGCGGATGCCGCACCGCCTCCCGACAAAACCGACGGTTTTGATGGCAAGCGCGCCTATGACCAGGTGGCCAAGCAGGTGAGTTTTGGGCCTCGTCCTCCGGGTTCGCCAGCCATCGCGCAACTGCAGGGTTATCTTGTTAGCGAGCTGAAATCCTACGGCTGCCAGGTGGACACCGATTCGTTTTCCGCGGACACGCCCGTGGGTCGCGTGCCCATGAAAAACATCCTGGCGAAGATTCCGGGAAAAGAGCAGGGAATTATCCTTCTGGGTACGCATTACGACACCAAGAAAATGGCCAACTTTGTTGGTGCGGACGACGCCGGTTCTTCGACAGGCGTAATGCTGGAAATTGCGCGCTTACTGTGCGCGCAGCCGCCGCAGAAGTATGCGGTGTGGATCGCCTTCTTTGACGCGGAAGAAGCATTCAACCCCGAGTGGCACGATCCAGACAACACTTACGGCAGCCGTCAGATGGCGGCGCAGTTGGCGCAGAGTGGAGACTTACCGAAGATCAAAGCATTCATCCTTGCGGATCTGGTGGGTGGCAAGACGCCGCACTTCCGCCGCGAGGCGGGCTCCACAAAGTGGCTGGCGGATTTAGTGTGGTCGAATGGCCAGAAACTCGGCTACGGCAATGTGTTCGTGGTCGAGTCCACGGCACAGATCAGCGACGACCATTTTTCTTTTACAAAACGCAACGTGCCCTCCGTGGATATCATCGATCTGGATGCCGCGAATGACGTGCCCTACTGGCATACTCCCCAGGACACATTGGATAAGATTAGCCCGAAGACCTTGGCCATCGTCGGCCACACTATCCTTGCCTCCATTCAGGAATTACAGAAAAAATGAGCGGCTCGCGTTTTATGGTGGTAAGCAAGGGGTTTTACGCCGCTGCCGGCGCGATACACCTGCCGCTACAGTTACCGGCTAACAGCTAGGCTGCTCCGCTTTTCGAAACGCGCGGGGCGCTCTCCGTTTCCTCTGGGGGCCTCAGTGGCCGCTGTGGTGGGTTCTTAGGTGTTGAGTTCTTGGTGACCATGGAGTGTTGCTGAAACCGGTCATCGTCACGATACGGAAAATCAGAGCGGTAATGGCTCCCCCGGCTTTCCTCGCGGGCCAAAGCGCATTGCGCAAGCAGGCGGCCCAAAGTGCGCAGATTATGCAGTTCGTGGCCCGCGCGCGTATCTTTTTCGTTGCGTGGCAATTCCAGCGCATCGATGGCTTCGATTGCTGATTTAAGTTCCTTCCCGCTGCGCAGAATACCAACCTGCTTCCACATGATTTCGGCAAGCTTTTCGCGGCTAGCCGCGCCTTGAGATTTACTCTTCGGCTTCTCCACGTGCTTCTCGGCGGCATCCCAGGTTTTCGGAGCAAGGGCGCCCGGCAAATGGGCGGAAGTTTTCTTGCACCCCGGCGCATCTTGTGTCATGGCGATGCCGGCGCGCGCACCGAAGACCAAGCCCTCCAGTAGGGAATTGCTGGCTAAGCGATTCGCGCCGTGGACGCCCGTCGCGGCGGTCTCTCCGGCGGCATACAACCCGGGGATCGACGTGCGTCCCCAAATGTCTGTTTTGATGCCGCCCATCGCAAAATGCGCGGCAGGACTGACCGGCACGACGTCTGAAGCAAGGTCGACACCAAAGGTGACACAGGTGGCGTAAATCTGCGGGAAGCGCTTTTCGAAGAACTCTCTGGGCTTGGCGGTCATGTCCAGGTAAATGTGATGACTGTTGGTGCGCAACATTTCGCTGATGATAGCGCGAACGATCACGTCGCGCGGAGCCACTTCTTGTGCTTCGTGGTAGCGCTTCATGAAGCGTTCTAAATGAATATTGCGCAGCAGTCCCCCTTCAGTACGAAGTAGTTCGCTGAGCAGGAATCTGGGGGCACCGGAAAGATGAAGCACCGTTGGATGGAACTGCACAAACTCCAAATCGGAAAGGACGGCGCCGGCTTCATAGGCGATGGCGATGCCATCCCCGGTAGCGACTTCGGAATTGGTGGTTTCGAGATAAAGCTGGCCAAGGCCACCGGTGGCCAACAACACCGCTCCGGCATGAAGCTCATGCACACTGCCGTCGTGCTCGTCGAGAAACTCGACGCCCACCGCGCGGCCTTTTTCCAGGAGCAAGCGCGTCGTGAAAGCGTGCGGCCGCAGATGCAGGTGAGGAATGGTATGCGCCCGTGCCAGCAGCGCTCGACTGATCTCCCGTCCCGTGGAGTCGCCGCGCGCGTGCAAAATGCGGGAACGGCTGTGGGCGGCTTCGCGGGTAAAGGCAAGTTTCGTTCCGGCTTTTTCGAAGTCGGTGCCCCACTCGATCAATTGGTGGATGTATTTCGGGCCTTCCTCGACGAGCAGTGCGACCATCTCCGGATTGCATAGCCCGTCGCCCGCTTGGATGGTGTCTTGTTCGTGCAGGCCGATTTCGTCTTCGTCGCTCAGGACGACGGCGACTCCGCTTTGCGCATAGGCGGTGGCCGATTCACTCAAGCCGGATTTGGCCAGCACCAAAACACTGCCGGCCTGGCTCAACTCAATGGCCGCTCGCACTCCCGCTACACCCGAGCCAATCACGGCATAGTCCACGTGATAGGTTTTCTGCGAAAGCGTCATGACGAGCCTGCTTCGGGGAGTATGGTAGCACGAAGAATTTGCCCTGGCGGAAGGGAGTTGCAGTTTCCTCGAGCCGTGCGCGACGTGTTTCTGTGCGCCGAAGCCTCCGGACTCTCTGCGGTAACTCTGCTATCTCTGCGGTGAAATCTATTCACAGAGCAATTGGGGACGGGAGGCTGACGGCCATTAGTCAACACTCGATAGGGAACAGCGCCAATTCTTGGTGGCGTCCTGTCCGCTGGCGGCTGGTGACTGTCGGCTCATCCGCGGGCCGTGTGCTACATTAGAGAAATTCACTCACAATGACGACCGATTCCATATCGCAAGCCGTCCGTGTCCGCGCCGCTTCCGGCGATTATTTTGTGCGTTGCCAACGCGGCCTCCTACGGAAAGCCGCGCGCGAGATCGCGAATCTCGGTAAATTTTCCAGTGTGCATGTCGCCACTTCGCCTCGCGTCTGGCGTGCAATGGGTAAGCGCGTGCAACGTGGCTTGCTTGCACAAAAAGGCACGCGGCTGCACCTGTTTCAGGATGGCGAGTCCGCGAAGAATCTGAAGACCGTGGAGGCCATAGCGCGCAAGCTGGTTCGGGCAGGAGCAGATCGCCAGTCGCTCCTCATTGCTCTGGGCGGTGGAGTCGTTGGCGACGTGGTTGGATTTGTCGCGGCTTCCTATCTGCGTGGTGTCCGGCTGGTGCAAGTGCCGACTACGGTGGTGGCGCAGGTCGATAGCGCCGTGGGCGGGAAAACGGGCGTGAACTTGCCGGAAGGGAAGAACCTTATTGGCGCGTTCTACCCGCCCAGCCTGGTTCTGGTGGATCCTGAAGTGCTGGCGAGCCTTCCCCCAAGAGAGTTTCGCGGCGGCTTGGCCGAGATTATCAAATATGGAGTGATCGCCGATCTGGCGCTGTTCCAATTCCTGGAGCAAAATATCGAGCGCATTCTGGCGCGCGATTACCGGGCGTTGGAACACGTCATCCGCCGCTCGCTCCAGATTAAGGCCCGCGTAGTGAGCCAGGATGAACGGGAGTCGGGTCTTCGCGAGATTCTTAATTACGGTCATACCTTCGCGCATGCGTTGGAGTCGGCCACGCGTTACAAGAAGTTTCAACACGGGGAAGCGGTGGCTTGGGGGATGATGTGCGCGGCGTTGCTCGGGCATGAAGCGATAAAAACACCGCCAGACGACGTTGCCCGGATCATTACGCTGGTTCGGCAAATTGGGCCGCTTCCCGATTGGCCCTCCGTTCGTGCGGAAGAGCTATTCGAATTGATGCGGGCCGACAAAAAAACAAAATTCGGGAAGGTGCGCTTCGTGCTTTCGCCTCGTCTGGGGCGGGCGCAGACCTACGACGGCGTGACTGAGAAAGTGGCCATTTCCGTGTTGCGGTTCGGTCCGCAAATGCTGCTGCACCACCCGAAAGTCCTCGGGGCTCTTCATGAGTGACCCAATTGGCCTGCCCAGGGGCACGCAGCCGGAAGGTGCCCGGAGCGAGGAGGAAGCGTCGCGACAAGTGCGTGACATGTTCACGCGCATTGCCCCTCGCTACGACCTGTTGAATCATCTTCTATCTGGACAAATGGATCGCTTGTGGCGCGCACGCACCGCCAAGCAACTGCAATTCATCCTGGACCGTCCGGATGCTCTGGTGCTCGACCTGTGTTGTGGTACGGGCGATCTCGCCTTCGCGTTGCAACGCAAGGGCCACGCGCGCGTCCTGGGCGCCGACTTTTCTCATACCATGTTGACGCGTGCACGCGCCAAAGCCGCATCGGAGAATGGCACATCGGCAATGGCTTTCCTCGAGGCGGACGCTTTGCACCTGCCGTTCGCGGATGAATCTTTTAATCTTGTGACCACCGCGTTCGGTTTCCGCAATCTGGCCAATTACGAAGAAGGGTTGCGGGAAATTTCCCGCGTACTGAAACCTCGTGCCACTCTAGCTATTTTGGAGTTTGCCGAACCGCCCAAGGGGTTCCTGGGAGATACCTACCGCTTTTATACGCGTACAGTGCTTCCCAAAATTGGCGGCTGGATTTCCGGGGACGCGGATGCCTACTCGTATCTTCCAAAATCAGTCGCGCGTTTTTTTCGTCCCGAAGAATTGGTCGCCTTGCTGAGCCAAGTGGGTTACACGGAAATTCGCTACCACCTGATGACCCTGGGTTCTGTCGCGCTGCATATTGCTGTTCGCCCGTAAGCCCGCGCATTTGCGCTATTATTTCGGCCGTATGCCCGACGTCCACGTGTTCTCCGGCAGGATCTACAAGGTGGGACTCATTCGGTTTGTGGATGTGCCCCCGGAAGTTTCTCGCGCACTGCATTGCGACGCGCCCCATGTAGCGGTGTGCGGCGAGATGGACGGAATTCCGTTTCGGACGATGCTAGTGTCACGCGGGAAAGGTTGCTACCGGTTGGCCATTCATGGAGACATCCGCAAAAAGCTGAAAATCGATGCGGGCGGCGCACTGGAAGTGGCGCTGGAACGCGATGAGGAACCACGAGAGCCCGTTCTGCCCCCAGCGTTAGTGCTCGCCCTGCGCAATTCGCCCAAAGCACAAGCCGTCTTTCGCCAAATGACCACGGCATTGCGGCGTCAAATTGTTCGCTATCTCGTTTCCGTGAAGCAGCAGGTCACGTTTGAGCGGCGCGTCACAAAAATGGTTCGCGCACTGGAACAACGCAAGGCCCGCGCTAAGAAAAGCCAACCTTGAACAGCAGCCGTTAGCCCACAGTCTTTGACCCTCGGCACCAAGTGGCTTGCTGTTCGCTGTCGGGTGTTGACTGTCGGCTTACGAAGAGCCCTCGACAGCGGTTCTGGAAATGTGCGCAGTTCATTAATGGCAGGTACGCGGTACTGGTTGTTCCGCGCATCTTCACCCTGTAGTCTCACCGAAAGCAGGAGAGCTAGCGCCAAGGAGACTCCGGCCATGAATGATGCGCGCCTGATGATTACCAACGAACTGGCACAGTCTGCCAGAAGTGAATTGAAGGGAAAGATCCGCAAGATCCGACTGGAAGACGCGTTTGTCGATATGGCTTGTGGTCTGTGCATGGAAGAGGTGCCGGTGGAAATGGCCTTCCAGAAAATTCAGGATAAGGCGCTGGAGCGTCTGGTGCCGCTGCTGGACACGAGAATTCTGGGAGATGCCGAAGCAATCCGCGGGTGCCTGGAATTGGTAGCCGAAGAATCGGAGCGGGTCGCCTGGAAAGCGCTGCAAAAAGGCACAAAATTATTGGAAGAAGGTTTGGCCGTTCTAGAAGACGGGGAAATCGAACTGCCCGAGGGCGAATACCTCAACTAGCTCGTTTCTGTTTTCGTTCCGATTAAACTATTCAAAAAGCGCGGTACCTGGGTTTCAGCGCGCCCAGCCCGGATCGCCACCGGATTTGCGCATTTCATCTTCCATGTCGCTCAGCTGCTGTTTCAGATCGTCAATTTCTTTTTTTTTCGCGTCAACCTTGGCGGTCTTTTCGTTGATGTCCGAGCGATTGTTTTGCTGCACCAGAGCCTGCTGCGGATCGGAATAGTATTGCACCTGATCCTTGTTCAGCTCGCGCTGCATAACATCCAATTCTTTTTCGGCTTGGCTAATTTTGTCGTGCTGATCCTGAAAACGCTTGCGCCAATACTCCTCGGATTTCGTGTCGTTGCTGGCGCCCTTGTCGTCTGTTTTGGCCGCGGCTTCGGTTTGAGTAGTGTCTTTGGCCGCGCCAGCGCCAGCAGCGGAGGTGCCGTTGTTCTTGGCGGCGGGGATATCGTCGTTCGTGATTACCTTTTTGGGCGCAGGAGCCGTCTTCTGCTGCTCTCTCGCTTTGCGCGCGGCCGCGGCGACATCATCCGAACTCTGGTCCTGTGCCCGGACCGCGAGGGCAGCGAATCCAAATATCGTGACCACCACGCCAAATCGTAATAAGTTCGAAAGACGCATACACCATACCTCCCCGTGGAGCGGGCCCTTACAGCAAACACACGGGCCGGGCAGAGAGCCGCTCGAACGCGATTCATTCCGACTCGACCATTTTACTCCTGAACGGTCTGCCACGAACGACGCGGTTTCTAAAGGTAACGGGTGAAGTACTAAGGGTGGAAATAGCGGAAATCCGCGCCAAAAGGCAGGCCAAACCAGGGGAGCAAGTAAACGACAAGCAGCGCCGCAATCCCCAGAAACGAACCCAGGGGAAGCTGATATTCCGCGGCTAGGGTCCAACGTAGCCCCGCTAAACCGCCCAGTCCACGCCGGTGCGCGCGTTCGGCCACGTTACGCCGCCATCCGGACAAGTAGAGTGTCCCGACGAGCGCCACTCCTACAAAGCTTCCCAAAAGCGTGCCGAACAGGATGGTCAGAAAAGTTCCTCGCAAACCGAGGAAAGCGCCGACCATCGCCATCATCTTCACATCGCCCATACCCATGCCTTCGCGTTTGCGCACCCACTTGTACAGAGTGGCCGCGGCGAACAGCAGAAAGCTGCCAAAAGCGGCGCCGAGCAGGGCATCGAGGACACCCACCATCCAGGTAGGGATATGCCGATCATGAATTGACGCGTCGAACAGCCCGTCGGGCGACAAGCGCGTCGCGAAGGCTAAGGCAAGGCCGAATCCGAACCAATTCACCGCGTCTGGCAGGATGCGCGCCACAATATCTGTGACGATCAAAATGATCAGCAGGCAGCCAAGGATTACGAATTTGAATCCGGCCAGGGTTAGCCCAAAGCTGTAGTAGGTCAAAACGAACAGCACGCCCGTGAGAAATTCGACGACGGGGTACATCGGGGGAATCGGCAGATGGCAGTTGCGGCATTTTCCCTGCAGCACAAACCAACTCAACACCGGTATGTTGTCGTAGGGCCGAATCGGCTTTTCGCAGCGCGGGCACCGCGAGCCGGGGCTCACTACCGACAAGTCTTCGGGAATGCGGGAGATGCAAACATTCAAGAAGCTGCCAATCACAATGCCGAAAAGAAAACAGAAAAAGGGGATCACCTCTTGACTGTGCCACAGGCCCGAACGCGCCTCAATGTACGGCAGAAGCGGCGGTGTCCGATGGCTAACCTGAGGAGCGGCGTTGCGTCTCCGTACTCTCCGCGGACACTCTGTTCGCGCTGAGGTGGGACCTTCACCACAGAGGCCGCCGAGGTCGACAGAGGAAGCGAGGGCTACCGGCTCCTGACTCCGGTACGTGGAGTTAGCTTCCGATTACCCTAGGACTTCTCGGGCACTTTGGGTCTTATCGTAACGGTGCAACTACGAAGATGTTCTCTGCTTAGCGTGAAACTACCTTAGACGCGCTAACCTGAAACTGACCCGCTACCTGGATTCGCCGCTGCGCTGAATCTACGCGTTGGTGCGCTACACTAAATAGTTTATGGCCATGACCCGCTACGAGCATTGGATCCGCCGGTACGAGCACCGGCGCTGGACCACTGACGATAACCGTATGGTGCACCCCTTCGAATGGGGCTTGGAGCATCTGGGCGCGCGCCCCGATCAGGATCCCCACCACTATCTTGCCGAGTATGCCAGCGAAGCCATAGCGCGCAGTGACGAATGGTATGCCGCATCGCCGGTCCGCGACTATCAGTTGGATCGCGATAACGTACTTACCTTCACCAGCCCGGTGGCCTCTTCCTGGACCGAAAACAACACCGTGCACGCGCAATTTTTCCCGGCGGGGAAAGCGGGCCCGGCGGTGCTGGTGCTTTCCAACTGGAACGCCAAATGGCACGGGCAGATTGCGCTGTGCCACTGGCTGCAGCGCATCGGCATCAGCGCCATGAAAATGAGTTTGCCCTATCACGACCGGCGCATGGCCGACGGTCACGAGCGTGCCGATCAACTCGTGGGACCTAACATTGGTCTGACGCTGATGGCTAATCGGCAGGCGGTCCAGGACGCGCGCGCTTGTCTCTCATGGCTCGAGCAGCGCGGTTACGATCGGCTGGGCATCTTGGGCACCAGCATTGGTTCTTCCGTGGGCTACATCACGCTGGTGCACGACAAACGCGTGCGCGCCGGCGGCTTCTTCCACGTCTCCACCTATTTTGCCGATGTGGTCAGCCAGGGCATGACCACCAATCACGTGTGGGAGGCGCTGCGCCACGAGGTCACGGTAGAGGAGTTGCGCCGCTACTGGGCACCCATCAGCCCCATGCCTTACGTTGAGCGCGGCATGGGTGCCAATCGCAGTACGTTCATGGTCTACGGAAAGTACGACCCGACGTTTCTTCCTGAACTGACCGAGCAGATGTTGCGCGCGCTTCGCCAGCATGGCGCCGATCCGCGCACGATGGAACTGCCTGTAGGACACTACTCGCTCGAATTGCCTCCGTTCAGCTACATCGCCGGCTACCGCATGTTCATGTACTTCCTGGAGGCGCTGGGTTAGGCCTGGACGCCCAACGCCACAAGTCGAAAGGCTTTGACCACAGAGGTAACGGAGTTGCCGCAGAGAGAACGGGGAGGCCGATTTGGCCCACTCTGTTCTCGAACCAAAATGGCGGTTGCTGTGTTCCTTCGTGTGCGAAACACTGCTTACCTTTCAGGAGGGCCTATGCACGAAGCAACGATTCTGCGAGCCAAGCTGCCCACCATTGAGGAAATTCAATCCGCGGCCGAATTGATCTATCAACTCATGCCAGCAACGCCGCAATACTGTTGGCCCTTGCTCGGGGAGCGGCTGCGCACGGAGGTTTGGCTGAAGCACGAGAACCAAACGCCCACCGGAGCGTTCAAAGCCAGAACCGCAGTGGTCTACGTCAACGAACTCATGAAGCGCGAGCCTGCCACACGTGGCTTGATTACCGCTACACGCGGCAATCACGGCCAGTCGGTTGCGCTGGCGGCCAAACGCTTTGGGATCTCAGCTACAATCGTCGTTCCGCATGGGAACAGCCGAGAGAAAAATGCGGCGATGCGGGCGCAGGGCGGCACGCTCATCGAATTCGGAGAGGATTATCAAGCTGCGCGCGAGAAAGCCATCGACCTTGCCGCGCAGCAGCATCTACATATGGTACAGCCCTATCACTACGACATCGTGCGCGGTGTGGCCACGTATTGGCTCGAACTGTTTTCGTCAGTGCAGAATATCGATGTTGCGTATGTGCCGATTGGCATGGGCTCTGGGATCTGTTCCGCGGTTGCGGTTCGCAATGGCTTGGGTTTGCACACGAAGTTAGTAGGCGTGGTTTCCGCGCACGCCCCGAGTTACGCGGAATCTTTTGAGCAACGCAAAGTAGTGGAGGCGCCCGCCACCACTCGTCTCGCCGATGGCATGGCCTGCCGCAAACCGGATGAGCAAGCACTGGCGGTCCTGCTCGACAATATCGATCACATCGTTCGCGTGACCGACGACGAAGTGGCCGACGCGATGCGCCACATCTTCACGGACACGCACAACGTAGTGGAAGGCGCGGGCGCTGCTGGTTTAGCGGCAGCACTTCAGGAGAAAGAGCAGCTGCAAGGAAAGCGAGTAGCCCTGGTCGCTACAGGCGCAAATGTGGATCGCGAGGTGTTTGCGCGGGTCCTTCAAGGCCAAAGCCCCTAACTCTGATCGCGCATAACAGCGTTGTACCGCCGGTCCATTTATCCGATTTTTGTAGTGGCGGGTCTTTAGACCCGTCCTTCGGAGTGCGGCAGCCCCGCTGGCGCTTTTTGCGAATCTAACGAACGGCAGGCATAAAGTCGCTGCTACAAAGGCGCTAGTGCAGCACCTTCGCGATCGCGCCGTTGGCGATCAAGTCGGCAACGGCGCGGATCTCCGAGGCCAGTGGCTTATCCGCAGTTACCTTGGGCGAAACCGCCCGCACCGCACTTTGTGCTTTCTTCGCCAATGTGCCAGTTTGCAGGGGCGCGAGCAGGTCGATCCCTTGGCAAGCGCAAAGTAACTCGATTGCCAGAATGTTCCGCAAATTCTGCAGCATGCGCTCCAATCGCCGCGCTCCACTCATTCCCATGGATACGTAGTCTTCCTGATTGCCGGAAGTGGTGATCGAGTCCACCGAATGAGGCGTAGCCAGCGCGCGATTCTCGCTGGTCAGCGCTGCCGCGGTCACTTGCGCGATCATGAAGCCGGAGTTCAGTCCGGGATCAGGGGTAAGAAATGCAGGGAGCATGCTGGTCAGCGGGTTGGTCATCTGGTCGACGCGACGCTCGGCGATGCCGCTCAGCGTAGCTAAAGCGATCGCTACTTGATCGGCGGCCATAGCGAGTGGCTGACCATGAAAGTTACCGCCGCTGATGATGTCGCCATCCCCATTCTGTTTTACGAAGACCAGCGGGTTATCCGTGGCGCTGTTCAGTTCCACAAGGGCCATTTCGCGTGCCTGAAGCAGGGAATCGCGTACCGCGCCGTGTACCTGCGGAGTGCAGCGCAAACTGTACGCGTCCTGCACGCGGGTATCGGCGTCCGGAGACCGGTGCGATTCGCGAATGTGGCTTCCATCATTCAGATGTGCCAGGTTGCGCGCCGTAGTGGCTGCGCCGGAATAGGCTCGTGCGTGCATGATGCGCGCGTCAAACGCTCCCGGGCTGCCGCGCAGGGCGTCGAGCGACAGCGAAGCGGCCACGTCCGCGGTGTCCGCCAGCATATCGGCTTCGCGTAAAGCCAGACTCAGCAGCGCGAGCATGCCTTGCGTGCCATTCAGTAGGGAAAGCCCTTCCTTTGCTTCCAGCGCCACGGGAAGGATCTGTGCGCGCTTCATGGCCTCAGCCCCGGTGATCTTCTCGCCCTGGTAGATGGCTTCGCCTTCACCAATCACTACATGTGCCAGATGAGCCAAGGGTGCAAGGTCTCCTGAAGCTCCCACGGAACCCTGCGACGGAATCACTGGATGGACGCGCTGTTTCAGCATGGCGCACAGCGTCTCGACCACTGTGGGGCGCACGCCACTCAATCCTTTGGCCAAGGCATTGGCGCGCAGTAGCATCATCGCGCGCGTTTCCGCTTCGGAAAGCGGCACACCCACACCGCAGGAGTGCGAGCGCACCAGATTTACCTGGAGTTGCCGCACCTGTTCTGACGAGATGCGCACATTGGCTAGCTTCCCGAAGCCAGTGTTGATGCCATAAGCGGTTTTTTCTTCGGCGACCAACTTATCCACGACGGCGCGCGACGCTTTCATCCGGGCAACCGCGTCGGCCGCAAGCTCCACGGTTTCTTGCCCCAGCGCCACGTCGTACAGTTGTGCAAATGTCAGATCGTTTCCTGTGAGTAGCACGCTCATGCCTCGCCCCGATCTGCAGGCAGCGCCGCGACCAGATCCAGGAATGCGCGTTTATATTTTTCGGGGAAGTGCGTTACGCGCCCGTCCCGGTGGCACGAAATGTGCGTGGTGTCACCGGTTGCCAACAATTTTCCATCGGCTTGACGAAAAACCTCATAGCCGAATTTCAGCATACGGTTTTTGGCGTCGAGAATCCGGGTTCGCACGGTAATCAATTCGTCGTAGCGGGCAGGAGAGTGATACCGGCAGTGCACATCGGCGACGACGAGGAAGCAGTCATCTTCAATTTCCATGCGCTTATAGTCAAATCCCAGCGAGCGCATAATCTCTACGCGGCCCACTTCGAACCAGATCAAATAATTGGAGTGATAGACCACGCCCATTTGATCAGTCTCGGCATAGCGCACCCTCACGGTGACATCGTGATATTCGATCATGTTGTTTTGATTGCCTGTAGATAGTATGCCGGAATCTCACGCGATACGAAAAACAAGTGCCAGCTGATAGCTTACAACCCACAGCCGCCAGCCAACAGCCAACAGCGGCAAGCCAAAGGCTGTAGGCTAATGGTTCGTTTTGCCGCGATCGCCTTGCCAGATCGGTTTGCGCTTTTCCAGGAAAGCGGCTACGCCTTCTTTAAAATCGGGAGTGCAGCGTACTCTGGCGCTTTCGAGTACCGCGCGTTCCAGATCGTTGTCAACATTGGCGGCTTCGGCCGAAACCAGCAAATGTTTGGCGCGAGTGATGCTGCTGGGGCTGGCAGCGACAATCGTTTCGGCTAGTTCGTGAGTTCGCGCCATGAGGTTTTCGGCGGGAACAATTTCGTTCACTAAGCCCATCTCGCGCGCCTCAGCCGCCTCAATCAGCCGGCCGGTGAGCAAAAGGTCTCGGGCGCGCTTGTCGCCAATCTGCCGGGTCAAAAAAACCGAGACGATCGCCGGCAGAAAGCCAATCTTTACCTCCGTGTACCCGAATTTCGCTTCGGGCACCGATAGCGTGAAATCGCACAACGTGGCGATGCCGCAGCCTCCGGCCAAGGCGTGGCCATTTACCGCCGCAATCAGCGGCCGCGAATAGCTCCATATTTTCCGAAACATTTTCGCAATCCGCCGTGAATCTTCCTGATTCTCCGCTGCGGATTGCCGGCTGATGGCTTGAAGGTAGTCCAAATCGATTCCTGCACAGAAGGCTTTGCCTGTTCCGGTGAGAATGACCGCGCGCGCATGCGTTTTCTCGATTTCATCCAAAGCTGCTTGCAGTTCCGCGATCATCTGGATCGAGATGGCGTTGCGCTTTTCGGGCCGATTCAGCGTGATCGTGGAGATATGGCCGTCATGTTGAAAGTGCAAGGTTTCGAATTTCAAGGTTTCACTCCTTGTCCGCTACAGGAGCAGGTGCGTATTTGGTGCGAATGTCGTTGGTCCATTCGATCGCCTTAGCTAGTTTAGTCCCGTCGATGGCAGGTTGTACGCCTGCAGAAACCAAAGCCGCGAGCACGCTCTCCGTGGGAATGTTGCCCACCAAATCGTCTCCGGCAAAAGGACAGCCGCCTAGTCCGGTAAGCGCCGCATCAAAACGCCGGCAACCGGCTTCGTAAGCTGCCAAAACTTTTGCTTCCGCGTTGTCGGGTCGCGAATGCAGATGCACGCCAAGTTCGATTCCCGCGACGTGATCTTTCACCTTAGAGAAGAGTTCGTGCACGAGTTCAGGAGTGGCAGTGCCAACGGTGTCCGCCAACGAAACCGTACTGACGTGGACATCTTTCAGCCAGTCCAGAGTGTCTTGCACGATCTCTGGTCCCCACGGCTCGTCATAGGGATTGCCAAAGGCCATCGAGATGTAGATCACCAATCCGCGATTGGCGGCTTTCGTCTCGCGCTTCAAGGTTTCGACTAACTGGCGCGATTCGGCGCGGGTCATATTCGCATTGGCACGACGAAAATACGCTGAGATCGAATAGGGATAGCCAATGGTCGAGACCCCAGGCGTGGCCAGCGCGCGTTCCAAACCTTTTTCATTCACCACGATCCCGATGATTTCAGGTAGCGCCGCGCCATCGGGAAGGGATTCGACAAGCCGCTTCATTACTTCTTCGCTGTCGGCCATCTGCTTCACGTGCTTCGGAGAAACAAAGCTGACCGCGTCAATGTGTTGAAATCCTGCAGCGATGAGTTCCTGCAGGTACGCCGCCTTTGTTTCGCTTGGGATAAGTTCCGGCAGGCCCTGCCAAGCATCGCGCGGGCATTCGATCAATTTGATTTCGTTCGTCAACAATACACTCCCTCCGGGAATCAGCTCACAGCTGTCAGCCTGCAGTCGTTAGCCAAAAGACGCACCCCGCGCTGTTACCTCTGCGGCTCCTCTGCTAACTCTGCGTGAAACCCTTTCACCACAGAGAGCGCGGTGTGTCCGCATAGAAAACGCAGAGCGAAAGACTTTCACCAACAGCCGCCGGCCAAGAGCTTCCTCGTTGTTGAGGCTGTCAACTGAAGGCGAATGACTGTAGGCTATGTTTGTAGCACGCCCGTCTTAAACTCGCGGACTTCCGTATTCAACGCCGCCGCCTGTAGAGCCCAGATCAAGGCATCCCGCGTCTGCGCCGGATCGATAATCGCGTCTAACCACAACCGCGCCGCCGCATAGCGTGGATCGGTCTGGTGATCGTACGTCTCTTTGATCGAGCTAAGCAGCTCTTTCTTGGTCTTTTCGTCCAGCTTCTTGCCTTCGCGCTCCAGTTGCTTATATTTAATTTCCGCCAGGGTATTGGCCGCCGCGTCCCCGCTCATCACCGCAAATTTCGCCGTGGGCCACGCGAAAAGGAAGCGCGGATCGTAGGCTTTGCCGCACATGGCATAGTTGCCGGCACCAAAGCTGCCGCCCAGAATTACGGAAATTTTGGGCACCACGCTGTTCGCTACGGCATTCACCATTTTCGCGCCGGCTCGAATGATGCCGCTCCACTCCGCATCTTTGCCCACCATGAAGCCGTTCACGTCGTGCAGAAAAATCAATGGGATACGGTTCTGATTGCAATCTAGGATGAAGCGCGCGGCCTTTTCCGCCGACTCGGTGTAAATCACGCCGCCAAACTCGATACGTTTCTGATCGGAGTGAGGCGCGTGGGTCTGCACGTGCCTTTTCTGGTTGGCCACGATGCCCACGGCCCAGCCGCCCACGCGAGCGTAACCGCAAAGCAGCGTCTCGCCATATTCGGCGCGATACTCTTCGAAGGCGCTGCCGTCCACAAGGCGCGCGATAATGTCGCGCATGTCGTACTGTTTACCCGGATCGCCTGAAAAAATGCCGTAGATATCGCCCGCCGGGTACAGCGGCTCAGCCAGGCGCGAATGGCTGAAGACTGGCGGGTCGGGCGCGCCCATTTTGTCGACCAGCGCACGAATGCGTTTCAGGCAGGATTCGTCGTCGGGCTCACGAAAATCCACCGTGCCGCTTATTTGCGCGTGCATTTTGGCGCCGCCCAGTTCTTCCGCGGATGTCTTCTGGCCGATAGCCGCTTGCACCAGTGCAGGTCCGGCAAGGAACAGCCCGGAGCCCTCGGTCATCAAAATGTGGTCGCACATCACCGGCAGGTAAGCTCCTCCGGCCACGCACATGCCCATGATCGCGGTGATTTGCGGTATACCCATGGCGCTCATCACCGCATTGTTGCGGAACACGCGACCAAAATCGTCGGTGTCGGGAAACACGTCTTCTTGCAAGGGAAGAAATACACCGGCGGAATCGACCAAGTAAATCGTCGGTATGCGGTTGTCGATGGCGATGTTCTGCGCGCGGATTACTTTCTTCGCGGTCATGGGGAAGAACGCGCCCGCTTTCACGGTGGCGTCATTCGAGATAATCATGAACATCCGGCCGGCCACGCGCCCAAGCCCGGTGATGGTTCCTGCCGCCGGCGCCCCGCCCCACTCTTCGTACATCTGGTAGGCGGCGTAAATGCCCAGTTCGAAGAAGTGCGTGCCTGGGTCAATCAGTGCTGCAATACGTTCGCGGGCAGTCAGGCGGTTCTTTTTGTGTTGCGCATCGATAGCTTTCGCGCCGCCGCCTTCGCGGATTTGTTCCTCTTCATTTTTCAGTTCGGTGAGCAGATCCACCATCTGATGGGCATTTTTCTCGAATTGTGGGGCCTTGGAGTTGACGTTGCTTTTCAGGACCGATGAGGACACGCGGTGACCTCGCAGAAGGAAATCGCAGCTCATTGAGTATACGGAGGAAGCAGGGAAAGAAGCTAGTCAACAGCCGTTAGCCACTGATTTTGAGCTGTGGACCGTCGGCTAATCACTGTTGACTCCAGCGGACGCTCGTTGCCAGCCACGGAAATAGAGTAAACTCACGCCATGCAGAATCTGATTTTGGACCTGGACCTGGCTCGGGAAATTGAGTTGGCGGAAGCTCATGCCGCAGTAAATTGCGCCGAACTGACGGCTAAGTCCGGTGTGGCTGCGGATGTCTCGTCGATTGCAGGTGGTTTCGCCATTTATTGTGGCGCGGGTAGCCCGGTCACGCAGGCGGTTGCTCTCGGCCTGCACAGGCCGGTCAGCACGGAAGATTTCACGCGCCTTGAGCAATTTTATTTTGCCCGCAACGAACCCGTTCGCGTGGAAACCTGTCCGCTGGCCGACCCCACGCTGTTCGAGCATTACAAAGAACGCGGTTACTACGTTACGGAATTCTCCAATGTGATGATTCGGCCGGTGCAAAACGGATTTGCCTCCAGTGCGCGGCCGGAACACACAGCGAATGCGGACATCGAGATTCGCCGGGCCGCTCCTGAGGAGCTCGATTTGTGGACCATGACCGTGGCGCAAGGCTTTGCGGAGAATTATCCGGTGACGCACGAGATTCTTTCCGTGATGAAAGTGTTCGCGAGCACGAAGAACACGGAATGCTACTTGGCCCGGGTGAATGGCAAGATCGCGGGCGGCGCCACTTTGGCGTTACGTGGGCGAATCGCGGGGTTGTTTGGCGCAAGCACGCTGGTGGACTATCGCAACCGGGGAGTGCAAACCGCGCTGCTCCACTTCCGTTTGAAACGTGCCGCGGAGACGGGGTGCGAACTGGCTATGAGTCTGGCCGTGCCAGGCAGCCACTCGCAGCGGAACATTACGAGGTTGGGGTTCCAGACCCTCTATACGCGCGTTAAGTTTGAACGCAACTGTCCGCGGTAATTCTTAATGAGTCGGCGCCAGCCGCTTGTGGATGAAATCCACAATGTCTTGGGTGGAAGTGCCGGGTAAAAAAATTCCCGCGATTCCGGTCTCTTTCAGTGCGGGTATGTCCGCGTCCGGAATAATGCCGCCAACCAGAACCGTCACATCGGCCATACCTTTTTCTCGGAGCAATTTCATCAATTGCGGGCAAAGCGTGTTGTGTGCACCGGAAAGAATGGACAGGCCGATGACATCGACATCTTCCTGCGCCGCCGCGGAGGCAATCATCTCCGGCGTTTGCCGCAGGCCGGTGTAGATTACTTCCATGCCCGCATCGCGCAAAGCCCGCGCAATCACTTTCGCTCCCCGGTCATGTCCATCCAACCCCGGCTTAGCAATGAGGACTCTGATTTTCTTGTCGATCATAAGTTTCGATCGGGCCTCTCCCCGCCTCAGCCCCTCGGGCCGCAGGAACGACATCCAACCTACCACAGAGGCAGCAGAGTTGCCGCAGAGGTAACGGAGGGGTTTAGTCCGAAGGTTCGTGACATCCGTCAGACCGGCACCCTGCAGACTGCGTTCGTTCTCGGCTCCCTGGGCGGACCTCTGCGGCCTCTATGGTGAATTCTTTTCGCTGCAGATAGAATCAGGTGATAGCGACTTCTTCGTAGGCGCCGAAAACGGTGCGCATGGCTTCGCAAATCTCGCCCAAGCTGGCGTAGGCCTTTACCGCGTCATAGATGAACGGCATCAAGTTGTCTTTGCCTTCGGCTGCCTTGCGCAGCGCCTTCAATCGGCGCTTGACTTCGTCGCAAGAACGTTCCGCGCGCAACTTGGCCAGCCGCACGGCCTGCCGGTGCGCGACGGTCGCGTCAATCTGCAGCAATTCGATGGGCTTTTCCGGGGTCACATACTCATTCACGCCCACGATGATCTTTTCCTTTTTGTCGACGGCCATTTGGTAGCGGTAGCTGGCTTCGGCGATCTCGCGTTGCGGATAGCTTTTCTCGATGGCCGCCACCATGCCGCCCATCGCATCGATGCGCCGTATATACTCCGACGCGCCTTGTTCCACCTCGTTCGTCAACGTTTCCACGAAGTAGGAGCCGCCCAACGGGTCGACCGTGTTGGTCACTCCCGTTTCATGCGCGATGATCTGTTGCGTACGCAAAGCCACGGTAGCTGCAAATTCAGTGGGCAGCGCCCAAGCTTCGTCCAGAGAATTCGTGTGCAACGATTGTGTGCCTCCCAGCACGCCGGCGAGCGCTTGAATGGCAGTGCGCACCACGTTGTTCGTGGGCTGTTGCGCAGTGAGGGAACAGCCGGCCGTCTGCGTGTGGAAGCGCAAAGCCGACGCGCGAGGGTTCTTGGCCTTGTACCGCTCGGTCATGGCTTTGTACCAGATGCGCCGGGCGGCGCGGTACTTGGCGATCTCTTCGAAGAAATCGTTGTGTGCATTGAAGAAGAAGGAAAGCTGCGGCGCGAATTCGTCTACTGGAAGCCCGCGGCGGATGGCCCATTCCACATATTCCATGCCATCGCGCAGAGTGAACGCCAGTTCCTGGATCGCCGTAGAGCCGGCTTCGCGGATGTGATACCCGCTGATGGAAATCACGTTGAACTTCGGGGTATGTTTCATGCCAAATTCAAACGTGTCGATCACCAGCCGCATCGACGGTTCCGGCGGGTAGATGTATTCCTTCTGGGCGATGTACTCCTTCAAAATATCGTTTTGCAGCGTTCCGGAAATCTTCTTCCAATCCGCGCCTTGCTTTTCGGCCACAGCGAGATACATGGCCCAGATGACGGCCGCGGGGGAATTGATGGTCATGGATGTGGTGACGTCCGCAAGCGGAATCTGATCAAAGAGCACTTCCATATCCGCCAGGGAACTGATCGCCACGCCACATTTCCCGACCTCTCCCTCGGATAACGGGTGGTCGGAGTCGTAGCCCATCAACGTGGGCAGATCAAAGGCCGTCGAGAGCCCCGTCTGACCGTGCGCCAGCAGGTACCGGAAGCGCTGATTGGTGTCCTCCGCGGTTCCAAAGCCTGCGAACTGCCGCATGGTCCAGAGCCGCGTGCGGTACATCGTCGGATGGATTCCCCGGGTGTAGGGCGGTTCGCCCGGAAAACTTAAATCTCGCGCCGCATCCCATCCGGCGAGGTCGCCCTCTGTGTAAAGCCGGCGAATCGGATAACTGGAAGTAGTGGTGAACTCCTTTTGGCGCTCCGGGTTCTTGGCAAGCGTTGGCCCGAGGGTCTTTTTCTCCCAGGACTCTTCCGCCGCGGAAGACTCGCGCGGCCCCCCGGTAGTAGAGGCCTTGGCCTTTAATTCAGGAGTTTCACTCATGGGGTTGCGCTCCATAGCGTGGAATCGCTGTAAGGCGGGCAGATACATGTAAGGGAATCGACAGTACAGGCGTCACAAAAACTAATGCTAAGGGAAAGGGCGTAATGCGGCAAGCCGAACCGCAAAAGAGCCGACAGCCGCCAGTCGACAGCCAACCGACGAGTCTTGACTGTGGTGGTTGCAAAGTCACTGAGAATAAGGAGGCTTGGCGCGAACGCGAGGGACGCTGTAAACGATTCTCCGTCTCCTCTGCGGCCTCTGTGGTGAGCTTAGAACCGCCACATATAGATTGCAGAGTTGCCGTTAGAAACGACAACGCGGAGTTCAGCGCCAGCAATTAGCGTTTTGCCTGTCGGCTGTCGACTAACGGCTGTTGGCTAACGAATCTATTTCTGGCCGGGAACGTTCCCGTTGTCCAGTGCCTTGAACAGCGCGTCGGTGCCGATGACCTGCCCGTTCTGTGTGCCTGGAATCAAGGTATCCCGGTCCAGCATAGGTTGTTTGCCGTTGGCGATGGTCACGTTATTCACGTCCAGCGTGCGTCCCAACGCGCGGTCGTAATTGGCCTTGGCTTCCGCCAGATTCGCCAGGTCGCGCAGTTCCGTGCCCTGTGCGGTGATCAGGTCGCGTTGCGTCAAGATGACGTTGTAAACCGTCGACGCACCGAGTTGATATTTCTTCTGCTCGGCGTCAAAGGTCTGCTGCTGCAACTCGCGCGCTTTGGTAGCCGCTTCCACCGCCGCGCGGCCTTGTTCTACGGCAATGATGGTGTTGCGCACGTCCAATACCGCACTATTTTTGGTTTGTTGCACGGACGCTTCAAATTGCCGCTCCACTAGTTGCGCGTGAACGCTGTCTGCCTGGTTTGCGCGATTCCGCAACGGGAGACTAAACGTAAGGGATCCGGAGTACACCGGGAAATCGTTCTTGAAAACTTGGGATTGCGCGGTGCCCAATCCGGCGTGGTACGTCCCCGTCGTCGTGGTCGTCGTTGACGGAAGAAAGTAGATGGGCAGGCCGTTGGGGCCTACGATGGGCAGGCCGTTGGAGTCCACTATCGGCTCTCCCGCTGCTGGAGCGGATGTCGTGATAGGCGAATTACCGGCAAGGCCATTGGCAGAATATTGCACGCCGAGGGTAGCCGTCGGCAGTAGTGCATTTTTCGTGGCTTTCACGTCCACCTGCGCGCTCTTCAGATTGAAATACTGTTCCTGCAAGTCTGGGCGCTTCGCGAAAGCTTCCTTCACGGAATCTTCAAATGAAGAAGTCTCGATGGTCGCGGGCGTCTCCGGTTTGTCCGTCGGGACGATCTCGACGTTGAGGAGATTCGAGGCCATGGGATCTTTGGAAATATAGTTTTTCAACGCCAGTTGATCCTGCAATTCTGTCGTTTGTGCAATGATCAGGTTCTGGCGATCGGTCGCCAGTTCTGACTCGGCGCGGGTTACATCCAGCGGCGCCATGGTTCCGATTTCCAGTTGCTTCTTATTGTCGCTGTAGAGTTTTTCGGAAACCTTCACGGCTTGCTCTTCGACCTTCACGTATTCCCGCTCATAAACCAATTCCCAATACGCGGTGATGGTATTCGTAATCGTGGTAATGGCCTGTTGCGCGAATGCCAAATCCGCGATCTTGCGGTTGTTTTCGGCGATCAGAATGTTCCTTTTGTTTACGTATTTCCCCGCGCCGGCCAGTAATTGCTGAGTGAAGCTAATCGACAAACCGGATTGCACGTAAGGATTGAAGAAGTTCGAGGCCGTGGATGACGCGCGGGTATTGTCCCACGCCACGGTCAGGTTCGAACCCGTGATAAAGTTTTGCGAATACGAGGTGTTGTAGATGGCCGCGTGCGAAAACAACGGCTGCGCCGTGCTCTGCCCGGCCGAAACCCCCGTTCCTGCGGTTCCTGAAATGAAAGGGTTGGCGATCGGCGTGGTGGCGTCAGAGAACGCAATGTACTGCGTCAGAACCGGGTCGTAGTACAACTCAGGCAGATTCGCGGTCGACCCTACAGAGATGCTTCCCGGTGTTCCATACCCGTATCCGCCCGCCCTGGCCTTCAGCAAGCTGGTATCGGCCATCCACGGGTTATAGCGGTTCACCACGATGTCCATGCTGTTTTCCATCGCCAACGCGATGGCATCTTGCAGGCTCAGCGGTAGCTTGCCGTCGTGAATCAGCTGTTCCAGCCGCGGCGAATTCGTCAACACACCGGGTTCCACATATTGCTCGCGGTAGGGATTGATGATGTTAGGAAACCAGCTGGGCCCCCGCGAATAATCGTATTTGGCAACCCCCAAGGAAATGGGCACTCCTCCTTGCGCGGCCGCCTTGGACTGCGACGGAGAAGAGGGCTCCTGCGCGGATACCGGAGCAACCGGGGTTCCGGCCATTACCCCGATCAACAGGGCGGCAAGCAGGGGTCTAACGAACGGCTTCTTCATTGGGTAACCTCACTTCGTTGACGGAAAAAGTCGGAGCGACCTACAGCAAGTACTGTAAATTCTGTGCCTCTCTACTCTAAACGTTTGCCACTGCCAATTTGTTTCAAATGACGAAGTTGTGGGGTAAGCACCACACTAGAACATTCTCGCTTCCCAATGCAGCCAGTTTAGCAAGCCCTTCGCGACCTTGACAACGCCCGAACTGGCGGCTAATCTCCTGACGTTTCGACGTTTAGGTGTGGAAACGGTTAGTGGTGGGGTTCAGGGGCCACTATGTTCACCCGCGAGGAACTTCTACAGCTTTGCGAATTGGCCGGAGCCATCCGGCATGGGCATTTTGAGCTATCCAGCGGCCGCCACAGCGACACTTACGTGCAGTGTGCGCTGGTCCTGCAGTATCCGCGCTTCGCGGAAAAACTCGGGCAGGCTCTCGCGGAGCTCTTCTGCGACGCCCGGATCGACGCGGTCGTGTCGCCCGCTTTGGGCGGCGTGATTATCGGCCAGGAGGTCGCGCGTGCTTTGCCCAGCCCGAAAGATGCCATCGGAGGAGGCGTCCCGGCGATGTTCGTCGAGCGCGACGGCAGCGGCATCATGACGCTGCGCCGGGGCTTCGCTCTGCAGCCCGACCAGCACGTTCTGGTGGTCGAAGACGTGTGGACTACCGGCGGCTCAACCGAAGAGGCTATTCATGTGGTCCAGGAAGCCGGGGGTCGGGTGGTTGCGGCTGGCGCGCTGATCGACCGTAGCGGTGGCGCAATCGAATTTCCGGTGGAATCCAATGCCCTGATCCAGATGAAGATCGACAGCTACGAGCCGGAGGATTGCCCGCTCTGCCGCCAAGGCAACGCGGCCATCAAGCCAGGCAGTCGCTTTGTTCGCGCCGGTACCCCGTAGAAAAATCGTTTATAGCTGACAGACGACAGTCAACAACCAACAGTTTTCTAGCGAATGCTATCTTGGGCGAGTAGCCTTGGCCAAGCACGGGTCCGTTAACTCCGAGGACCTCGGCGACCTCTGTCGTGAGGGATTTAAGGAGGCAGGTGTTCCTGCTGTAACCTGTAGACTAACGAATGTGGGCTCGCTGCTAACTTCCGAGTAACAATTTCTGATTCATGCGCTATTTCAAACTGACGATTGCTTACGACGGTACGGACTTTCACGGCTGGCAATTTCAAAAAGACAAACCGACGATCCAAGGTGAGATCGTTTCGGTATTGCGGCGGCTTACGCAAGAAAACATAGCGTTGCTCGGAGCCGGCCGCACGGACGCCGGTGTACACGCTCTTGGCCAGGTTGGGAGCTTCCGCACGCAGTCAGTGCTCTCGGCGCAAGAATTTCAGCGCGCTCTCAACGCATTGCTGCCGCCAACGATTCGTATCGTAGCCGCCGAAGAAAAGGGGCCCGATTTCAACGCGCGCTGGTCCGCGAAAGGGAAGGTGTACCGCTATCGCATCTATCGCGGCAAGGTAGTGCCTCCTATGTTGTGGCGCTTTGTGCTGCACTATCCGTTTCCGTTAAACGAGGACGCTATGAAGGACGCCGCGGCGCGCTTCGTCGGCGTCCACGACTTTTCCTCGTTCGCCGCTTCTACTGGCTCCGAAGACGACGACAAAGAGCGCAACATGCAGCGTGAGATATTCTCCAGCGAACTGACGCGCACCGATGATCGCGAGGAGCTTTGGTTTACCGTACATGGCCGCTCTTTTTTGCGTTACATGGTGCGAAAAATGGTGGGCACTCTGCTCGAAGTAGGCCGCGGCAAACTCACGCCCGGCGACATCGATAAGCTCTACGAACTGAAAGATCGCTCCAAATCCGGCCCGACCGTCCCGCCGCAAGGCTTATTTATGGTTTCCGTCGATCACGACGACACCTTCCGTATCACTCCGAACGAGTAGCAGCGGCTTTACGCCGCTGCCCCGCTACGTCCATCTGCGTCCGGCCTCCGTTTCCTCTGTGGGCCTCCGCGGCCTCTGTGGTGAGTCCTTTGTCTTGCTCCAAAAACAAAAACGCCGCCAGCCGGTTGCCCAGACTGGCGGCGCAATTGTTTCCAGGGAACTTAGTTGGTGGTTGCCTGCCCAAATCCCGTGAAGTACGTCAGCACATAACCATTGATTGTGCCGTTTGCCTGCGGGATGCCGTAAACCTTCACCGGTGTCCCGGTCACGAGATTGGTCGTGAGCGTGTTCTGGCCCGATGTGGTGGTGATGTCCACCGGGCTGATGGTGAGGATGCCATTGCTCCAATCCACTTGGTAGACCAATGTGGCCGAGCCAGATGTGGTGTTCAGATTCACCGGCACCGCTTGCGTCCCGCCGGTCACCGTAACTGTGAAGCTGCCGTTGTTATAGGACGTGGCCGCAGCGCCGAGAGGCAGCGTCGTCGGGTTCAGCACCGCGGAGGGAGCCGCCCATGCATTTGCCGCTGCCGGGTCGTTCCACGTGGCATAAGTCTCACCTGCAGCCTGCATCAAGCCAACGGACCCGCCGAAGTTCACCGCGCCATTCGTAGCGTTGTCGAAGTCGGAGATGGCATTCGTACCGCTGTCCACCACCGTTGGGAACGTGAAATTCCACCACTTGAATCCGCTGATGGGATTGCCCGACTGAGGATCGTGGCCGTTTGGCGTACTGGAGGAAATGAATACCAGTGGCGCGGTGTAGTCGTCGGTTGCCGTGTGGAAATTGCGCGTGTAAGTAAAGCCGGTGGTGTTGCTGTTGGAAATGGTGCCGTCGTAGCGTGCGATTTCGATGTCAATCGAGTTGGCTACCAGTTGCGCGGCTAAAGGATCGACCACGCTGGCGTGTACCTTGAATCCGCGCACCAGATTTGACAGGAACGCCGGGCCTTGGCCAATCGCGGTGCAATCGGTCTGTGCATCCGAAGGCGTACGGAAGAAGAACAGCGTGTCAGAATTAATCGTCAGCGGAACCGGGAGGCCGAGTTCATTCAGCACCACCAACGTGCCGCTGTTCTGGTCAACGTGCAGTACATGGCCTTCGGGACTGATCCACACGCTGTTAAACGAAGAGCTGGCCCACAGCCGCACCGCCACAAGCGTGCCATCCTGTTGGTAGCGCGCCGCCACGCGAATGTACTTGCCAACGATGGTCGAGGCAATCGAGCTGAAGTCCTTGATGGTGGCCTGGGTCTTCCCGTCCACGTCATAGTAAAGCGTGCCGTTCTTCGCGTCCGCCAGCACCGAAAGCGTCTGATCGCTGGTGATTTCCGTTTCCGGAGTTGTGGGCGGATACACCGGATAGTCCTTGTCGAAGGTCAGCGTGCTGTTATCCGTGGACACGGCCGTGACTGTCCCGTAGTGGTGGCGAAGGACAAGCCGGGTCAGGTCGAAAATCCGGCGATGACGCAAAGTGCCGATGAAGTTCACCGCCCACATCGTCGTGCCACCGCCCGAGGGAGGAACGTGCGCCACGATGAATGCTGGATGCGCCAGATTGAATTCCAGGTCCAACGCGTTGCTCTGTGTGGTAGACACCCTCAGCGGCGCCGCCAACGTCAAGTTCACCGGCACCGTCAAACTGCCCGCGCTGCCGGTGGTGTGCTTGATCTGAATCTGGCTGGAAGGAATCGTCGATCCGGGCGCCGCGGCAAAGCCCGTCGAGGGATCCGCCGACGCGGTCAGCAACACGTCTCCCGGATTGCCGCTGACGGTAATAGTCGCCGCCGTGTATGTTCCGACAGGAACCGAAACGTTGCCGAGGATTTCATTCAGTTGATCTAACTGCAGTAAGTTGATGTAAGGCGCGGGGCTGGGCGCGGTGTACACCGTAACCGCACTGCCTTCTCCTTGCGGAGTCAGCGATATCGACAGCACGCGCACTCCAATCACCGCCCAGTCTTCCGTGGGCGCGTCGCTCACGATCAGGTTGACCGTGCCCGTTTGCGCCTGTGGCGTTGATCCACCTGAGTTGGAACCTGACCCCGAACTGCTGCTGGACCCGCATCCAATCGAAAAGAGCGTCAATGCAACTACGGCCGCACCGAGCGTCACCCGTGTAGAGACACACTTCATAGACATTCTCCTGATGAGGGGCGAGCCTCACGCGATTTAATAGATTTCGTGGTTCACTTCGAGTTCTGAAACCACCACAGGCTGGTGGGGATTCAGCCAGCCCGAATATTCCATCTAACCCAACTGGCAGAGAAGAGTTGCGCCCAAAGTACCGTTTTTAGTTGGTACGAAAGCACCGGAGCCCGCCCGTTCCAGTAGCACAGGCTTTAGCGTTTGGTCTTTTCTTCCTCCCCACGCATAGCAAGCACACCTTCCGGCTGAATAAATGGACTTCAGTCTGAAGACCCTTCGGTGGATCGTTTTTTCCTGACTCTTGCTCCTGCAGCAGCGGCTTTACGCCGCTGTTTGGAGAGTCAGCTTGCTCGCTTTCTTCCGGCTTCCAAACCAAACAGAATGTCATTCCTCGCATAGCGAGGAATCTCTCTTCGATCCCCCTCGTGTTGCTTACGACAGCGGTCAGCAGGGCCGGGGATGGTCCAATTCGACCTTGTATCGGAGAACCCCGTCATTCAGCAGATATTCTCCCAACACCGTGGCCGTGCATCGATTCTCCCAGAACATATTTCCTTTTTCATCGTTGGGCAGCCGCATGCGTAGCGACAAAAGCGTGCCGCAGCGCAATTTGCAGGGACTGGTGATGACATATCCGTTTTGCAAGATGCGGACCGCCTTGGTGGAGTGTTCGATGGGCTCGGAGTTCAACTCGAGGCAGCAGAAGCTGATGGGTACCGGGTGCTCGTTACGTGGAGGGAACTGATTGTTTGTTGCCATGGGCATTCCAGGTTCATGAATTTCCGACGTTCCGATGGAATATGTGTGGGGGAAAGGCTGGTCTGCCCTGGGTACAGTCGGAACGTCACGGACGAGTCTGTAGGCGAGGTAGGAAGGCCGCTGTGATTTAGATCACTCGTGTCGCGTTGGTCCTGTTGCCGCCCACTCGGATCTCTCAGCCAGCCTCCACCGCGCCCACTGCCTGCCTCAAGCAGCCGGAGTGAGGAATCTCTCTTCGATCTTGGCACTCCGTCAAGCCCGTGGACCCATGGGTGCTCAGGGCGGAAACTGCATTTCTATTGACAAGTAGGTGTATGCACGCTATAGTATACAAAGCGGAGATTAGAAAGGGTGTATTCGGTGCCTTCAACCTCCGCGGTCATTTCTTTGTTCCCTCGCCAGATACCTCGTTTTGACTAGCCACGCGTCTTCTATGACCCCCTTTCATGTGTCACTTTTTTCAAAGGTTTTAAACTTTTTTAAGTTAACTCCTTTCTTTCTCTCGTTTTTAATTTTTTACCTAGGGGGAGGGGGGTACCCATCTGATACATGCCCCTCGGATCCTCAGATCGGACACCCAGCACTCACGCGTCCCATCCTCCTGGCTGCCAGCTTTGTCTTTCGAGCCGGGTTGGATAAAATTGCGCGCTATGCGTCCTAATAAACTGCGCAGTTACATTTGGTTCGCCTGGCTACTTGCCTTCGTTTTGCTCTCATTGCTTGTCTCTCATAGCGTCGGCGCTCAGGAGAAGCATCCCTTTGGCATCGACGACTATTCGGCGCTCCACAACGCTTTTGCCGCGGCGATCTCTCCCGATGGCAAAACCATTCTTTACAGCACCTCGTATGGCGGCACCAAGGGTCCAACGAAACGCGAATGGCATCTCATTGATTTCTCCGGCCAAAACGACCGGAAGCTGGAACTGCCGGAGTCCTTTCATCCGGAGAGCTTCACCAAGGACGGCACGGCGCTTTGGGGCTCCTATGAGGTCGATAAGAAGGCCCAGCTCGGCATCATTCCCATTGGGGGCACAAAGCCCACGCAGATCATCGCGCTCCCTAACGGCATCCGCAGGATTTGGGTTTCGCCGGACGGTACGAAGTTTGCTTTCCTGGCCGATCCGAGCCCGGTCGATCCGCTGGCCGACGTGCGGCACGTGGCCAAGAACGAAGTCAGCAGCCTTTACGTAGCCAACGTCAACGGTTCGGACGGTGCGTGGTGGTGTTCCGGCCTGAAGACGATCAGTGACGTGGCGTGGTCCTCCGATAGTTCTCAAATTGCTGTGGTCACACAATTTGAGAAGATCGGCCACCATGATGTCCGGTCAGCCATCTCGGTCTGTTCTTCGACTGAAGCGCGCCAAGTCGCGGAAATTCCTAATTCCGTCGCGGGCATCGCCTGGGCCAATGGCGGCAAAGAGTTGGCCTTCGCCAGTTCCACCACCGATGTGCTGACGCCAGACCATCTTTGGACCGTTCCCGCCCGTGGCGGTACTCCCAAGGACCAGACACCCAAACTGGCTGCTTCCATCGTCGGCGTCCAAAACGATCCACACGGCTTGGTGTGGGTCGACTATCACAAGGGCACCAGTGTCGAGGTTTATTCCTATCGCGATGGACAGCTCTCACCTGCGTTTCATTGGCGCGGCGGAGCCATCTCCACGCCTGTCGCGTCGCCCTACGCCTCTTCCTCGCAAGCGCTAGCCTTCAATGTGGGTGACCCGGCCCATGCCTGGAACGTGGCAGTGACCAACGGCGGGGAAGTGCAGAAAATCACGCATGTGGGCGACGACACGCTGGCAAACGTGACCCTCGGAGAAGTCCGCGTGGTCAACTGGAAAAGCAAGGACGGCATAGAACTGGAAGGCATTCTCGCCCTGCCCGCGAATTACCAGTCAGGGAAGCATTATCCATTCCTGGTATTTCCGCATGGGGGCCCGGAAGCCAATGACACTCTGAGCTTTGATTTCCTGGTGCGGTTCATTGCCGGCCTCGGATATGTGGTCCTTCAGCCGGAATATCGCGGCTCGACCGGCTACGGCAGTGATTTTCTGGAAGCCATTTACCAGCATTTCGGAGATCGCGCTTTCGCCGATGTCGACAGCGCCAGTGATTTCGCCATTGCACAGGGCTGGGCCGACCCAAATCGTCAAGCGATGTTTGGTTGGAGCGCTGGCGGCTTCATGACTTCGTGGACGGTCACGCAGACGCATCGCTACAAAGCCGCGATTGAAGGCGCGGGCATCACCGATTGGCTCAGCTTCATTCCGACCAGCGACATCAGTCAAGTGGACTACGACCTGCGTATGCAGGAAAAGGATCCAACTCCATTTTTGAAATTTTCGGCGGTGATGTACGCCGATCAGGTCACCACTCCGCTGCTCATCCTGCATGGGGAGGCCGACCAACGGGTGCCCACTTTCCAGGGCCGCGAATTCTTTATCCTGCTGGCCGAGCGCGGCAAAACCGTTCGCATGGTGACTTATCCCGGATCGCCGCATTTTCCGACACTGGCCGAACAGCGGCGCGATATCATGACCGAGCTTAAGAACTGGTTGACTCAATACAATCCATGAAGCGCACAGCTTTTCCATCCATGGCCGCCCTGTTAGACTTACCGTGAGGCGTAACGGTTCTATGTCGGCCGCTCCAACCCGAAGGGTTTCGTCCGGTGAACGCATTAACGCACCCGCCCCCTCGAGCCATCTGCAACAAACTTTGCGGCAGCGCGGGATTCGTCTGACCCGCCAGCGCAGTGTAATCCTTCAGGTGATGGATTCCGCGGAGCAGCATCTCGACGTGGATCAAATTCTAGAGCGCGCGCAACAGATCAATCCCGAAGTGCATCTGGTGACGGTGTACCGCACCATCGACCTGCTAAAGAAGCAAGGTCTGATCGACGAACTGGATCTGCTGCACCTGCGTGGCGACCGCCACTATTACGAGACGCACGGCCCGCGCGATCACATTCACGTGGCGTGTCTTCGCTGCGGCAAGGTTCGCGAATTTGAATCGCGCCTCTATGAGCAGCTCAAAGAACAAATCGCCCGGGATTGCGATATTCGCGTAACTGTCTCCCGCACCGAAGTGGGCGGCATTTGCAACGAGTGCCTGGCCAACGAGAAGAAATAGCTGTTTCGGTGCAAATAAAAAGGGGCGCTAAGAAGCGCCCGTGTCACACGCGACTTATAACCTGAACCTTACGCCAGTTTCTTTTCGCGAACGCCCCCGGACATTCGCTCGCGCACCTTTTGCAGCCGCTCCTGCGTCACCGGCCCTGTCTTGTGCGAACTGACCAAGTAAGGCCGCGGCAGCACGTCTTGTTGCGTCTGGCGAACGGCCGCCAATTTCTTCTGTATCGCTCGTCGCTTATCCCCGAAGGTCCACTGGAACAGCACGAAGATCAGAAAATCCAAGCCGAGGATGCCGAGCGTAATAAACAGGTTCAGGGAAGTCATGCTCTCCCGCCTCCACATTAGCAGGCTAAAGATGACCACCCTGTAAAGTCCTGAGAAGTTCGTGAGGTTTTTGTTAGGTTCGGCGGTTTACTTCAACGTTGATCCTTTATTCCGGAGTCATCCGCATAGACTTGGCCCGGGCTCTGCGGAATCTGGCGAAATAGTGATTGGCCGCGGCTATATCTTTGGCGATCTGCTCCTTTAACTCCTCGACGCCGGCAAACTTTCGCTCGGGGCGCAGCCGTTTCCAGAAGCGCACCTCGATTTTCCGGGGCGTAAAGTTGCCGGAGTAATCCAGTAAGTGCGTCTCGACACTGAGGGCGGAACCGTTGAACGTGGGCCGAATGCCTACATTGGTGACGCTGCGATGGCTGCTGCTCTCTCCTTCCAGCAACGTGCGGGTGATGTAGACGCCGCGAGCCGGCAATAATTCCTGCTCGGCCTTGAGATTCAGCGTAGGGAAGGTGAATTTACGGCCAGTGCCCGTTCCGGCTACCACTTCCCCCGTCAAGGCAAAGGGGCGGCCCAATAACCGCGCGGCATGGCGCACATCGCCCTCGCTTACCAGTTTACGAATCAAAGTGCTGGAGACCACTTCGCCGTCCACCATTACCGGCGTATGAACGACGACCTCAAATCCCTCCCCCATGCCAACTTCTCGCAAGAATTTGACATCGCCGGCCTGCTGCTTGCCAAACCGGAAGTTGTCTCCCACCACCACAGCCCGCACATCCAGCTGCCGGACCAGAATGTCATTTACAAACTCTTCCGGAGTGAGCGCGGCGAGTTCTTTGGTGAACGGCAGAACTACAGCAGCTTCCATACCTACGGCTCCAAACCAATCCAATTTTTGCTGATTCGTGGAGATTCGCGGTGGTGCCACTTCCGGCCGCAACACTTTCACCGGAGGTGGCTCAAAGGTCAGAGCCGTGGCTATGGCGCCGATCTCTCTAGCGCGCTCGATAGCGAATTTCAAAACATGCTGGTGGCCCAAGTGAATTCCGTCGAAGGTTCCGATGGCAATCACGCTGCCTTTGCCGGGCGGTTCAGTTGTACGAATTGAGCCTGCAGCGGTCGCTTTCTTGTTGCCGTAGCGGCTCGCCCAATCCGCTGCCGAATGAGACACGGTGATCGCATCCGCTCTTTCGTGTGTCGATAGGGACGACACTTGGGCCGCTCGCGCGACTACAGGTGACTCGGCGCTTACTTCAAGTTCCAGTCCGTCATAGGCTAATTGCACATGCGGGTATCCCGCCTTACGCAACCGCTCGTTCGTAGCCTGGTGCGGCAAGTCGTGAGCAACATGCGTGAACCAGGCGCGCTTCGGCTTCAATCGATCGATCAATGCTAACGCCTGCTCCACCGTCTGGTGCATTGGATGCGGCACATCGCGCAAGGCATCCAAAATCAAATCGTCCAAACCTTCCAGCAGCGGCACACTGGATTCCGGCAGGCGGCTGAAGTCGGTCATGTATGCAGCGCGACCGAAGCGAAAGCCAAGCACCTCCATCTCACCGTGCAGCAGCGGCACGGGAATGAACGGAATGCCCAACTGGGCAAACGGTCCATCTATTTGACGAAGGTCGACACTTGGAATGCTGCTTAATGTGGGCTTGCTGTCGAAGACATACGAGAACACGCGACGGATTACGCCAAAGGTGTCCGCGGTGCCGTAAACGGGGATTGGCCCTTTTTGCCGGAAGTTGTAAGGCCGCAAATCGTCGAAGCCCAAAATATGGTCGGCATGACAGTGGGTCAGCAGAACCGCGTCCAAGCGATCGAGCCCCGCGCGTAGAGCCTGGGTGCGGAAGTCCGGCCCCGTATCAATCACGACGTTCTGCCCGGCGCGAGAAAGGAGCAGGGAAGGCCGCAATCTTTTATCGTGGGAATCGGTCGAGGAGCACACGGCACAATGGCAGCCCAACGTGGGCACGCCCATGGAGGTGCCGGAGCCCATGACCACCACGCGAATCTTATCTGGCATCGTCCCCACTATTGTATCCGTCTCTTCCCGCGATTGGTGATCGCCTCGGCGATCTGGCGAAAAGCACAAGAAAAAGAAAACGGCGCGATACTTCGCGCCGTCTCCAAGATTTGTTGTAGCTCCAGGTAGCGATCGCCTGCCGCCGTCTTTACCTCTTGCCGGTCTTGGCCTGCGCGGTTACCTTGGCCATTTCCGCGGCCATGGCTTTATTCACTTCCAGATAAGTCAACTTGAGCTTGCCAAGCAAATCCAGAAGCATTTCGTCTTCTTCTGGCGCCAAGTTGCCCTTGGTTTTTTGTTGCAGCGCGTCCAGCATGTCTATCAACTCGCGGGCCGCGTCCGGATCGATCATCGGTTGACCGGTATTCGGGTCGGCGTAAGCGCCCAATACCATTGCCGCATTGCTGCCAATCATGCGGATCAGATTTTCGAACGCGGGCAGCCTTTTAGGAGCATCTGCCGGGGGTTTAGCGGCTTCGGCATGCGCGTTCGCGGCTACTTTCGCTTCGGCTTTCACTTCTTCCCGGCGAGCTTCGCGCTCCTGTTCTTCCACGACTTCTTTGCGGATTTCGCCTTCGGCGGTGAATGGCCTACGGTCAATTACCTTGAAACCCTCGTCTTTATTGTCTGCCACGCTAGTTACCTCTCTTCGAAAGTTCCGCACTAGTTTAGCATGGGAAGGGAAGCGGGCATCGGGCTGGAAATCCCCGCGGGTCTAAAGACCCGCCGCTAGATGACAGCCCGCGGTCACAATCACTTTCCCGGCTCGTGCTATTCTCCAAAGGCTATGCGTAACATCTGGCTATCTTTGTTGATCCTGGCCTTTGCCAGTCCGCTACTTGCCCAACAATCGGCCTCGGACTTTCCTCCCTTCGAGAAATGGCGGGCGGCCGTCTTGGCGGGCGATGCTTCCGCTCTGTCGGCACTTTACACACAATCTCCCGCACCCGACATCTCGACCACCGATAAAAAGCCCATTTCTTCTCAGGACGAGATTGCCTTTTGGTCGTCCTGGAAGTCCAAGGGCTTGACGAATCTGACGGCGCAGGTGGTTCAGCAGGAACAGCCAAGTCCGGACATTCGCACGCTAGTATTGCAACTGACCATGACGATGAAGTCCAAGGACCGCGGGGCAACTAAGCAATACGTAGCCATGTCACAGAACTGGTTCCGTCAGGGCAACGACTGGCATATCGGCATTGTACGGCGCACCGCGGCAACGCGGCTTCGACAGCCTCTCGAAAACAAGGAAATCTACCCGCAAAATGTGGATGCTCATAAGGAAATCGCAGAGGCTTTGCAAACAGCCGCGGCTTCCCATAAACGGGTCATCCTGGTTTTCGGCGGAAACTGGTGCTTCGATTGTCATGTACTTGACGAAGCTTTCCACTCCCCGGACATTGCTCCGACGCTGAACAAATCTTTTATCGTGGTGCACGTCGACATAGGACAGATGGACAAAAATCTCGATATTGCCAAGAAATATGAAGTGCCAGTAGAAAACGGTGTTCCGGCGTTGGCGGTGCTGGATGCGGACGGCAAGCTGGTGTACAGCCAAAAACAGCACCAATTTTCGGCGGCGCGGTCCATGGCCCCGGAAGATATTCTGGCGTTCCTGAATAAGTGGAAGAGCGTGAAGTCTGCGGCGATGTAGGCTGCCCATTTCCACGGATGCGGACAGCGCTTGGTAGGCTGAAACGGTCTGTGTATTCCACACATCATAAACTTCGAGGAAGTGCTCTAGGTAAAACTCCCACCCTCCAGGAGTTCCTTATGCGACTCGCTCGTCTGTTCGGTACCCTGGTTTTTGTGGTTCTATGCGTAACGGCCGCCCAAGCGCAATCCGAAAGACTTACAGTAACTGGTAAGTTGACCCGGGTCCTTGCCATCGGCGCGGAAACGTCGGGTTGGGTCATCCAGCTCGAGTCCGAAAGGACCATCGACGGGAAACACGTGAGTTCGATCGAAGTACAATCCGCCAATCTGAAACAGCTCGAAACTCTCGAAAACCAGACGGTGAAAGCTAACGGTATGGTCGCTCACGTGGATGGCGAGGAGACTGGGCCTCGCCTTGTCCTCACCATCAGCTCGATCAAAGCGATTAAAGGAAAAACAGAGACACAAGCTGCTCGGTAAGCAAAAGGCTCCGTAATCAGGAAGGCCCCATAATCTCTTCGGCAACTGGGCGTCTTCATGTGGTAAAAATCCTTCACCACTGAGGCTGCCGAGGACACGGAGACGACAGCGATTTGGTTAGCGCACAGGCCAGAACGGTTCTTTCGCGCCTACAAACTTTACCGGTACATCTTTCACGAAGCCTTGCAGCCACTTCGTGCATTCCACCATACCCATCTGCTCGCTGGGAACGTGGCCGATGACGATGAGCGCTTTGTCTCTGCCTTGAGTTACGGCGTCGGCGGCGTATTCGACGGTCTCCCATTCGCGCGTCTCACCCACCAGCAAGACCTGGATGTATTCCCGCTCCAACGCGTGAAACTCCGCCTCGGCTCCTGCCGCGCCCGGACTCAAGGCTACTTTTGTCACCTTCATTTCAGGATTGCCGACGACGCGGACGACCGGCGAATCCAGTTTCTTCGCCACGTCCTCTGCCAACTGCTTCAAGGTCGTCTCGGGCAGTACGAATAAATATTGGCTCTGCGGGCTCTGAAATTTTCCCCAGCCCAGCGCCGCCACAGTTCCCGCCTCAATGCCATCGGGATTGCGCATGTGCCAATGGTCGTGAAAACGCCAGACCACCATGCCATGCTTCTCAATGAATGCGCGCTTTTCTGCCCAGACCGGATCATTTTCCGGCATCCCTTCGGGCGTGTCCAAGTGCGCGTAGAAGGTGGGCTCGTGAGTGATTACAAAATTCAGTCCCTGGGCCGAGGCGCGTTCGAGCACGTCCATGGTCGCCATCATCGTGACGGCGATACCGGTGACCGGTGTGTCGGGATGGCCGGCCTTGAAGGTATCGACCGTTTTCTCCTGCCAGGGCACTCCGACCTGCTTCTGAATCTCCGCGACAATCTCACGCGCGGTGGGTTTCTTGTTGGCAGGACCTCGGTAGGCCGGACTCGACAGCATTTCGCTCGCCGGAGATACCACTTGCGCGGTCTGCTGGCCCATCAACGCAGGCACGAAACTCAATACCGCTATGGCAGTTAACGCTGCCGCGTTGGTTTTGCTCATGTGCGCCCCGGTTTTTCTCAAGTATTCCATCTTGCACTACAACGCCACAGGCTAAAGCAGCCTGTGCTACTGGAACCGTTCGGCGAACGCTACCTCTGGGAGAACTTCACGGTTTTGCCGGTCTTTGCGGACTCTCTGGCGGCATCCAGGATTTCTGCCACCACGATGTTGATCTCCAGGGATCCGGGTCCTTCTGGCTTCAACTCGCCACGAGATACAGCGCGCAAATAGTCCAACTCGTCATTCGTGGGAGGCGTTAGCGGTTTCGCTGCTACTTTTTCGGCCTGCTTCTGGCCGGCAGTACGCACTTCCAATGCGTCTCGTCCAACGGTTGTCAACTCACCCGTTTTTCCGTAAACCTCTACGTCGCTGCGGCCAAAAGGCCAATTCCACGAACCTTGCACAATTCCGACGGCCTTTGGATAAGTCAGAACAATGGTCGCGTCGTCATCCACTTTTGGATAGACATCGGGCTTGATCTGCAGGGTCACTGCAGTCACCGTCAATGGCTTTGCGCCGCCCATCAGCCAGGTCATGAAATCCACGCCGTAACAGCCGAAATCGTAAAGGGCGCCACCGCCGTTCAGCTTCGGATCGGTCAGCCACCCCAGAAACTCCGGCCCGACTCCGATTTCTTTCGGGCCGCTGTGTCCATCGTGAGCGACCATCTTCCTTATATCGCCCAACGACCCGTCCTTCGCCATTTCATACGCGGCGTGCCGACTCGGTTCCCAGGTGGTGAAATAGTTCACCAAGACCGTCATTTTGGATTGCGCTGCTACCTTCGCGATTGCGTACGCATCTTCGGCGCTAACCGCCAGAGGCTTTTCCATCATGACGGTGTACGGTCTGGCTCCGCCTGCTCCACTGTTCTTCGCGCAGATCTCCACGACGTGGCGGTGGTCGAACGTCGAGGTGTAAATCAGCGCCGCCTCCGGATGCGTGGCCTTGAGCATCTCGTCGATATCCGCGTGATACAACTTCGCGTCCAAACCGTACTTCTTGGCATATTGGTCGAATAACGCACGATCGGATTCCTGCACTCCCACAATCTGAATGTCGCTGCGCTTTACCGCACCCGAAAGAAATCCTTCCGCGTGGCCATGCACCAATCCGACGATTACCACGCGTAGAGGGCCCGTTTGCGGGGTTTGAGCCTCAGCCGGTTGCGCTGCTACGATCACAAAAAGAATCAACCCAAGTGTTATCAGTAACAGGCGGCACACTTTCATCTGATCATCCTCAGCATCCGTCAAATTTGGCTCTTTGCAGCGTTTCCCGGGCCAGCCGGCTATGAACGCTATGGCCCTCTTTAGTGCCTGGCTGCGACTTGCACCCATAAGTCATACTTCTATGGCAATTTACCTCCATTCGCGGGCCCCAGAGTAGGAATTCTTTTTCAC
>Ga0335073_10000361_pt1 | contig 59961 bp, 65 predicted proteins | sample Lox_Sample_22_FD_207093 | JGI IMG/M metagenome (GOLD analysis project Ga0335073, IMG submission 207093) | Soil microbial communities from Loxahatchee National Wildlife Refuge, Florida, United States - Lox_Sample_2.2 | ecosystem: Environmental > Terrestrial > Soil > Wetlands | place: USA... | reverse complement strand
GGGAGACAACGTGAGCGCGGAGATCACGCTGATCACGCCGGTGGCGTTGGAAAAGGGGTTGCGGTTCGCGATTCGCGAAGGCGGCCACACGGTCGGCGCCGGCGCCGTCAGCGAGATCATCGAGTAACCTATGCCTAACGGAGAAAAAATTCGGATTCGTTTGAAGGCATACGATCACCGCGTGCTCGACCAATCGACAAAGGAAATCGTCGATACGGCGAAGCGCACCGGCGCAGATGTGGCCGGGCCGATTCCCCTGCCCACGGTGATCAACCGGTGGACCGTGCTGCGGTCGCCGCACGTGGACAAAAAATCGCGCGAGCAGTTTGAAATGCGGACGCACAAGCGGCTGATCGATATTCTCGAACCGACGCCGGATACGGTGGACGCGCTGATGAAGCTCGACCTGCCGCCGGGCGTGGACGTGGAAATCAAGGCGTTCGGCCGGGAACACGCGGCGAAATAATGTAGCTCGGGTCTTCAGATCCGGGGTTTTTGCAAAGGAAAAAGCGACATGGCGGTCAACGGCATACTCGGAATCAAAATCGGCATGACGCAGGTGTTCGCCGAAGACGGCACGGCGCAGCCCTGCACGGTGCTGCAGGCGGGCCCGTGCGTGGTGGTGCAGCGGCGCACGAAGGACAAGGACGGCTACGACGCTGTGCAGCTGGGGCTTGTCGAGTTCATCAAGCCGCAGCGGCTGACCAAGGCGCTGACCGGCCACTTCAAGAAAGCCAGCGTGGCTCCGATGCGGTATCTGGGCGAAGTTCGCCTGGAAGATTCGAAGGATGAAACCAAGCCGGGCGATCGCGTTCTGGTCGATGGATTTCAGGTGGGCGAATTCGTCGATGTGAGAGGCGTAAGCAAAGGCAAGGGATTTGCAGGCGGTGTAAAGCGCTGGCACTACCGCGGCGGCGAAGGGTCGCATGGGTCGATGTTTCACCGCGCCCCGGGCGGCATCGGCGCGAGCTCGTTCCCGTCGCGCGTTTGGCTGGGGCAGCATTTCCCGGGGCACATGGGCAACGAACAGAAGACCTCGAAAAACCTCCGCGTCGTAAGGATCGATGCAGACGAAAATCTGCTGCTGGTGCGCGGCGCGGTTCCCGGCCCGGCGGGCGCTTATATTTACATCCGCAAGGCCAAATCGCCCAAGCGGCAAGCGAAACCTCAAGAAAGCAAGAAGGCTAAGGCCGAGAAGAAGTAAGGCTGAGAAAGAAAAAGAGACGAACATGCCTGTAGTCGACGTTTTGAATCTGGATGGCAAGAAAGTTGGCTCGGTCGAGCTGGCGGACGACGTGTTTGCCGCGGGGGTGAACCGCAACCTGCTGCACGAGGCCGTGCGGCATTATCTGGCGGGCAAGCGTGCGGGCACGCACAAGACCAAGGACAAGAGCGAGGTGAGCGGTTCGGGCAAGAAGCTCTGGCGGCAGAAGGGAACGGGCCGCGCGCGCATCGGTTCGATCCGCTCGCCCTTGTGGCGTCACGGCGGGACGGTGCACGGGCCGGTACCACGCAGCTACGAATACGCGCTGCCGAAGAAAATGACTTTGGGAGCACTGCGTTCGGCCCTTTCCGCAAAGCTGGCAGAGGCGAAGCTGACGATCGTCGAAAGCTGGCAACTTGCGTCGCACAAGACCAAGCCGTTCCGCGAAGCGCTCGACAAGCTCGACAAAGATACGCGGACGATGTTGCTGGTCGAGAACGGGGCAAATCTGAACCTCGAGCGCGCCAGCCGCAACATCGAAGGCGTCACTTTAGTTCCGGCCGCGGGGCTTGAACCCTACGACCTGCTTCGCCACGACCGTTTGGTGCTGTCGCGCGAAGCGGCGGCCAAAATCAGCCGTGCACTTTCGGCCACCAAGCCGGAAACGCCCGTGCAGATCGAGCCGGCTCCGGCGGCTTCCGCATCGAAACCGGCCGAGGAAAAGGCTGCCAAACCTGCGGCCAGGGCGGAGAAGAAGTCCGCGCCAAAGGCGGCGAAGAAGCCGGCGGCCAAGAAAGACGCGCCGAAGGGCAAAGGGAAAAAGGGATAGGCCATGGCCACCAAGACGTTTCAAATCATCCGGCGCCCGATCATCACCGAGAAAGGTCTCGGCGTGAAGGAGACGCAGCATACCGTGGTTTTTGAAGTCTCCTCCGCCGCCACGAAGACGGAGATCAAGCAGGCGGTGGAGCGCATCTTCAAGGTGAAGGTCGATCAGGTGCGCACGGCGAATTTCCACGGCAAGTTCCGCCGCCGGGGGCGCGCCGAAGGGCACCGCCGGGACTGGAAGAAGGCTTACGTCCGTCTTGCGGCGGACCAGAAGATGATCGAGTACGCAGAGAATCTGTAAACGCGAAGCGCGCGAGCGGTGGCGCTCGCTGGTCTTCGGGAAGTGAAGGCAAGAGGCAACGATGGCACTGAAAACATTCAAACCGTACACGCCGGCGCGGCGGTTTCTGACGGTGGTCGACAAGAGCGACATCACCAAGCAGACGCCCGAGAAATCGCTGGTCGAATCCAAGAAGCGCTCGGGCGGGCGCAATGCGCACGGGGAGGTCACCATATGGCACCGCGGCGGCGGACATGCCAAGAAATACCGCGTCATCGATTTCCGCCGCGACAAGATCGGCATTCCGGCGAAGGTGGCCGCGGTCGAATACGACCCGAACCGTTCGTCGCGCATCGCCCTGCTGCACTACGCGGACGGCGAGAAGCGCTACATTCTCCAGCCGGTGGGACTCGAAGTCGGCATGACGGTGCAGAATGGTGAAGGTGCAGACATTCTTCCCGGCAATGCGCTGAAGTTCCGGCATATTCCTCCCGGCACGATGGTGCACAACCTGGAGTTGTTTCCAGGCAAAGGCGGGCAAGCGGTGCGCGCGGCGGGCGGCGCGGCGCAACTGCTGAGCAAGGAAGGCGAAATCGCGCTGGTCAAGCTGCCCTCGGGCGAGGTCCGCAAGTTCAGCGTTGATTGCATGGCGACGATTGGCCAGCTCGGCAATCTCGACCATGAAAACGTCAGCTATGGCAAGGCGGGACGCACGCGCTGGAAGGGGCGCCGTCCGACGGTCCGAGGCGTGGCGATGAATCCGGTGGACCATCCGCACGGCGGCGGTGAGGGCCGCGTCAAGGGCAACCATCCGCAGACTCCGTGGGGCTTCCCCACGCTGGGTGCGAAGACTCGCAAGAAGAGGCCGAGCGATCGGATGATTGTGGAACGGCGGAAGCCGTAAGAAAATTCGAGCCCGAGCTTGCAGAGCAGGCTCGGCTGGGCAAGGCGGCGGAGCCGCAGGAGTTTTGAAGAGTGGTGAGCAGCAAACTGAATCCGGCGCGGCGGGGAATCGAGGGTTATTCCATGGCAGCCACACGTACAACTCGGCGCACACCGAGGCGCGCGACGCGTCTCGCGAAGCCGACGTCCCGGCGAGCAGTGAAGCCTGTTGCCAAGCCGGCCCCCAAGCCCGTCGGCAAAATTGCATCGAAGATGATCCCGCCACCGCAGGTGATGTTTCGCCTGTGCCGTCCGGGATGGGCCGTGATTGTGGAGAAGGCTCCCAACGCGCAGGGAACGCGCTTCGTTTGCCCGTTCTGCCCGTTGTCGCATCGCGTGCCGGGTCCGGTGCGCGGATTCAAAAAAATTCGCCGCGCGCAGTACATCAAACTGCGCCGCGTAGAGGAGTAAGGACTCTCATGCCGCGGTCGCTCAAAAAAGGCCCGTTCGTCGATACGCACTTGCAGCAGAAAGTGGAAGCGATGAACGCGCGGAACGAAAAGAAAGTGGTGAAGACGTGGTCGCGCCGTTCGACGATTGTGCCGGAAATGGTGGGGCACACGCTTGCCGTGCACAACGGGAAGAAATTCATCCCCGTGTACATCACCGAGCAGATGGTGGGACACAAGCTCGGCGAATTCGCGCCGACACGCACTTTCAAAGGTCACGCCGTGAAAGCAGCTCTTGAGAAGGCGGCCGCAGCGGCTGGCGCTCCCGCGGGAGCTCCCGCGGCTGGCGCGGCTCCGGCGGCCAAGGGATAGGCATCGAACATGGCAACCCTTACACCAACGCAGATTGAAGGCCTGGCGCAGACCAAATTCGTGCGCGTGTCGCCGCAGAAGGCGCGCCTGGTGGTTGACTTGATCCGCGGGCAGCAGGCGGGCGCGGCGCTCGAGCGTCTGCGCTTCACGAAAAAACGCATCGCGCGGGAAATTGAAAAGACATTGCGGAGCGCGATTGCCAACGCCGAACGCAAGGCGGACGATGCCGGCGAATCGCTCGATGTCGATTCGCTGTTTGTCACCGGATGTTTCGTCAACGAAGGCCCGCGCTGGAAGCGCATGCGTCCGGCGCCGATGGGCCGCGGGTTCCGCTACCAGAAGCGCACAGCGCACATCGTCGTGCAAGTGGCGGAGCATCACCGCGCGGCCGAGGGGCGTGTGGCGGCGGCAGCGGCCGAAGCCGAAGCATCGAAGGGCGTGAAGGGTGCGGTCCGCAAGGCACGGAAAGCGATCGAACAGCGCGCCAAGCAGGCGCAGAAAAAGAAGAAGTAGGAGGGCCGTTTGGGTCAGAAAACTCATCCGTACGGATTTCGCCTGGGCTACAACAAGGCCTGGAAATCGCGCTGGTTCGCCAAGCGCGAATACGCCGACCTGCTGCACGAAGACGTGGTGCTGCGCAGGCAGCTGAAGGCGCGCCTCAAGTCTGCCGGTGTCAGCGCCATTGATATCGAGCGCGCGGCCAACAAGCTGGTTGTCCGCATTTACACCGCGCGTCCCGGCATCATCATCGGGCGCAAGGGGTCGGAAATCGACAAGCTGAAGAGCGAAGTGCAGAAGCGCACCAAGCGCGAAGTGCACATCGATATTCAAGAAGTGCACCGCCCGGAGCTCGACGCGCAACTGGTGGCCGAGTCGATCGCGCTGCAGCTGGAAAAGCGCGTCGCCTTCCGCCGCGCCATGCGCAAGGCGGTTGATTCCGCTCTGCGGTTTGGCTGCAAGGGTATCAAAGTCCGCGTGGCTGGCCGCTTGAATGGCGCGGAAATCGCGCGCAAGGAGTGGTACCTGCAGGGGAGGCTGCCGCTGCAAACGCTCCGTGCGGACATCGACTTCGGCACGGCCGAAGCCGAAACCACCTACGGCCTGATCGGCGTGAAGTGCTGGATCTATCAGGGCGAGAAGATTCCCGAGCGCGGCAAGCCGGGCCCGGGCACGGAAGCGTAAGAGGGAAACAGGCAAACGACCATGTTGATGCCGAAGAAAGTGAAATACAGGAAGCAGCAGCGCGGCCGGCGCAGCGGAAAAGCGTGGCGCGGCGGCTCGCTGGCGTTCGGCGAATACGGGCTGAAGGCGCTCGAGCCGGCGTGGATCACCGACCGGCAGATCGAAGCCGCGCGCGTAGCGATCACGCGCTTCATCAAGCGCGGTGGCAAGCTCTGGATCCGCATTTTCCCGGACAAGCCGTTCACGAAAAAGCCGGCCGAAACGCGTATGGGCAAGGGCAAAGGGCCGCCGGAACGGTGGGTGGCGGTGGTGAAGCCTGGCCGCGTCATGTTCGAAATGTCTGGCGTGGATCTGGCGACGGCCACCGAGGCGATGGAACTGGCGGCGCACAAACTGCCGATTCACACGCAGTTCGTCAGCCGGGCGGAGGAACTCTGATGGCGCGGCGTGCCGACAAGTATCGCGACAAAGGCAAAGACGAATTGCAAGCGCAGGAACGCGAGCTGGCTGAGCAGATTTTCCGGCTTCGCTTCCAGCTTTCAACCGGCCAGGCCGAGGGACTCCGGAAACTCCGGGAAGCGAAGCGCGACCTCGCGCGCGTCAAGACGCTTCTCCGTGAAGAAGAATTGAGGAAGGCGTAATGTCAAATCAGGCAAGCGAACCCTCCGGCGTGGTGCGCGGCGCACGGCAGGAGCTGGTGGGAGTCGTCACCAGCAACAAGATGCAGAAGACGATCGTCGTGAAGGTGACGCGCACCACCGAGCACCCGCTGTATCACCGCGTCGTGCGCTCGGCGAAGAAATACTACGCCCACGACGAATCTGGGGACGCTCGCATCGGCGATACCGTGCGCATCGTTTCCACCCGCCCGCTTTCAAAACTGAAGCGCTGGCGGCTCAAGGAAGTGGTGGCGCGGTCCACCCGGGTGGCGTAACGCCCGGACCCCCGGCGCCGAGGAATCGAGGAGCAAGACCATGGTTCAGATGAGGACGTGGCTGACGGTGGCGGACAATTCCGGCGCGCGCCAGCTGACCTGCATCCTCCCGGTGGGAGGCGATGCGGGGCTGAAGGCGGGCCTGGGCGACGTCATTACGGCGGCCGTTAAGGAAGCCACGCCGGACAGCCAGATCAAGAAGGGCAAAGTGGTGCGCGCCGTGGTGGTGCGCACCAGAAAAGAGCACCGGCGGAAAGATGGCACCTACATCCGCTTTGACGACAACGCCGCCGTGCTCATCAATGATGCGAACGAGCCGATTGGGACGCGCGTCTTCGGGCCGGTAGCCCGCGAACTGCGCGACAAGAAATTCACCAAGATCGTCTCGCTTGCCCCGGAAGTGTGGTAGCCATGAGAGAAACGAACGCAAAACCTGCAGGGATGTCGATTCGCCACGGCGATACCGTGAAGGTGATGTCCGGGCGCTCGAAGGGAAAGACGGGCAAAGTTCTCTCCGTCAATCCCTGGAAGCACACGATTACGGTGGAGCACGTGAACATCATCAAGCGGCACACGCGGCCAAACCCGTCGAAGAATATCAAGGGCGGCATTCTCGATAAGGAGGGTCCGATTCACGTGTCCAACGTCATGCTGGTCTGCCCCGGCTGCGGCAAGCATACGCGCGCGGGCCACACGACGCTGCCCGACGGCACGAAGGTACGCATCTGCCGGCGGTGCAACACGACGTTTGAGAATTAAGAGAAAAGAGATTCTGAGTTTTAGCCGAGCAAAGACGAGGCGTTCTAAAGATGACGAGCAGGTTGCACACGAAGTATCGCAGTGAAGTGATGCCGGCGCTGACCAAGCGCTTCGGCTACAAGAACACCATGGCCGTGCCGCGCGTCGCTAAGGTGACGCTGAATATCGGCCTCGGCGAAGCCAGCGCCAACGTGAAGCTGCTCGATACGGCGGCGGCCGAGCTTGGCCAGATTGCCGGGCAGAAACCGGTGATCACGCGCGCGAAGAAGTCGATCGCGAATTTCAAAATCCGTAAGGGCATGCCCATCGGTTGCATGGTCACGCTGCGCGGCGAGCGGATGTATGAGTTTCTCGATCGGCTGGCGAGCATCGTGTTCCCGCGCGTCCGCGATTTCAAAGGGCTGCCGCCGAATTCTTTCGACGGCCGCGGCAATTACACGCTGGGCTTGAAGGATCAATTGGTCTTCCCGGAAATCGATTACACGCGGGTGGACAAAATCAAGGGCATGAACATTACCATCACGACGACGGCGCGGAACGACGAAGAAGCGCGCGAGCTGCTAAAGGGGCTCGGCATTCCGTTCCGTTCGTAGGCAAAAGAGAGCGAGAGACAGATGGCGCGCACCAGTCAAATTGCCAAGACGCACAAGAAACTGAAGTACAAGATCCGCGAGCGCAACCGCTGCCGCATCTGCGGGCGCGCGCGCGGCGTCCTTCGCAAGTTCGAAATGTGCCGCATCTGCTTCCGCGGCTTGGCGCTCAAGGGCGAGATTCCCGGCGTCGTGAAGGCGAGCTGGTAGGAATTGCAGGAAGACATTTTGCAGGAACGTACTGACAGAGAGACAGGAAACGAATGATTACTGATCCGATTGCCGACCAGCTGACGCGCATCCGCAACGCGGCCCGCGCCAAGCACCCGCGCGTCGACGTGCCTTCTTCGAAGTTGAAGGTCGAAATCGCGCGCATCCTGAAGGAAGAGGGCTATCTCGCGAGCTTCAAGGTGGTCGAAGAGAAAGGCCACAAGACGCTGCGCATGTTTCTCCGCTACACGCCGGACCGCCGCAGCGTGATCACCGATCTCAAGCGCGTCTCGCGGCCCGGTTCGCGCCGCTATGTCAGCAAGACGGAAATCAAGCCGGTTGTCGGCGGCATGGGCGTCTCGATCCTGTCCACGCCGCGCGGGATCATGACCGGACAAACCGCCCGCAGGGAAGGCATCGGCGGCGAACTGTTGTGCGAAGTGTGGTAGAGCGGAATTCGAGCGAAGAGGAACCGAGAACGCCATGTCGCGAATTGGAAACAAAATCATTCCCGTACCCTCCGGCGTGAAGATCGCCGTCAAGGACGGGCTGGTGGATGTCCAGGGGCCGAAGGGAAAGATGACGGTGAAGGTGCCGCGCGGAATTTCCTTCGAGCAAAAGGATTCGACGCTCGTCGCCAAACGTGAAAACGACGAACAGCGCGCTCTCCACGGTCTCGCACGGGCTCTGGTGGCCAACGCCGTCACCGGCGTCACCAGCGGCTTCAAAAAAGAGCTCGACATTGTGGGCGTCGGCTATCGCGCTGAGGTGAAAGGGAAGAACGTCGTCCTCGCGCTTGGCTATTCTCATCCCATCGAGTTCCCGATTCCCGAAGGAATTCAGATCGCGGTCGAAAAGCAGACGCACATGACCGTTTCCGGCGCGGACAAGAATCAGGTGGGCCAGGTGGCCGCGAATCTGCGCGCCCTGCGCCCGCCCGACCCATACAAGCAGAAGGGGATTCGCATCACCGGCGAACGCTTGAAGAAGAAGGCCGGCAAGGCCGGAGCCAAGACCGCCGCGTAAGGCGGAAGGGAGAAGCAAGGTGGCAACAGCGGCACGTAAACTTTCACGCGCGGCACAGCGCGAACGCATTCATGGGCGCCTGCGCCAGAAGCTCGAAGGCACGGCAGAGCGCCCGCGCTTGGCCGTCTATCGCTCGATCAAGCACATTCGGGCGCAGGTGATCGACGATCAGTCGAACCGCACGATTGTTTCGGCGAGTTCGCTCGACGCCGATGTGCGCAAGGAAATCAAAGGCGGCGGAAACGTCGCCGCGGCGAAGGTCGTCGGAAAAATCATCGCCGAACGCGCCCGCGCCAAGGGCGTCGAAAAAGTTGTCTACGACCGGGGGGGTTACATTTATCACGGCCGCGTGAAGGCGCTGGCCGATGCGGCCCGGGAGGCGGGCCTGCAGTTCTAAACACTATGCCGAAACAAGAACTTAAAGACACGCTTGCAATTCGCCGGCCGGTGGAAGCCAATCCGGCCAGCATCAAGGACCAGGTGGTCGCGATCAACCGCGTCACAAAGGTCGTGAAGGGCGGCAAGAACCTCAGCTTCTCGGCGCTGGTCGTCGTTGGCGACCAGAGTGGCCATGCCGGGTTTGGCATGGGCAAGGCGCGTGAAGTGCCCATGGCCATTCGCAAGGCCATCGAGCAAGCCAAGAAGAACATGATCAAGCTCAACTTGAAGGGCACGACGATTCCTCACCAGATCGTCGGCCGCTACGGTTCCGGGCAGGTGCTGCTCAAGCCCGCCCCGGAAGGAACCGGTGTGATCGCCGGCGGCCCGGTCCGCGCGGTGATGGAGGTTGCGGGCATTCAGAATGTGCTCACGAAATCCATCGGCACGTCGAACCCGCACAACGTCATCAAGGCCACCTTCGACGCTCTTCTGCACCTGAAGGATGCTTCCAAAGTCGCAGAATCGCGCGGCAAGGGCGGCGAAGAAGTGGCAGCTGTTTCCTGAGCGGGCGGCTGGCAATCAATTCGAACGGGACGAATGGAATGACCACGAAGAAAAATGCGCCGGGCGGTACGCTGAAAATCAAATGGGTGCGCAGCTTTATCGGCTGCCCCGACGATATGCGGCAAACGATTCGCGGGCTCGGGTTCCGCCGCATGAATCAGGTGATCGAGCGCCCGGACAATCCCGCCATCCGCGGGATGATCGCAAAGGTGCACCACCTGGTGGAGATTGAGGGATAGCATGGCAGAGAAACCGACGCTTTCGAATTTGAAGCCGCCGCGTGGTTCGCGCCACCGCAAGGTGCGTGTGGGCCGTGGTATGGGCTCGAAGATGGGCAAGACTTCCGGCGCGGGCAACAAAGGCCAGCAGTCGCGGCGCGGCTATTCGCGCCGTCCGGGATTTGAGGGCGGCCAGATGCCTCTGCATCGCCGGATCCCCAAGCGGGGCTTCCGCGCGCCGTTTCCGAAGGAGTTCGCTGTCGTCAACGTCGGCACGCTTAACGCGTTTCCGGCGGGTGAGACAGTCACGCCCGAGCTGCTCGTCGGCACGGGCGTGGTTCGCGCGCTGCGCGACGGCGTGAAAATCTTGGGTGATGGCGACCTGAGCGTCGCGCTCACCGTCCGCGCCCACGCCTTCAGCAAGTCGGCGCAGGAAAAAATCTCCAAAGCAGGCGGGAAGGCCGAAATTTTGGCATGAACAAGCTGATTGAGGCGTTTCGCAACATATTCAGTTCGCCGGACCTCCGCAACCGCGTGCTCTTCACGCTCGGTCTGCTGGCGGTCTATCGCCTCGGTGCGTTCATCCCCACGCCTGGCATCAATACGGCGCTGCTCCAGCAGTTGTTCGAGCAAGGCCGCGGCTCGGTGCTCGGCATCATCGATCTTTTCAGCGGCGGCAATTTCCGCCGTTTGACGATTTTCGCGCTCGGCATCATGCCGTACATCACGGCCTCGATCATCCTGCAGTTGATGGTCGTCGTTTGGCCGTATCTCGAACGCCTGCAAAAAGAGGGCGAGCTCGGGCGGCGCAAGATCACGCAGTACACGCGCTATTTGACGATCATCCTGAGCGCCTTCCAGTCGTTCACGATTGCGCTCACTCTGCAGCGGCAGAACCTGATTGGCATGTCGTTGGTCTACCACCCCGGCGTGCGCTTCACGCTGATGACCATGCTGACGCTCACCACCGGCTCCGCCTTCATCATGTGGCTCGGTGAGCAGATCAGCGACCGCGGCATCGGCAACGGCATGTCGCTGATCATTTTTGCTGGCATCGTGGTCGGGTTGCCCCGCGCCGTGCAGGATTTGTGGGACAAGGCGGAAACGCGCCAGTGGGGCTCGTTCACGCCCATTGCCTTGCTCGCATTGGTTGTGTTGATGGCTGCTGTTGTGGCCTTCATTGTTTATGTCGAAAACGGCCAGCGCCGCATTCCCGTGCAGTACGCAAAGCGCGTGATGGGCCGCCGCGTGATGGGCGGGCAGATGTCTTATCTGCCGCTGCGCGTAAATTCCGGCGGCGTGATTCCGCCGATTTTTGCCAGCTCTCTGCTCACGTTCCCGCAGACGCTGGCGTTGATTTTCGCCAATGGCCAGAGTTCGACGAGCAAATCTTCCGCATTCCAGAATTTTGCGAAGATGATCTCCTGGGGTGAGCCGCTTTACACGCTGATTTACGTCACGCTGATTATTTTCTTTGCGTTCTTTTACGTGGGCATCATTTTCAATCCCACGGATTTGGCCGATAACATGCGCAAGTACGGCGGCTTTATTCCCGGCATTCGCCCCGGCCGCAACACGTCGGAATACATCAACAAGATTCTGACGCGGCTTACATTCGTCGGCGGTGTGTACCTGGCGCTCGTTTGTCTTTTGCCCGAATGGCTGATTTCCGGCATCCACTTGCAGCACCTGTGGGGGCCGATCGGAACGTGGTTCGATAATCACGCGCCGCGGTTCATACTCGACGGTCTGAACGTGCAGTTTTATTTCGGTGGCACGTCGCTTCTGATTGTTGTCGGCGTGGCCATGGATACGGTGCAGCAGCTCGAAGCGCAGCTTGTGATGCGCAATTACGACGGGTTTGTCAGGAAGGGCCGTGTGCGGAGCCGTCGCAGTTGACGTTGTCTCGGCGGTGAGAATGAGCCTCCACCGGGCATTGATTCTGCTCGGCCCGCCGGGTGCGGGCAAGGGCACGCAAGCGAAGCGGCTTGCCAGGTTGTATGGCGTGCCACACCTTTCGACGGGCGACATGCTGCGCGAAGCCATCGCCCATGGCGAGGAACTTGGCCGCAAGGCGCAGCCGATCATGGAGCGCGGCGAGTTGGTGCCCGATGCTCTCGTCATGGCGCTGGTCGAAGAGCGCTTGAAGCAGCCGGACGCCGCGAAAGGATTCATCTTCGACGGCTTCCCGCGCACGCTGGCGCAGGCTGAAGCGCTCGACCAGATTCTTGAGCGCCGCGGTTTCGGGCAGCCATTGACCATCGAGCTTCGCGTCGATTCGGAAAGATTGCTGCGGCGGCTCGCGGGACGTTGGACCTGTTCGGTGGGGGGCGAGACGTACAACATTTACGAACGCCCGCCGAAGGTTGCGGGAATTTGCGACCTCGAGGGCGGAAAGCTGGTCCAGCGGCCTGACGACCGGCCGGAAGTCGTTCGCGAGCGCCTTACGGCTTACGAGCGCCAGACGGCGCCGCTGGTCGATTATTACGGCCGGCGCGGCGTGCTCGAATCGGTGGATGGAATGGCTCCGGTTGAGGATGTGCACCGGGCGCTCGTGGAGATTGTGAAGCGGGCAGGCGGAAGAAATGGTCATTTGTAAATCGCCGGCGGAGCTGGCGAAGATGCATCGGTCAGGCCTGATTGTCTGGGAAGCGCTGGAAAAAATGCGCGCGATGGTTCGGCCCGGCATTTCGACCAAGGATTTGGACGAGTTTGCCGAAGGATTTGTGGCGAAGAGCGGCGGCCATCCGGCGTTCAAAGGCTACCGCGGCTATCCGGGTTCGGTCTGCACGTCGATCAACCAGGAAATCGTCCACGGCATCCCGTCGGCGTCGCGTAAGCTTCGCGAAGGCGACATTCTCTCGATGGATTTTGGCGTCGAGATGGAGGGCTACTTCGCCGATGCGGCGCTCACGGTCCCGGTTGGTTCCGTGAAACCCGAGCGCGAAAAGCTGCTCCGGGTGACGCGCGAATCGCTCGAGCACGGCATCGAGAAAGTTCGCCTCGGCAACCGCCTCGGCGACGTTTCCTCCGCTGTGCAGCAGTGGGTGGAGAAGAACGGTTTCTCGGTCGTGCGCGAGTTCGTTGGGCACGGCATCGGGACGCGGATGCACGAGGATCCGCAGCTCCCGAATTACGGGCAGCCCGGCCAAGGCGCGCGTCTGCAGGAAGGCATGGTGCTGGCCATCGAGCCGATGGTCAATGCCGGCAGGCCTGCGGTTCGGATTCTGGACGATGAGTGGACCGCGGTCACCGCGGACGGCAGCGATTCGGCGCATTTCGAGCACACCGTCGCCGTCACCTCGAACGGGCCTTGGATTTTGACCCGGCCCGATTCCGCCGCGGGCCCCGTGTGGTGAGCGGCGAGAAGAGAAGAGTCGGATTGGAAAAGACAGGAGCACATGGCTAGACCAAACAGGCCGGAACCGGAAAAGAAAAAGCCCGGCGAGGGGAGCGGGAAAGAGGACGCCATCGAGGTGATGGCGACGGTTGTCGAGCCGCTGCCGAACGCCATGTTTCGCGTGGAGCTTGAGAACAAGCATCAAGTTCTCGCTCACATTTCCGGAAAGATGCGGAAAAATTTTATCCGTATTCTTCCCGGAGACCGCGTGGCCGTCGAGCTTTCGCCGTACGACCTCACGCGGGGCCGGATCGTCTACCGTTACAAGTAGCTCCGGCGGAAGGGACAAGTAGAAATGAAGGTTCGTGCATCGGTAAAAAAAATCTGCATGAAGTGCAAGATCGTCCATCGGCGCGGCGTGGTCCGGGTGATTTGCAGCAACCCGAAGCACCGCCAGCGCCAGGGGTAAGGAGAACAGCGTATGGCTCGCATTGCAGGCGTCGATCTTCCTCCGAACAAGAGGCTCTGGGTGGGGCTCACCGCGATCTATGGTATTGGCCAGGCGCGCGCGAAGTCGCTCGCCGAAAAGGCCCGTGTCGACTTCACGAAAAAGGTGAAGGACCTCACCGAGGACGAAGTCACGCGTCTTCGCAGCGCTATCGAAGCCGAAGGGCGGGTCGAGGGCGATCTCCGGAAGGAGATCCAGATGAACATCCGCCGCCTAATTGAAATTCAGGCCTATCGCGGGTTGCGCCATCGCCGCAATCTGCCGGTTCGCGGCCAGCGCACGCACACCAATTCGCGTACTCGCAAGGGACCGCGGAAGGGCGCTGTGGCGGCCAAGAAGAAAGTGATGGCCCGCAAGTAGTGATTTTTCGCCGCCTGTGTGGCGGCGAAGAATCTGTAGGGTATGGAATGCCGTGCCCGGTTTTTGAGACTTGATGTAATCGTGAGAGGAGTTCGAATTGGCTAAGGAACCGCAGGACGCAGCCGCTGCACCGGCGGCAGGCGCAAAACCGACGAAGCGGAAGAAGGAATTCCGCAAGAAGAAAGAGAAGCGCGTGGTGCCGCACGGCGTCGTGCACATCCAGGCGACTTTCAATAATACGGTGGTCACCGTCACCGATCCAGAAGGCCGCACAGTCAGTTGGTCGTCCGCTGGCGCTTCCGGATTCAAGGGCTCGCGCAAAGGCACGCCCTACGCCGCACAGCAGGCGGCGATGACCGCTGCCGGTGTCGCCCGCGACCAATACGGGATGAAGTCCGTCGAAGTCCGCGTGAAGGGTCCAGGCGCCGGTCGCGAGTCCGCGGTCCGTGCGCTGGCTTCCTCCGGGCTGCACATCAACGCGATTAAGGACGTCACGCCGGTTCCGCACAATGGCTGCCGTCCGCCGAAGCGCCGCCGCGTCTAGCGCGCGCACTTTTTTGCAGGGAAGCAAAAGGAGAGAAGCACTTGGCAAGACATCGTGAAGCAGTTTGCCGGTTGTGCCGCAGGGAAGGGCAGAAGCTCTTCTTGAAGGGCCTCCGGTGTTTTACGGAAAAATGCGCCATCGAGAAGCGCAACTTCGTTCCCGGCCAGCATGGCCAGGCGCGCCGCGCCAAGATGGTCGGCTACGGCGTGCAGTTGCGCGAAAAGCAGAAAGTGAAGCGCACCTACGGCCTGCTCGAGCGCCAGTTCCGCAACTATTTCGAGAAGGCCGTCCGCATCAAGGGTCCGACGGGCTCGAACTTGATCGTCATGCTCGAGCGCCGTCTCGACAACGTCATTTACCGCATGGGCCTCGCCGGCTCGCGCTCGCAGGCGCGCCAGTTGGTTCTGCACGGCCACATCCGCGTAAAGGGACAGAAAGTCAACATCCCCAGCTATCTCGTCCAGGTTGGTGACGAGGTCACGTTGAGCGACAAGATGCGCGAAAACACCATGATTCTCGAGGCCCGCAACCTGGCCCGCAGCCAGGGTGCCGCGCCGTGGCTCGATACCGATCGCGAGAATTTCAAGGCGCGCGTCGTGGCTTTGCCGCGGCGCGAAGACGTACAGACGCCGCCGATGAACGAGCAGTTGATCGTCGAGTTGTATTCGAAGTAGCGCGCGCCGGCGGATTGATTCACGCCGGTTGTTTCGAATCGAACAGTTTGGCAGGCCCATGCCAGCCGGGCCGGAAGGAGCATCAGATATGTGGAAGGGTTTTCAGAAACCGAAGAGACTTGCGGCCGAGCCCGAGACTCTTACCGACAAGTATGGAAAGTTTTCCGCGCAGCCGTTCGAGCGCGGATGGGGCACCACGGTGGGCAATGCGCTTCGCCGCGCCCTGCTCAGTTCGATTGAAGGCGCCGCCATCACGGCCGTGAAGATCGAAGGCGTTCTCCACGAATTCTCGCCGATTCCGGGCGTGGTGGAAGATGCCACCGACATCATCCTCAATCTCAAGCAGGTGCCACTGAAGCTCAATACCGATCAGCCGAAGACAATCACGCTTGTCGTCGATACGCCCGGCCCGGTGACTTCTGCGAAGATTGAAGAAGATGCGGACATCGCCGTTCTCGACAAGAATGTCTATCTCGGTACGGTCAGCGAAGGCGGCAAGCTTGAAATGGAGCTGCGCGTCAAGAACGGCCGCGGCTATGTCGCCGCCGACCGCAACTTCGACGAGGACCTGCCGATCGGCTATATCCCGATCGATTCGGTTCACTCCCCGGTTCGCAAGGTCAACTACGCCGTCGAGGCCGCCCGTTTGGGGCAGATGACCGATTACGAAAAGCTCACGCTCGAGGTCTGGACGAATGCGGCCATCACGCCGCAGGACGCCATCGGTCTGGCAGCCAAGCTCGTGAAAGACCACATGAGCATCTTCATCAATTTTGAAGAGACTCCCGATCTGCCCGAGGAAGTGGTCGAAAACTATAGCGATCCGCGCCTGGAATACCTCGACCGTTCCGTCGAGGAACTCGAGCTTTCCGTGCGTTCCTACAATTGCTTGAAGAACGCCAACATCCAGAATCTCCGCGAGCTCGTGCAGAAGACCGAATCCGAAATGCTCAAGACCAAGAATTTCGGACGCAAGTCGCTCAACGAGATCAAGGACATTCTTCACAAGATGGGTTTGAGCCTGGGCATGAAGTTCGACGAGCACGGCCGCATCATCTGGCCGCCGCTCCCGAGCCAGACGGCTCTGCCTCCGGCTGAAAGCGAAGCCACTTCGCTCTAGGCCACGGGACGAAACGATGAGACACCTGAAATCCGGCTTCAAACTTGGAAAGCAACCGGCGCACCGGAAGGCCGTTCTCCGTAATCTGGTGACGAACCTGATCGAGAAGGAGCGCATCCAGACCACGATCCTCCGCGCCCGCGCGGCTCGTCCGCTCGCCGAGCGCATGATCACTCTCGGCAAGCGCGATTCGCTCCATTCCCGCCGCCAGGCCGCCGCGTTTCTCACCACGCCTGAGGCGACGAAGAAGCTCTTCGCTGATCTCGCGCCCCGCTTTGCTGACCGTCCCGGAGGTTATACGCGCATTATCCGTGTCGGTTGGCGCATCGGCGACGGCGCTGAACTTGCGATTCTCGAGTTCATCGGCTCGGAGCTGAAGAAAAAAGACAAAAAAGCGCGCAAGCCCGCCGCCGAAACTTCTCCCAAGGAAGAAGAAGCGGTCGGGGCAGTGAAGTAGCGCTCGGCTCTCCCATCTCCGCAAACGCTTTCACGAAAAGGGCCCGTCCGGTCACCACCGAACGGGCCTTTTCACTTCTTCGAAGCAGCGATGAGCAAGGAGTTCAGGTCCGCTCTGCCGCATTGAACGTCACGCAAGAGGATTCAAACATCCTCCTAAATGTGTGCCGATGCTTCCCCCTGTCATTTCGACCGGAGTAGGCGTCCGTTCTGGGCGGCTACGAAGCGGAGAAATCTCTCTTTGGTTCTAGAAGTGGTTCTAAAAGTGCGTTCTCCCAGCCAGTGTCTCACTTGATTCCCAACCACGAATCGTAAATCCCCTTTTGCTCCGGCGTCATTTTGTCCATAGGTTTCAGCGTGTACGTGTAGTAAGGGCTCGTCGCTGCCTTCACCGAAACCTCCTTCACGTGCCCCAGCCGCTCCACCACGATCTGAATCGTGTCTCCCGGCTTGTGCCCCGAAATGATTTTCGTCAGCGTGTCCAGGTCTCCCGCGCGCCGATCCACCGCGAGCACCACGTCATTCTTTTCAAGCCCTGCGGTTTCCGCAGGGCTTCCCGGAATCACATTTTTCACGGTTGGTTTTCCGTCATCGGCCTTTGCGATCGCCGCGCCGATCCACGGCTTTTCCGTATCAAGCTTCTTCTCCACATCAATTCCCGCGTAGGCGAAGTATTCCGCGTAGGGAATCGGCTCCTTGCCGCTGATGTAGCGGGTGAAAATCCCGCTCAAGTCCTTGCCAGAAATTTCGTTGGCCGCGCGGATGGGATCGTCCGGCTCGAATCCCGGATTTGGCAGTGCGTAGCGCAAATAGAGCAGCCGCATCCAGTCGTCCAGCGATTTCTGGTCGTTCGTGTCCTCGCGGATCGCGAAATCCAGAATGTGCCCCATGATTTGCCCACCGTCGTAATACGAGTAGTAAGTATTCACGAGGTTGTTGTCCTGCTTGATCACGCCGTTGTACCACGTGTCCCAGCTCGTATCCTCGATGCTCCTCTCGCTCCGTCCTGGCTCCGACTCAAATTTCGTGATGAGCTTCGCGATGCTGTCCAGATATTCCTGCGGCGTGATCAAGCCGGCCCGTTCGAGCGCCAAATCGCCGTAGTAGCTCGTCAGACCCTCGGAAATCCACAGCGACGGCGTGTGCACCATTTGCGTGTAGTCAAACGGCCCAAGCGGGCGTGGCCGCAGCCGCTTTACGTTCCAGGCGTGAAAGAATTCATGGGCCGCGACGAACAGCTTCAGATCGTATTCCGAGGGAAAATCTCCCGCGTGATCGGCAGCATCCCAATCCGAGCGAAAATCGATTTGCGTCGAATCCAGGTGTTCGAGCCCGCCGCCCGCGTTCGGCCAGACGTGAAATAGAAAATAATATTCGGAAAACGGGGCGGCTTGGTTGCCGCTTCCCGCCACGGTCTTCCACATCGGAACAATCGTCTCGACGACCTTCTGCAGATCGTTTGCGAACTGGGTGAAATCCTTCTGCCCGATGATGTCGTGGACGATCACATGGTATTTCGTCCCCAGTACCTCGAAATCCTTTTCGGCAAAATCGGAAATTTCGAGCGGGCAATCGGCAAATGTGTCGTAGTTCACCGCATCAAACGTCGTCGGCGACGTGTGGTTCATGCCCGTGGCTGCGCGCCATCCATTTGGTACCGCAATCGAAAGCGTTATCGGCCTGTCTTTGCCGTCCGTCTGGTACATCCACACCGATGGGCCGCCAATGAATGCATGAAGCTCGTTGTACTGTGCGATGTTGTTCTGCAGCGTATTGGCGTAAATCTGGTATTCCACCACCACGGCTTTCGATCCGGCCAGCTCGATCCGCCATGTTTGGCTGTCCGTTTTTTTCCAGTTCAATTCCTTGCCGTCCGGTGTGTGCGCGCGAAACCGCTGTACGTTCGCCGAATAGTTCTCGATGTAATACGATCCCGGCGCCCAGTCGGGAATTGCAAAATCCACCGTCTTGCCCGAAAGCGAGTCGGCCTGGATCGTCACGTCGAGCAGGTGCGAACTTGGCCGCTCGAATTTCAGGTCGTAATGAAGCGGGCTTGCCGCGCGCGCCGCCCATCCGGAAAGAAGAATCATTGCACACGCAGTGAACGCTCGAATCACACGACTGGACATGGCAGTCTCCTCGAAATGATCTGGGTCTATTGCGAACTCGTGCCGGCCGGTGCCACAGACGCGGCCATTTTCTTGCGTTCCCTCTCGAAGATCAGTGGCGCCACAAGCTGCGCCACAATGCCGGCAGACGTGTCGATCATCACGTCGTGAAACGCCGGCGTCCGTCCGGGAACAAACGACTGGTGAAACTCATCGAGCGACGCGTATGCGAAAATCAGCAAAATCGTCAGTGCCGCCCATTTCAGCTTTGTAATCCTCTGCCCGCGCCGCAGGCCTCGAAGGATCAGCCAGCTCAGAATGAAATATTCCGTGAAGTGCGCGCATTTGCGGATCACCAGATGAATCAGGTCCAAACCGTGCGGAGAAAAAGATGGAAACAACCAATGCAGCACGGGAATGATGATTCTCCCCGTGTTCGCTGAAGTAAACGTGCCCGTGGAAAAGCAGGAAATGACGACAGCCCACGCCAGTGCCGGCCACCAGCGTTTCAGCCAGTTCACGTCAGCGCTTCCCCGCGGACGCGCACGTCATTTTGCGCGAAAATTCTCGCTCGATTGTTAGCATTATTCCAGGCGGTAATTCGGCGCTTCTCGCGTGATGATGACGTCGTGGACGTGGCTCTCTCGTAGTCCTGCTTGCGAAATCCTGACGAACTGGCTCTTCTCCTGCAATTCCATCAGGTTCGCCGAGCCCGTATATCCCATGCCGCTTCGCAAGCCGCCCACCAGCTGTTCCACAAGCGCGGCCAGCGGCCCCTTGTAAGGCACTTGCCCTTCGATTCCTTCCGGCACGCTTTTGCCACGCGCGGCCCCTTCTTGCGCGTAGCGATCCGCCGAACCCGCTTCCATCGCCCCGATCGAGCCCATGCCGCGATACGATTTGAACGTCCGCCCTTGATACAAGATCGTCTCGCCCGGAGATTCCTCCGTCCCTGCAAAAAGGCCGCCAATCATCACCGATGACGCGCCAGCCGCAATAGCCTTCGTGATGTCTCCCGAAAATTTGATTCCGCCATCGGCGATCACCGGTACGCCCGAACCTTTCGCCGCCTTCGTGCTTTCCAGGATCGCCGAAATCTGCGGGACGCCGATGCCCGTCACGATGCGCGTCGTGCAGATCGATCCCGGCCCGATTCCCACTTTCAATCCATCCACCCCCAGCGAGATTAGATCCCGTGTTCCTTCCGCCGTCGCCACATTTCCGGCAACCAGTTGCACTTCCGGCAGCTTTCTCTTCACGTCACGGATCGCGTCCATCACGCGCGACGTGTGCCCGTGCGCCGTATCGATGGCCAGCACGTCGACTTTTTCCCGAGAGAGTTCCTGCGCTCGCTCCAGAAAATCTCCCGTCGCGCCGATTGCCGCTCCCACGCGCAGGCGCCCGTGTTCGTCCTTCGTCGACAGCGGAAACTCCATTTTTTTCTGGATGTCCTTGACGGTGATCAGCCCCTTCAGGCCGTAATCCTTGTCCACCACGAGCAGCTTTTCGATCCGGTGCTTCTGCAGGATTTTCTCGGCGTCTTCGAGCGTCGTTCCCACAGGCACGGTCACCAGATTGTCTTTCGTCATCACATTGCTTACCGGTTGATCCAGGTTCCGCTCGAATCGCAGGTCGCGGTTCGTCAGGATCCCCACCAGCTTCGGCCCGCGCGTCACCGGCAGCCCGGAAACTTTGTATTTCGTCATGATTTCGAGCGCCTGCCGCACGGTCATTTCCGGCGCAATCGTCACTGGGTCCACGATCATCCCGCTTTCCGACCGTTTCACTTTGTCCACTTCTTCCGCCTGCCGCTCGATCGACATATTCCGGTGAATGAACCCGATTCCGCCCTGCCGTGCCAGCGCCACGGCCAGCCTCGATTCCGTCACGGTGTCCATCGCCGATGCGACGATCGGAATGTTGATCGCGATCCGCCGCGTCAAGCACGTCCGCGTGTCCGCCTGCGCCGGCAGGATAGAAGACTTTCCCGGCAGCAGCAGCACGTCGTCGAACGTCAATCCTTCGACAATCCCTTCAATCATCCATCTCTCCTCAAAACTCTGGATGCCCTTGAATACGCCAAAGCCCAGCATGCTTCGCTGGGCGGAGGGCAAAATCCTCAGTGCAAAAGTTTATTCATGGTATAAAAATTTATTTTAGCCGCGCCTCTCACCGAAAATCAAGCGCGCCCCCTCGCTCGCAGAACGCGTCTCCGGCATGGCCCCCGCGGCGCACCCATTGTCCACAGTTGCGCGCCCCTCGCCGAATCCTTACCATAAATTATGGTGCAAGAATTCCATCCGCCGGCGCTCCTGAAAAATCCTCATGCGATGACTCTTGCCGCTGTCTTCTGGCGGCGCAGATTTCCGCGCCTTCCCGCCGCCGAGCCTCGATTTTTTGAGACCGAGCCCGGCACGCAGGTCCGCGCCGATTGCCATTGGCAACCCGATCCACCGTCGCATCCCGCTCTCGTCCTGCTGCATGGCCTCGAAGGTTCAAGCGAATCCGGCTACATGCTTGGCTGCGCCGAAAAAGCCTGGCTCGCGGGATTCAACGTCCTCCGCCTCAACCAGCGCAATTGCGGCGGCACCGAGCGTCTTACTCCCACCCTCTATCATTCCGGACTCAGCATCGATATCCGTTCCGTGATTGCCGAACTCTCTGAGCGCGATTCCCTCCCCGAAATTTTCGCTGCGGGATTTTCGATGGGCGGAAACCTCGTCCTGAAGATGGCCGGCGAGTGGTCTGTGGCCGCGCCTTCTTCGTTCCGCGCGCTCGCCGTCGTCGCTCCCGCGCTCGATTTGGCCGTCTGCGCGGATGCCCTCGCAAAGACGGAGAATTTCATCTACCAGCGGCACTTCGTGACGAATCTCCGCCGCCATATGCGCTACAAGGCGTCGCTCTTTCCCGATCGCTATCCTGCCGCCACTCTTCGGCCGCTCGCTTCGGTCCGCAGCGTCCGCGAATTCGATGATGTGATCACCGCAAAATTCTGTGGCTTTCGCGATGCGGATGATTACTACGCTCGCTCCAGCGCGAAAAATGTCGTCGTTTCCATCGCTCGTCCCACGCTCGTGCTTACCGCTGAAGACGATCCCTTCGTGCCTATCACCTCGTTCGATCTTTCAGCGCTCCGTGCGAATCCCAACATCTCGTTTGTCGCTTCGCGCTATGGCGGTCATTGCGGGTTTGTCGCGCGGAAGGAAACTGGCAACCATGCGAATGGAGAAGACCGTTTCTGGGTCGAGTCGCGATTAATTCAATTTCTTCGCGAGCGCTCGCAAATCCTTCGCTAAATCCTTTACTGCATCTCCGCGGTCCGTCCGGTGAGATGGAATGTCTTAGTGGAAGTGTGAAATCAAAACGGCATCCGTGATTGCATTGCCCCGCGAATACAGTACCTGCTTGCCGTCTGGCGACAGCGTGTAGGACCATACCATCCCTGGTCCGAAATTCATCAACTGCTTTGGCTTCGGCAGTTGCCCTCCGCCCCCGGGCAATTCCTGTGCCCAAAGCGTCGCCGAGCCCTCTTCGTCCACGACGTACAAAATGGATCGTCCATCCTTCGCCCACGCAATTGTGGCCCCCGACTCGCCCGTATTCACGTGCGTTTCCGGGGGGATGTTGATGAGCGTGCGGATTTCACCGCCGTTGACATCCAGAATCGCCAGGCTTGCCGGCTTTGTTGCATCCGGCTTGTAAGCCGCCACCACTTGTGTGCCGTCCGGGGAGATCACCGGCGAAAAAAGAATTTCCTTGTTCACCAGGGTGGGCGTTCCGCCGTCGATTCCCACCTTCATCAGCTTCGGCTGGTCGCCCAGGGCGCTTGTATAAACCACAAAGCTTCCATCCGGCGAGCAGCTTGGCTGCAAATCCAGTGGGCCGTTTGTCAGTTGTTTGAAATTCGTGCCCGTGTTATCGGAGCGCCAGATGGTCACTCCGCCATCCTGCTTGAGGACTGTCAGGACGATATACTTTCCGCCTCCACACGCCGAAGGATTTAGCGCCAACCCGGCGCGAACCGGCACATCCTTGACACCGCTTCCGTCGCTCCCCGACATCGCCATGGAGCTCGTTCCCGAGGCAATGTATGTATAGATAATCTGGTCCGGTGTCGGCCAGGCGACACCGGTCATTCCGTCGGCCCGCCCGATTCCCGACGTGATCTGTTTCGCCGTGCTGAACGCTTGCGTGCTCCCAAGTCCTGCTTCGTAGAGGCTTCCTGTGAGCGACAATTGTACCGTTGCCATTTGCGTTCCATCGCCCGTTACCGAAGCGCCGGTGTAGGAATTCAAATCGTTCGTGATTCGTCGCACGTCTCCGCCCGGGTAGCTCACCTCCCAGATTTGCGAGTTGAACGACGTGCGATCGCGCGACGCAGGCAGCACTAGCGCGGAGCTGTCCGGCAGCCACGCGAGCTGCCTCGGACTGAACCACGTTTGCGTCCCCACGCGCTTTTCGCTTCCGTTCTCTACATTGAATGCCTCTAGGTCAAACGTCTGTCCGTCCGCTGATGCAGATTTCGCCACGGCAATCACATTCCCATCGGGAGACCAGGCTGGCCCTCCGGTCGAGTAACTCGTCGGAAAATTCAACACGGAGAGCGTCTTCTCGCCGCTCCCGTCTGCATTTGCCAGCAGCAAAGTAGAAGTTCTCGTCGTCGAGGAGTCGCGGATGTACGCAAGCCTCTTGCCGTCAGGAGATAAAGTCACGGGGCTGTCTACGTCCACGATCAACTGCCGTGGTGTGCCTCCGAGTGACGCCACTTGATAAAGCGTTCCCAGCCCCGTTCCGGGCTGCTGCTTCACGTAGTACAGGTAATTTCCGTCCGGTGAAAACGTGAGTCCAGTCACTTCTCCTTCCGATCCCTGCACGATCTGCGCAACGCTTCCTGTTGCCAGCTGCCTCACGAAGATTCCGTGCTCACCTTTCTCATCGGACACGTATGCCAGCCACTTGCCGTCCTGCGAAATCGTCGCCGTGTGCACTTGTCCTGAAGAGGTCACAGGCGTGATCGTCATCTGCCCGAATGTTGCCTCTTGGTGATGTCCGTACCGCTCGTGGAGAAACAACGCTGCCGCGGCCAGCAACCCAAAAACCACAGCGACCGCGCTGATTCGCTTCCAGGGCTGGCTATCTGCTGTGGGCGCCTCGACAGCCGCCGTTTGATGCGTTTGGCTCGCCGCGGCCACTGCACGCGAAGTTCCGCTTGCGGGATTCCCGGTTCTCGCGGCCGCGCCCGCCCATGCCGAAGCGCTGCCCGACCCGATCTTCGCTGAGTCCGAATCTCGCCTCAGCCGCTTCAAATCGGCGCGAATCTCCGCCGCCGTTTGATAGCGCAGGTCGCGGTCTTTCTCGATCGCCTTCTCTACGATCTCTTCCAGCTTTGGCGGAAGAGTCGGGTTCGTGGACGTAGGTGGCTCCGGTAAGCGGTTCAGAATCGCGTCGAAGATTACGGCCGAAGTTCCGCCTGTGAATGCTGGCCGGCCCGTCGCCATTTCGTAAAGCACCGCACCTAGGCTGAAAAGATCGGTCCGCGCATCCAGCTCCTCGCCACGCGCCTGTTCGGGGGACATGTAGGCCACGGTCCCAAGCGCCGAGCCGGGACTCGTCAACAGCAGATTGTCCGTCGTGGGATTTGCCGTTGCCGTCGCGCCTACAGTCTCAGCGATCCGGCGCGCCGTGAGGTTTTTCGCCAACCCAAAGTCCAGCACCTTCACTTGTCCGCGCGTCGTGATGAAGATGTTTGCCGGCTTGATGTCGCGGTGAATAATTCCGCGGTTGTGAGCGGCATCGAGCGCATCGGCAATCTGCGCGCCGAAGTCCAGCAGCGCATCGGTCGCGACTGGCCGTCCCGCGATCCGCTCCCGCAGTGTCTGCCCTTCGAGTACTTCCATTACAAGGTAGGGGCGCCCCTCATGCTCTCCGACGTCGTAAATCGTGCAGATACTCGGGTGATTGAGCGAAGATGCCGAGCGCGCTTCTCTCTGAAACCTTTCTAGCGCAATCGGATCGCGCGCCAGTTCGACCGAAAGGAATTTCAGCGCGACCTGGCGGCCCAACCGCGTGTCTTCGGCGCGGAAAACCTGTCCCATCCCGCCGCTGCCAAGCGCTTCCAGAATCTTGTAGTGGTAAATCGTTTCGCCAATCATCTGTGATTGAGTGCTTTATCGTAAACAACGCCTCATGCCTGCGCAAGCGGCGAATCGCCCTGTATCCCACATTTGCAACTCATGAAAAATAAAAACCGGGAAACAGACATCCGCCGCTTCCCGGTTTCAGGATTTGCCCTGCTTGTCAGTTGTTGTCGCTCGACGTCACCCTTGGCAGCACGGTTACCGTCGTCGGCTGATCGAGCTGGAAATCCAGCTTCGTCTCCGACGGAATTTTCACTTGCTGGCCGTGCGTCACGCCGTTCCACACTGCGCCGCCACCCGCGCCTGCCGCCGCGCCGATGGCTGCGCCTTTTCCGCCGCCCGCGATTGCTCCCAGCAACGTGCCGGCTATGGCGCCGATTCCCACTTTCTTTGCTGTATTCGCTCCGCGCGAACTCCCTGCCAGATCGTACGTGCTGCTCACCATCGGATAGGAGCGTCCTTGAAATTCGAGTTTCACCAGTTCCAGGCTTAGCTCGCTCTTTCCGGTGTACCGGCCCGCGGATGCGGCGCTGACCAGCCGCACATACACGTCCGCACCCGTCGGCACCACCACTTCGTCACCAACCACAATCGGTGCATCCAGCGACGCATGGAAGATCTCACCCGGATGATTCACACTTGAATCTACTCCATCGATCATACGGATCGTGACAGTTGTTCCAGCCGGAATCTCCACCTGCTTCGGTTGAGGAGGTGGAGGAGGTGGCGGTGGTGGTGGCGGAGCCGGTTGTGGAGCTGGCGCCGGAGCCGGAGCAGGCGTTGGCTCGGGGGCTGGCGGAGGCTCTGGCGCAGGCTGCTCTTCAGGAGGTGCAGGAGCGACATTGTCGGCCACCTCCGTCTTCGCCGGATGTTTCTTGTGAATTGGCTTGCGAACAGGTTCCGGCTTCTTTGGTGGCTCGCTCGCCACTGGCATGGGCGCTGCTGGAGCAGGAGGCGCTTGGACGGTCATCTGGTCGTCCACCTTCGTCACGCCTGCTGTCTGCGTGGCGATCTTGTACGCATCTAGCCGGGCCGCATCGCTCGTCACCGTACCTGAAATCGTCACCACGCCTTTGCTCGACGTCACTTGTAGCGACGAATCTTTCAGTTGCGGGTCGGAGAACATCAGAGACTTGATGTTCGTCACGATTCCGGCATCGTTGGGAGCCTTCGAACATCCGGCGAAGACCATCATCGCTCCCAGTATCGCGATCGAGACCACCGATCTCGTACGCATTCCATTCCTCCCAAATTTCCAGGTAATCCAATTCGCAGGGGCCACAGCCCTACCACACCACATTATCTTCTCTCAGCGTACTACGATGCGCGCCACAAGCCAAAAGGTGCCCATTTCTGGTGGCGAAAACTCCAAGCCTCTGCGAAAGCGGCACTTTTCCTTGCTTTCTTTGTCGAGTTTCTGCCGACACTTCCTTACACAACTTTTCCGAGGTTCGAGGGTTCCTCTAGCAGCGCCGGAACAGGGGTTTCGGCCCGCGGAATTTCTCGCAACTTCATAAGGAGATCGGTCATGCGGAATTGCAAAATTCTGTCACTCGTGGTGTGTCTGCTCGCGGTCACAGCTCTCTCCAGTTGCAGCTCCAGCGGCAATAGCAGCGGAACTTCACCACAGTCGTCGGCTTCCGTCTTCACGATCGGCACGGATGCTCCTCTGCCGAGCGTCGTTTCGTGCGAGATTACAGTTACGGGCGTCACCATTTCGAATGGGACCAACGACATTCCTGTCTTGACGAATCCTCAGGTCGTTGATTTCGCGCAATTGAGCGGCCTGCATCAACTGCTCGACTTGAATGCCGTTCCCACGGGGACCTATACCTCCGCTACCGTCACGCTTTCTTCCCCCGTCATCGGCTTCATCGACACAACGCAATCTCCTCCCGCAATCAATACGATCAACGGCACGCTTTCGACTTCGACCGTCACCGTTCAATTCGCAAATCCATTTGTCCTGCAGGACAACGATCTTGTCGGCCTCCGCATGGAATTTGATCTTCGCAAGTCTCTCGCGACCGACCAGAACGGCCAAGTCACCGGTGCCGTGAATCCGGTCTTTTATATGCAACTTCTGGCTGCTAACGATTCAAATGTGTCGATTGACGATTTTCACGCGGGATTTGTCGGTTCGACCGGTTCCAACACTTTTACCGTGCAGGGCCCGAAGGGCCGTCAGTGGACCGTCGAGACCGGCGACAGTACAGTGATGGATGATTCCGATATCCCCGTCAGTTCCTACACGACGAACACGATTCTTTCCATCTCCGGGCAGCTCGATCCCGTATCAAAAGGCATCGACGCCTCGGAAATTCAAGTCGTCTCCAATGACGATTTCGTCCTTGGCGGCTTGCTCACCAGCGTCCGTCCGCCCACCGGGGCTGCGACGCAAGCGGATCTTTACGTCCGCTACGAAGTGCCCGATGTCACCGGAATTTCCGACGGGCAGATCGAAACGCTCAACCTCAATGGCAGCGAAGTCTACCGGATCGGCAACATCACTCTCCCTCTCACAACTCTGCTCTTTAACAACTCGGCGATGGCAGCGGGGCAGCGCGTCGATGTCGGCGGCAAACTCACAGAGTCGAATGGCGTCGACACGCTTACTGTTCACCGTGTCGTTTTGCGGCGCCAAGGCCAGGCAGGAACGTGGGTTCCCGGCAGCACTGTCCTGAATTCAGGGAATGAAGGCAGCTTCCAGTTGAATGACGATTGGACGGCAGGCGTTCTTCTTCCGAGTCCGTTGACTGTAATGACCACGAACGCGACGCGTTTCATCAACCTGAGTGGTCTTGCGGGACTTTCCGGCACGCAGGCAATCTCCATCCGCGTGGTCGGATTCATCCTCATCAATCCTTCCACCGGCCAGCCCGTGATGGTCGCTGTAGCCGTCGAGCAATTGACGGATTAATCGCGCGGACGTCTTACGCCAAGCGCCGCTGTTCTTGCTCTCTCAAGCAAGCAGTGGCGCTTGGCATTTGCAGGAGTGTGTGAGGCTTGTTTTCCGGCGTTGCTGCGATAGAATTCGCGCCATGGAATCTCCTCGAACGTTTTCCGATTTCTGGCCGGTCTACGTCCTAGCGCACCGCGAGCCCCTGACGCGAATGTTTCATTCCGTGGGCACGCTCACCGGTTGGCTGATTTTCGCGATGGCGCTCGCGCTGCGACGCCCGTGGTTTGTCCTCCTCGCGCTCGCTGTTCCGTACGCGCTCGCCTGGTTTTCACACTTCTTCATCGAGCACAATCGCCCGGCGACATTCGGCCATCCATTGTGGTCTTGGCTCGCCGATCAAAAAATGGTTGCGATGGTTCTGGCGGGGAAAATGAACGCTGAAGTGGAGAGATGCGCCGCAGCCTCGGCGGACGCATTTGCGAAGCAATGATCTAAAGCTGTCGAACCTTGCAAACGATTCGTTGCCTATTCGGAGCGCACAGCAACGATTTCGCTTCCTTTCACGCGCACTTCGATGGCCACCGGTGGACGCACGGCGCGGCCTTGCACGATCTGTCCGCGAACCAGGCCGTCGGGTCCCGCGCCATATTTTGTGAGATCGAATAGCGACTGATTGCACGGATCAGCAACCAGCGGATAATTCGAAGTGAAATTGTAGTCTGCCTGAATTTCCTTCAGGTCGGTGTCGTATTGAAGCGTGCAAGTTCCGTAAGGTTCGCGCAAGGAAAATCCCCAATAAATGTTTCCCGGCAGATGCACCACGAGCGCTTGAATTATGGTTCCACTGGCATCGTCGCGAAAATCGAAACGCTTCGATGACCATGTTTTTTCCAGCTCTCGCGTTGTGGCGATCGGGCCGGGACCGACGGCAACTCTTTCCTGTGGCGCTGCGGGTGCTGGTGGTGGAATTGCAGGAGACACCACAGCAGATTCACTTGCTGGCTTCGCGATCGTCTTGTGATACAGCCAGTGGCCGAGCGCCGATCCAGTGAGAATCACGATGAGCGCGACGACAAAAATCCCGCCGCCAATTGCAATCTTCTTGCCTGTGATGACACTTTCCTTTTGCCCCTCCGAGGAAGAACCTTCGGAGACGCCAGGAATGCGCGGCTGCTGCGGTTTGAAGGGATTGCTCGGCAGGTGATCGTCGGGCATTGGAATGAGCCTTCGGCAGAAATGATAGGTTGAAGGGGATCGGGGAAAATAGCAAGGCAGAGAAACGCCGGTGCGTTATCGAAAGAGCACACTTGCGGGAAGCACCAATGCGGCTGCAGCGGCCGTTCAGGCCGGACGTTGCAGGCGAATCGAGTGGTGCGCGAGATATTCGTGAAGGTTGGCGATGCTGAGCAGCAGCTCAAGCATGCGGTCGCGCTGTTCCGGATCGGGCACGTCCGCGCTGTCCTCGAGATTCTTTACCACCGCAAGCGCGTCCGAGAGAACCCATTCGAGGACGTGTTGGTCGAGCGGCAAACCGGTGCGGCAAGACTTCAGAGATTCTTCGGTGCGCGAGAACGCCTGTTCGAGAAAGTGATCGAGGCAGAGCTGCTCAGCGGAAAGCCCAGGGGGGATTTCGCGGAGACAGCCGCTCTTTCGGCAGGTCACAGAGAGCGCGGAGTTCATTTGCCACCCTGAAATCCCGAAGCGTCGTTGCTACGGGACAAGTGGGCAAAGCCTATCACAGTTTTGTGAAGTTGCCGGAAAAGGTGTGACGAAAAAGAAACGCGCCCCCGCGACCGCGCTAAAATTTCAATAAATCTTCAGAAAAAATTTACGGAGCGGAAGAATCAGGCGGCGGCACCGTGGCATTTTTTATATTTTTTCCCGGAGCCACAGGGGCAGGGATCGTTGCGGCCGACTTTTGCGGCGGCGCGAACGGGTTTGGGAGGCTCGGCCTGCGCGGCGCCCGCCTGGAATTGCAGATTCTGCTGCTGGCGGCGCTGGCGCGCTTCGAGATGGCGCGCGATCGCGAGATTCGGCGTTGCTTCCCCTGCGTCGGATTGCGGCGCGCGCGCGGGAGCGACGGCGACGGCCTGGGGCGCTTCGGCCGGGCGAACGAGATAAAGGAAGCGCACGGACTCGTTGTCGATGCGCTCCATCAAATCTTCAAATAGACGGAAAGCTTCCTTTTTGAACTCGACGAGTGGGTCGAGCTGGCCGTAGCCGCGAAGGCCGATACCTTCTTTCAAGTGATCGAGAGTGAGAAGGTGGTCTTTCCACTGGGCGTCGACGATATCGAGCAGGATTCGGCGCTCGAGCCAGCGCATGACTTCCGGCCCAAAGAGCTTTTCCTTCTCGTCGTAGCGCTCTTTCACTTTTTCAACGAAGGCATCGGCAAGCTGGTCGTGGCTGAGCTCGGTGAGGTCCGGGGCGATGGATTTGGTGTCGATGCCGAACTGGTTGAGGACTTCGTTGGCGAATTGCGTTACGTTCCACTGCTCGGGATGCTGCTCGCGCGGGCAGTATGTGGCGACTAGATCTTCGCCGATCATCGTGGCCTTATCGAGGACAACTTCCTTCTGATCGCGGCCTTCGAGGAACGTGCGGCGGAGCGAATAAATCGTCTCGCGCTGTTTGTTCATCACGTCGTCATATTCGAGCAGGTGTTTGCGAGCTTCAAAGTTCTGCGCTTCGACGGCCTTTTGCGCGTTTTCAATGCGCTTGCTGATGAGTCGCGATTCGATGGGAACGCCTTCGGTCATGCCGAGGCGGTACATGAGTGCTTTGACGCGTTCGCCGCCGAAAATGCGGAGCAGATCGTCTTCAAGCGAGAGGAAAAACCGCGAGGAGCCGGGATCGCCCTGGCGTCCGGCGCGGCCACGCAACTGATTGTCGATGCGGCGGGCCTCGTGGCGCTCGGTGCCGAGAATGTGCAAGCCACCGAGGGCGATGACTTCCTCGCGTTCAGAGCGGCACTGCTCGGAGAACTGGTCGTAAACCGGTTTCCACTGTTCGAGCGGAACCTGAAAGATGCGGCCTTCCTGCTGGAAGAGAACCATAGGGGCAGAGCCGGAGCCGTTTCCATTGCCGCTTGCAGCCTCGGCATTCGCCTGCGCATCGGCCTGAGCGGCGGTTTCAGTTCCAGGGGCGGTGCCGATGACGGAGCCGGCGGGAGCATAGGGGAGCGCAACTTTGTTTTTCAGGAAGTATTCGCGCGTCATGGCTTCCGGATTGCCGCCGAGAAGGATGTCGGTTCCGCGGCCGGCCATGTTGGTGGAGACGGTGACGGCGCCCTTGCGTCCCGCCTGGGCGATGATTTTCGCTTCGCGCTCGTGCTGCTTGGCGTTCAAGACTTGGTGAGGAATGCCGGCTTTCCGGAGATGCTCGGCGATTTTTTCGGATTTTTCGATAGAGATGCTGCCAACCAGAACGGGCTGGCCGCGCTCGATGTATTGGCGGATTCCTCCGGCCTTCGTGCCGTCTTCCTGCTGGATGCCGTTGACGGCGGCTTCGTATTTCTCGGCTTCGGTGCGGTAGACGACGTCGTGATGTTCGACGCGAATCAGATTCTTATTCGTGGGAATGACGCAGACGTCGAGATTGTAGATTTTCTGGAACTCGGCCGCTTCGGTTTCCGCCGTACCGGTCATGCCGGAGAGTTTTTTGTACATGCGGAAATAGTTCTGGAAGGTGATGGTGGCGAGCGTCTGATTTTCGCGCTCGATTTTGACGCCTTCCTTGGCTTCGACGGCCTGGTGCAAACCGTCGGACCATCGGCGGCCGGGCATCTGGCGGCCGGTGAATTCGTCGACGATGACGACCTCGCCGTCCTTGACGACGTAATCGACGTCGCGCTCGTAGAGAGCGTGAGCGCGCAGCGCCTGATAGACATGGTGGAAGATTTCCATGTTAGCGGCGTCGAACAAATTGCCGAGGCCGAGAAGGCGTTCGCATTTGGCAACGCCTTCTTCGGTGAGGGTGGCGGTGCGCTGCTTTTCGTCGAGGGTGTAATCGATTTCCTGAATGAGCTTGGGAATGATTTTGTCGATGCGGTAATACTTGTCGGTGGATTCCTCGGCGGGGCCGGAAATAATCAGAGGTGTGCGCGCTTCGTCGATGAGGATGGAATCGACTTCATCGACGATGCCGAAATTGTGGCCGCGCTGGACGCAGTCTTTCAGGTCGTACTTCATGTTGTCGCGCAGGTAGTCGAAACCGAACTCGTTGTTGGTGCCGTAGGTGATGTCGGCAGCGTAGGCGGCGCGGCGCTGGGCGTCATCAAGATCATGGACGATTACGCCGACGGTGAGTCCGAGCAGGCGATAGATGGGAGACATCCATTCGGCGTCGCGGCGGGCGAGGTAATCGTTGACGGTGACGATGTGGACGCCGCGGCTGCTGAGCGCGTTGAGATAGGCAGGAAGCGTGGCGACGAGCGTCTTTCCTTCGCCGGTTTTCATTTCGGCGATGCGGCCCTGATGGAGGACGATGCCGCCGATCAACTGGACGTCGAAATGGCGCATGCCGAGAGTGCGGCGGCCGGCTTCGCGAGCGAGCGCGAAGGCCTGGGGGAGGACGGCGTCGAGAGCCTCGTCCATGCGCTTGCGATAATCGGGATCGTCGCGTTCGAGATCGCCAAGGATTTCCTGAACCTGTCGGCGAAGCTCGGCGGTGCGCTCGGCGAAATCCACGTCGGCGAGCTTCTTCATCTCCGGTTCGAGGAGATTGATCTCATCGATGACGGGCATGATGCGCTTGATATCGCGCTCGTGCTTGGTGCCGATGAAGCGCGCAACAACGTTGTCGATTATCTTGTCAACTTCCATGGGTCATCCGGTGGTCGTTCCGGCTAGTACGAGCGCCGGTTTCTGCGCGGCTTGCAGCGTCAATTTCTATTGTAGCGGCTCGCGAAGCGGGCTGCAAACCGTGTGGGCGGGGCAGAACTACGAGCGAGATTCCTCGATCGCGTTGCTCACTTCCCTCGTTCCTCAGGGCAGGCAAGGAGGAGACGCGCAGAGGTAAGGAGGGAAAAAAGAGAACCCACGGTCGCGATTCTCCCTCCCTTCCTGCGTCAGGGCAAGCGGGATGCCGACCCCCGATGTCTCGGCAAGTGTTGCGAACCGGAAAGAGGCCGAATCTTTGTTTTGTTGGAGTTACGACGAATCCGGTTTTTACGCGTGTTGCGAACCGAATTGTCCCGGAGGGGAAGGTGCTTGTTCGAATTTTGTTGAGCAGCGCCATTTGTACAAATTGACATTGGCACAGGCAGCGGAAGAATGCAAATGACCGTGGGTGTGGACAGGAAAAGACGTGACTCGTGATTCGTGACTTGTGATCCGTGAGAGGCGGACACGAAAGAGGAATGAAGGTCAAATTTACAACTGGAAATGTGAAACGAAAGGCACGGACCCACCCTTTGCCAAAACCGCAAAGGATGGGGCACCCGACGGCGATGGATCTTGCGAGCAACGAGGAGAGCGAGGGCAAAGACAAAGGCGCCGCCCTGAAGGGCGCCGGTACAGGAGCAGTTACACGAAAAGGTGGTGTAGCGAATCGACCGGGCACGGCATGCCGTGCCCCTACAGAGATGAAGATGATTGACAGTGCGAGAGGAAGCGGCTAGCCGGGAGCGCTTTGACCTGCAGGCAGGGGCCTGCAGGCTCAGCGAGAGAAGAAGCGGGGAGCGAGGTGGTTGGCGAGGAGGAGGTCCGCTTCGAGAGCGCGATCTGGGAGTCGGGGAGCACGCTTGAAGGGGTGCGGAGGGCAGTCTATGATGGAAAGCTACGCAATGAGAAATTAACCGGCAGAGCGAAGCAAAGAAAGAGGAATCCATGGCAAGCGGGGCGACGGAAGCGGAGATTTTGCAGGCGCTGCGCGGGGTGATGGACCCGGAGCTGCACAAAGACATTGTGACGCTGGGAATGGTGAAAAAGGTGGAGATCCGGGGCGGAGCGGTGTCGCTGCTGGTGCAATTGACGACGCCGGCGTGCCCGCTGAAGGAAACGATTGAGAAAGACGTGCGCGGAGCGCTCGCGAAGGTAGCGGGAGTGGAGAGCGTCGAGCTGAAATTCGACGCGTCGGTGCCGGAAGGAAGGCGGCTTGAGGGGAAAGCACCGATTCCGGGCGTGAAAAACCTGGTGGCGGTGGCGAGCGGAAAAGGCGGAGTGGGGAAAACGACGGTGGCGGTTAACCTGGCGCTGGCGCTGACGGCGATGGGCGCGAAAGTGGGGCTGCTGGACGGCGACGTGTATGGGCCAAACGTGCCGCTGATGTTTGGAACGACGGAGCAGCCGAAAGCGCTCGATGAAAAGACGATTATTCCGATCGAAGCGTACGGCGTGAAATTGATTTCGATGGGATTGTTGAATCCGGGAGACAAGCCGCTGGTGTGGAGAGGGCCGATGCTGCACAGCGTGATTCAGCAATTTTTGCGCAGCGTACGATGGGGAGATCTCGATTATTTGCTGGTGGATTTGCCGCCGGGAACGGGAGACGTGCAACTGTCGCTGATCCAGAGCGTGGCGGTGAGCGGAGCGGTGGTGGTGACGACGCCGTCGGTGGTGGCGCTGGCGGACGTGAGGAAAGCGGTGGAAATGTTCCGGCAGGTGAATGTGGAGATTCTGGGGATCGTCGAGAACATGAGCTATTTCTCCTGCCCGCACTGCAATGGAAGGATCGATGTGTTTGGGCACGGCGAGGGAGAACGGATGGCGCGGATGTTCAGCGTGCCGTTTTTGGGCGAGATCGAGATCGATCCGCAGATACGGATTGGCGGGGATTCGGGGAAGCCGGTGGCGTCGCTGGGCGAGGATGCGCCGGGAGCGAAAAGCATGTACGCGATGGCGCGGAATGTGGCGGCGAGATTGTCGGTGGTGAATTTACAAGCGGCGGCGCCGGTGGTGCAGATATTGTAGGGCGGGGTGGGGACGCCACTGAGACGCAGAGGCACGGAGGAGGGGATTCGCGACTCGTGGTCCGCGATCCGTGTCCTGTGAAAGACCAAACCTGCGGCGGCGTTGAAGATTCCGGATACTCAGCCGAGGCGATCGGTGAGATGGAGAGGCCATGTCGCTGCGGCCGATGGACTCCGCGACGGACGTCGGCAGTGAGACAGAGTGCGAATGTCGTTTAGGGCAGGGCGGGGGATTCGCGAAGTGGAGGCGAGAAACGCAGGAGTGAAGGAAGGCGAAATCCTGGGGATCGAGCACGTGCAGATTGCGGCGCCGAAAGGGTGCGAGGAAGCGGCGCGAGAATTTTTCGGCGGGCTGCTCGAGATGGAAGAGATCGAAAAGCCGGAGCCGCTGCGGGCGAGAGGCGGGTGCTGGTTCCGGGCCGGCGCGAACGAGTTGCATGTGGGAGTGGAGGCGGAATTTCGAGCGGCAGCGAAAGCGCACCCGGCATTCGGGGTGAGCGGGATCGAGGCGTTGTTCGCGAGGCTCGAAGCGGCGGGAGTGCGATGCGCGTGGGACGAGGCGCTGGGCGGCGTGCGACGGTTCTACGCCAACGACCCGTGGGGGAACCGGCTGGAATTCGCCGAGCGCGCGGAATCGGATTGAACACCGGGGCGGGCAGTTCCTTCATTGTTTGGATTTCCGGCGTGTGTTAGGTTCGCGGGCGATTGGGGTGTCGCGGCAACGACCTGTCTGACGGCAGGTGATGAGATCCGGGAGCAGCCGCAGGCAACAGCAAAGGCAAAGCGGCGATGGCTCGCCGCACTCCAAAAAAGACGTAGAACACAGCAGCTTGGAAGCTGCGGAGAGCATCGAGAGCTTCCCCTCGAAACAGGGGACTGCGCAGATTCGAAGAGGAGAAGGACCTTGCTGCGAACTTATCGAGGGAAGAAGCCGCAGGTGGCGAAGACGGCGTATGTGGATGCGTCGGCGGTGGTGATTGGCGACGTGACGATTGGGGAGCACGCGAGCGTGTGGCCGTGCGTGGTGATTCGCGGCGACGTGAACTGGATACGGATCGGCGCGCGGACGAATGTGCAGGACGGCAGCGTGCTGCACGTGATGCGGGAGACTCATCCGCTGATTCTAGGCGACGGAGTGACGGTGGGGCACGGCGTGGTGCTGCACGGATGCACGATCGAGTCGCGATGCCTGATTGGGATGGGCAGCATCATTTTGAACGGCGCGAAGATTGGGACGGGGTCGATTGTGGCGGCGGGGACGCTGGTGCCGGAAGGGACGGAAGTGCCGCCGGGAAGCCTGTTTATGGGGCATCCGGGGAAGTTTCGAAGGGCACTGACGGCTGAGGATGAGGCGTCGATTGACGCGTATGCGGCGAGGTATGTGGAGTACAAAGAGAGCTATAAGACAGAAGTGGCGAGTGGCGAGTGAAAAGCGTAACTCGTGACTTGTGACTCGTGAAGAACCACCGTTTGGCGAGGAGCGATTAGGAGAGGAATGGCGGAGACGAAGCAATTCAGGGCGATCAAAGGGACGCGGGATATTTTGCCGCCGGATTCGGCGGTGTGGGAGTGGTTTGAGCGGACGGCGCGAGAAGTGTTTGAGACGTATGGATTTGGGGAGATACGGACGCCGATATTTGAGGAGACGTCGCTTTTCGCCCGGTCAATCGGCGCGGACACAGACGTCGTGGCGAAGGAGATGTACACGTTCGAGGACCACGATCTGCCCCAATTGGAAAGATGGCGCATGCATATCCTTATGAGCCAAGGTTTTGAGGAAAACCTGTCGCCCACGAGCGACTACGTCCAAGAAATTCGGCGGTTTCTCATTCATGTGGAAACCATCATGACTAGCGGGAGCGAGGAAAAAGTCCCTAGAACCCCCGAGAACTTGAAAGCCATTGGGAATGCGAGACATTCCCTTGATACGATATCGGACCCAAAACTCACCAAAGGTGAGGTCGAAGTAACTTTGGCGCAGGCCCTAGTAAATCTACAAAATCTCGTATTTGGCGATGTTTTGACGCTGAGGCCCGAAGCGACGGCGAGCGTATGCCGGGCGTATATCGAGCATGGGATGCAGGTGCGGCCGGGAAACGTGAAGCTGTACTACATGGGGCCGATGTTTCGAAGGGAGAGGCCGCAGAAGGGAAGATACCGGCAGTTTTATCAAATCGGGGCGGAGGTGCTGGGGCAGTCGGACGCGCCGGGGATCGACGCGGAAGTGATCGAGATGCTGATGGAATTTTTCCGGCGAGTGGGATTGACGCGGACGAAGCTGCAGGTGAATTCAATTGGGGACAAGAATTGCCGGCCGCAATATGTGGAGCTGCTGCGCGAGAAATTGCGGCAGGTGAAGGACCGATTGGGAGCGGATTCGCAACGAAGGATCGAGACAAACCCGCTGCGCGTGCTGGATTCGAAGTTGGCAGAGGAGCAGGAGATTATTGCGACGCTGCCGCGGATTTCGGAGCATTTGTGCGATGCGTGTCGGGAGCATTTTGCGAAGCTGAAAGAAGAGCTAAAGCTGCGCGGGATTGATTATGAGGAGAATTGGCGGCTGGTGAGGGGGCTCGATTACTACACGCGGACGACGTTTGAGGTGACGGCGGATGGGCTCGGGTCGCAAAACGCGGTGTGCGGCGGCGGGCGTTACGACGGGCTGGTGGAATTGCTGGGCGGACCAACGACGAAGGGGATTGGATTTGCGATTGGGACGGACCGGGCGATTTTGTCGATTGAAGAAACGGGAGCGGCGCCGAAGATCGGCGGGCTGGGCGTGTATGTGGCGTGGATGGGGCAGGTGGCGTATCCCGCGGCGGTCGCGATTGCGCGGAAATTGCGCGAAGCGGGAGTGAGCGTGGAGCTGCCGGCGGAAGAGATGAAGTTCAAAAAATCGCTGGGACTGGCGGACAAGCTGGGGGCGCGGTATGCGCTGATTTTGGGCGAGGATGAAGTGGCGTCGAAGACGTACACGCTGAAGCGGCTGGCGGATGGTTCCCAACACAAATTGAACGAGGCGGATTTGCTGGAGTATCTCGAATCCGAGCGGAGAGGGACGCGTGCTTGACACATTGGGGAATTTGAAGAGGACGGGATACTGCGGGGCGCTGCGGGCGGCGGACGCGGAGAAGGAAGTGGTGTTGATGGGCTGGGTGCAGCGGAGGCGCGATCTGGGGCAGCTGATTTTCATCGACCTGCGCGACCGCGCGGGGATTGCGCAGATTGTTTTCAATAAGGAGCTGCATCCGGAGGCGCACAAGAAGGCGGAAGAGCTGCGGTCGGAGTACGTCGTGGCGGTCGAGGGGCGCGTGGTGCGGAGGCAGAAAGCGAACCCGGAGATTGCGACGGGGGAAGTGGAGGTGATCGCGACACGACTGCACCTGCTGAACAACGCGAAGACGCCGCCGTTTCAGGTGGAAGACGAAGTGAACGCGGCGGAAGAGACGCGGTTGCGGTATCGCTATCTGGATTTGCGGCGGAGGAAGCCGCACGCGAATATCGAGCTGCGGCACAAAATTTTATTTGAGATGCGGAAGACGCTCGACGAGCTCGGATTTTTCGAGATTGAGACGCCGATGCTGACGCGGTCGACGCCGGAAGGCGCTCGGGATTACCTGGTGCCGAGCCGCGTGCATCACGGGCAGTTTTATGCGCTGCCGCAGTCGCCGCAAATTTTCAAGCAGATCCTGATGATTTCGGGGATGGACCGGTATTTCCAGATCGTGAAATGTTTTCGCGACGAAGATTTGCGCGCGGACCGGCAGCCGGAGTTCACGCAGCTCGATCTCGAGATGTCGTTTCCGCGGCAGCAGGATATTTTCGAGGTGATCGAGCGGGTGATGGTGCGGGCGCTCGAGGTGGTGGGTGTGAAGGCGGAGCGGCCGTTCCGGCATTTGGATTACAAAGAAGCGCTCCGGCGATTCGGGTCGGACAAGCCGGATTTGCGGTTTGGGATGGAGCTGCAAGATGTGACGGCGCACTTTGAGGCCGCGCGGGCGACGCTGGGTTTCGCAGGGAACGTGCAGGCGGTGGTTGCTCCGGGCGCGGCAACGTGGTCGAGGAAGCAGCTCGACGAACTGGCGGAATTTGCGAAGGCGGCGGGCGCGAAGGGCGTTTACACCGCGAAAGTGACAGCGGAGGGAATTTCGTCGGGACTGGAGAAGACGCTGGGCGCGGAGGGGTTGAAAAAGCTGGGGGAGGCGACGGGCGCAAAGAGCGGCGACTTGATTGTCGCTGCGGCGGCGAAGGAGCAGATCGAGCACAGCGACACATCGCTCGGAGTGGCGGGGCAGATACGATTGTTCCTCGGAGACAAGCTCGGGTTGATTGATCGCACAAAATGGGAGTTCGCGTGGATTACTGGTTTTGCTCTGTTCGAGTGGAGCGACACGGAAAAGAGGTGGGTGAGCGCGCAGCATCCGTTTACGGGGATTGTCGAAGAGGATTTGGACAAGCTCGAGACGGCGCCGTGGGAGTGCCGGTCGAAGGGGTATGACCTGGTGCTGAACGGCGTGGAGCTGGGGTCAGGCAGCATTCGAATTCACCGGCAAGATGTGCAGGCGCGGATGTTCAAGGCGCTGGGATTGGACGATGAGACGGCGCGGAAGCGATTTGGATTTTTTCTGGATGCGCTGACGTATGGAACGCCGCCGCACGGCGGGATTGCACTCGGTTTGGATCGGGTGACGATGCTGCTGGCGGGAGAGAAATCGATTCGCGAGGTGATTGCGTTTCCGAAAACCACCGCGGCGCAGGATTTGATGGCGGAGTCACCCTCTGCGGTAGATACGGTACAGGAGGATGAACTCGAATTGATGGGTTCGTACCCTTTTCTGCCATCCCACTACTGGGTTCTCGCGGGGTACTGCGACAAGCTCATAAGGATGCTCGAAAGAGATGTTTTCGCCCAACAGAAAGGGGGTAGGAGCCTTTTCCAGAGGGCGATGGGAGTCATAGCTGCAATGGCGCGTAATGACGCACGCGCCGCAGTGAGGCTTGCGAAGGCCGGGTACGGACCGGAAGCGGCGGCACTTTGCCGTTCGCTTGTTGAAACCGCCATTAATAGCGAATACATCGCATTGGCCCCCGAAGTAAACGCGCGTCAGTTTTTACTTTCAGCTAACGACCAAGCTCGTATTCTGGCAAGGAGAGTGAAGCAGCATGCCGCCACTGAAGAAGTGCAGGAGGCAATGCAGGAGGCTCAAAGCATTTCGATTTCCTCCGGTTGGCCGAGAACTCTTGCAGAGAGGGCCCACGCTGTGCACAAGCCTTCATATGCGTATGACGTCGTATTCTCACTTCTGTCCTACCAGGTTCATGCTGCTGTATCTGGGCAGGCAGGTCAAATAAGTCTCGACAGCGAAATGAATGCGAAAATCAGATTTGGCCCCGGTCCGGAATGGGTCTCAACAGCGCTGGCCACTGTATTTATGTTTCTTGGTCCCATCATGAATGTCGCTTACGACGCTTACGGCCTGGACAAGAGGGAGTTAGAAAGTCTGGCGGGGCAGTTTCATGCCTTGAATCATGAGCAATATGCTGAGGGTCGATCTGCCCCGAAATCATGAGCCGGATACGGATACTGGCGGAAGATGTCGCGAACAAGATAGCGGCGGGTGAGGTGGTGGAGCGCCCGGCTTCCGTCGTGAAGGAGCTGCTGGAAAACGCGCTCGATGCGGGCGCGAGATCCGTACGGATCGAGGCAGAATCGGGCGGGAAGCGGCTGATCCGCGTAACCGACGACGGCGCGGGGATGAATCACGACGACGCGCTGCTGGCGTTCGAGCGTCATGCGACGTCGAAGCTGCGCACAGCGGATGATCTACTGTCCATCGCGACGCTGGGATTTCGCGGAGAAGCGCTGCCTTCGATTGCGGCGGTGTCGCGGCTGGTGCTCGAAACGCGCGCGGCCGAGCCGGCAAGCGAAAACGAGCAGGGAACGCGGGTGGAGTTCGCCGGCGGGAAGCTGATCAGCGTGAAGCCGGCGGGACTGCCGGCGGGAACGTCGATCAGCGTGGCGGATTTGTTTTACTGCGTGCCGGCGCGGCGAAAATTCCTGAAATCCGAGACGACGGAACTGGGGCACATCGCGTCGCTTGCGACGCACTACGCGCTGGCCAATCCCGACAAACAATTTCTGCTGAAGACGCCGACGCAGGAGATTTTGAACTGCGCGCCGGTGGAGCGGATGGCGGACCGCGTGTATCAGATTTTCGGGCGGCAGGCGCTCGAAGAATTGATGGAAATTCCGGCGGTGGAAGCGCCGGTGCGGAGCGCGATCACCGAGCCGGCGATGGAGGCGGACGAACAGGCGGCGACGCTGCGCGTGACGGGATTTGCGTCGCGGCCAGAAGTGCAGCGGACGAACCGCAACGGGATTTACGCCTTCGTGAATCGGCGGCTGGTGCGCGATCGCCTCTTGCTGCACGCGATCGGCGAAGCATACCGAAACATCACGCCGCCGGGCGTGTATCCGGTAGTGCTGCTGTTTCTGGATTTGCCGGCGCAGGAAGTGGACGTGAACGTCCATCCAGCGAAGATCGAAGTGCGGTTCCGGCATCCACAGTTCATTCATGATTTCACGCGCGATGCGCTGAAGCAGGCACTGGCAAACGCGCGGCCGATCCCGGGATTTCCAGCTGCGCGGGCGATGGCTGCACAGATTCCGATGGGCGAAAGCGCTGGAACAACCGCGGTGGTGGCTGCGGCCGCAGCGTCTGCCGCGACGGCGGGGAGCGAATACATCGGGCCGCCGAGAGCGGAAATTCCTACGGCGTTTTTGGCGAGCCCGACGCCGGCTGTGGGAGGATCAGATTCGTTCGAATTAAGCGGTGTGCCGGACAAACCTGCGCCGCAGAGATTTTCGTTTGAAGTGGGAAGCGAAATGGCGTTTCCGCTGCGGCAAGCGGAGGAAGCGGGCTCGGCGTGCTCGGATTCGGCGATGGCTGCGGTTGCGGCAAGTCCGGGAGCGCTGCCGGGGCCGGAAGCGATTGCCGATTTAAAGCCGCTGGGGCAGGTGAGCAGCAGTTTCATTGTTGCAGTGAACGGCGAGGGATTGTGGATTGTAGATCAGCACGTGGCGCACGAGCGAGTGTTGTTCGAGCAGCATCTGAGGGCGCGGCGCGAAGGGGAAATCGGCGGGCAGAGATTGCTGACGCCGCTGATGGTGGAGCTGTCGCCGAGGCAACTGGCGACGTTCGAGCAGATCGGCGAAGAGCTGCGGGCGAACGGATTCGAAGCGGAGATGATGGGCGCGAGAAGCGTGGCGATTCAGGCGACGCCGGCGGGCGTGAGCGCGGGCGATGCGGAGAAGCTGCTGTTTGAGATTCTGGACGGGATTGCGCGGGAGAACGCGGCGATCTCGATTGAGACTCTGCAGGCGAAGATCGCGGCTTCGACAGCGTGCCATGCGGCGATCAAGGTGAACACGCCGCTCGATGCGACAAAGATGGAATGGCTCCTGGGGGAGCTGGCGAAGACGGAGTATCCGATGAGCTGCCCGCATGGGAGGCCGGTGGTGCTGAGGTATTCGGTGCAGGATATTGCGAGGGCGTTCAAGAGGATCTGAGGGAGCCCGCGAGCGGGCCGAGCGGAGCGAAGATACAAACACGTCCCGTACTTTGAGGTTGATCGCTCATGGTTGTTATCCCAATGCGGCGAGGGGTGGTGTCGAGAAAGCGGCGTCAAGCCGCCGCACTCCATAAAAGGCTTGCGACAACTTGGGGCGCGTGCCAGCCAAGAAACGGCGGGGGTACAAAAATTCAACTTGCGAAAACTGATTATAGCGATTGACGGGCCGGTGGGCTCGGGGAAGAGCACGCTGGCAAGGCGAGTGGCGGCGATGCTGGGGTACGTCTACATCGACACGGGAGCGATGTACCGAGCACTGGCGCTGAAGGCGCTGCAGCGGGGAATCGGGCTGGACGCAAGCGACGCGTTGGACGCGCTGGCAGCGGAGACGAGAATCGACTTGCGGGCGACGGATGGGACGCAGCAAGTGCTGCTCGATGGGGAGGATGTGACGGGAGCGATCCGGACACCGGATGTGTCGCAATCGGCGTCGAAGATCGCGGTGCTGCCCGGAGTGCGGCACGTGCTGGTGGCGGAGCAGAGGAGGGCGGGGCATCGCGGCGGCGTGGTGATGGAGGGGCGTGACATCGGGACGGTGGTTTTCCCCGACGCGGAGCTGAAGATTTTTCTGACAGCGTCGCCGGAAGCGCGGGCAGCGAGACGCTGGCGGGAGCACCAACTGAAGGGCGAGTCTTTGGGGTTCGAGCAGACGCTCGATGAGATTCGCGAGCGAGACCGGAGGGACCGGGAGCGGACGACGTCTCCGCTGGTGCGGGCGGTGGACGCCGTGGTGGTGGACAGCACGGCGATGGAAGCGGAAGAAGTGGCGCGGCTGGTGACAATGCTGGCGCGGGAACGGGCGGCGGCGGAAACGTCGAACGGGTGACTGGATTTTATTCGGCTGTAAATCGCGCGTGGGACGGCGCGAAAGAAGGGTTCGCGAATTTCGATCGGGACGGTAGCAAGCCCATCCTTTGCGAAGTACGCAAAGGATGGGGCACCCGACGGTGTCTTCGGATGCGATAGGGGCACGGCATGCCGTGCCCCTGCGAGGCGTACAAGGACGCTAGCGAGACGGGGTTGGCTGACCTGCCCCGGCGGGCTGGCCGGAGAGGATGCCGCGGGCCCATTCGACGGACTGGATGAAAAGTTCGGGAACGAGTCCAACGGGAATGGCCAGGCGCGCAGCGGCGGCGCGCACTTCTTCCCACTCTCCCCTTTCATAGAGCAGGGCAATCTCAAACAATTGATGGAAACGATTCGGCTCGCCAAGCAGAGCGCGGCGGATTTCCCCGCCGATGGCGACTTCGCGGAGAATATCGTCCATTTTCATGTCAAGAATCGCGTCGAGGACCGAGAGAAGGCCGAGGAGAAAAAGGTCGTTCGCGGAAGAGTGCATGCCGGCGGGCGAGGCGAGAAGCTCGAGAAAGTGGGCGCGGATGAGCGGAAGCAGGACGAGCTCGACCGGCTTGCCTTCGCCCATGCAGGCGATGGCGACGAGCGATACCCAACGGCGGATGCCGAGTTCGCCGAGAAGCGAAAGGGCGTGCGGAATGGAACGGACTTCCGTAAGAAGCGGGAAGGCGGGGGAGTTGAGATAACGGAGGAGACGGTAGCTGAGGGAGGATTCGGCCTTGATGCGCCCGGCGATCAGGTGGATATCCATTTGCGGCTGATTCGCGGCCTGAAGGACGCGGAGATACTGGAGCTTGTAAGCAGGAATATCGTGACGGCGGAGCATCTGGGGGCGGCTGAAGAAAAATCCCTGGAAGAAGGAATAGCCCCAATCAAGAGTGCGCTGGAAATCTTCGTAGGTCTCGACGCGCTCGGCGAGAAGGGCGATGCCGGAGCGGTGGTAGCACTCGACCAGGCGGCGCTGCTCTTCCGTGGGGGTGATGGAGAGATCGATCTTGAGAAAATCGGCGAAGGGAATCGCGGGGCGCCAGTCGGGGCGGTCGACGAAATCGTCGAGAGCGATGAGATAGCCGGCTAGCTTGAGGCGGCGGCAGGCGGCGATGACTTCGTCGTCGATGCGCACGGTTTCGAGAACTTCGACGACGATGCGGTCGCGGGGGAGGAGGAGGGGATAGTCGCGAATCAGGAATTCGCGGGTGCAATTGATGAAGGCGCGGCGGCCGTCGGTGAAACGCTCGATGCCGAAGAGAAGAAGACTGTCGGTGGAGGAAGCAGCGGCGAAATCGGGCTGGGAAGATTGATAGGAATTTTCCGGCCCGGAACGGAACAGGAGCTCGTAGCCGTAGACGATACGCTGGGTGTTGAAGATGGGCTGGCGGGCAAGAAATTTCTCCAAAGAAGAGCCTCCGTCCCGAAATGGGTCACGTGCGGGATGAAATGGAAGGGACGATGCTCCGACAGTTCCCGCAAGTGAATGACGGAGTTGCGTGCAGGCGTCTATGCAAGAAGAGACTGGGGGAAGGCGAGCAAGAGGACTGCCACTCCGGGCCGGAGGATAAGCACCGGCCCGAAGAAGAAAAGAGACCGCTATGCCGGGCTGGACATGGAAGCGAGAAACTCGCCGTTGGTCTTGGTCTTCGAAAGGCGGCCGAGGAGAAGCTCCATGGCTTCGACGGTCGAGAGTGGGCTCAGAACTTTGCGAAGGACCCAGACGCGATTGAGCTCGTCGGGCGGAAGCAGGAGTTCGTCCTTGCGCGTGCCGGAGCGATTGATGTCGATGGTCGGGAAGACGCGCTTATCGACGAGGCGCCGGTCGAGGTTGATTTCCATGTTACCGGTGCCCTTGAACTCTTCGAAGATGACGTCGTCCATGCGGCTGCCGGTGTCGACAAGAGCCGTGGCGATGATGGTGAGCGAACCGCCCTCTTCGACGTTGCGCGCGGCAGCGAAGAAGCGGCGCGGACGCTGGAGCGCGTTGGCGTCGATACCGCCGGAGAGGACTTTGCCGGAGGGCGGCGTGACGGCGTTGTAGGCGCGACCGAGACGAGTGAGCGAGTCGAGAAGAATGACGACGTCGCGCTTGTGCTCGACCAAGCGCTTGGCTTTTTCGAGCACCATTTCGGCGACCTGGATGTGGCGCTGGGGCGGTTCGTCGAAGGTGGAGCTGATGACTTCACCCTTGACGGTGCGCTGCATATCCGTGACTTCTTCCGGGCGCTCGTCGATGAGCAGCACGATGAGCGAAATCTCAGGATGATTGGCGGTGATGGAGTTAGCGACGGATTGCAGCATCATCGTCTTGCCGGTGCGCGGGGGCGCGACGATCAATCCGCGCTGGCCCTTGCCGATGGGGCAAAGCATGTCGAGAACGCGGCCGGTGAGATTTTCCTTGGTGGTCTCGAGGCGGATGCGCTCCTGCGGATAGAGCGGTGTCAGGTTGTCAAAAAAGATCTTGTTGCGCGCGACTTCAGGATCTTCGAAGTTGATGGCTTCGACTTTAATCAGCGCGAAGTAGCGCTCGCCGTCTTTGGGCGGGCGGACTTGCCCCGAGACGGTGTCGCCGGTACGCAGGTCGAATTTGCGGATTTGAGACGGGGAGACGTAGATGTCGTCCGGGCCGGGGAGATAGTTGTACTCGGGGGCGCGGAGGAATCCGAAACCGTCGGGGAGGCATTCGAGAACGCCTTCGGAGAAGATGAGGCCGTTCTTCTCGGTCTGCGCGCGGAGGATTTGGAAGATCAGCTCCTGCTTGCGCATGCCGGAGAAGCCGGGGATGTTCAGCTCCTTGGCGATCTTGGAGAGATCGGTGATGTTTTTGTCTTTCAGTTCTGCAAGGCTAACGCTCATGGAATTATTTCCTTCTCAAGCCTGAAAAAATCAGGCGCATGTTGAAATGTTTGCACTGTGGACTCCGGGCGGGTACGGCAGAACCAGCCACTGCGTCCAGGAATCGAAATCAGTCAGGGTCGAAACACCAGAGTTCTCCGGCGGGGGCGCGGCACGGCGAAACTACGCGAACAACAGCCGGAGAAAATCAATTGGTCAATTCGTCCTGTGCGACATCCGCGGCGAACTTCTGTTCGACACCGCCCACGGGGGGATGTCCGGGGACGGGAAGCGGCTTTTCCAGGGCAATTTCGAGGACATTGTCCATCGATTCGACGAAATGAATCGTCATTTGCGCCTGGATCTCGGGCGGGATGTCCGCCAGATCTTTTTCATTGTCTTTCGGCAAAATCACGGTGCGGAGGCCCAAGCGGTGGGCGGCCAGGAGCTTTTCCTTGACGCCGCCGATCGGCAGCACCTTGCCGCGAAGCGTGATTTCGCCGGTCATGGCCACGTCGCAACGTACGGGAATATTCGTGAGCGCGCTGACGATCGAAGTGCAGATCGTGATGCCGGCGGAAGGGCCGTCCTTGGGGATGGCGCCCTCAGGCACATGGACGTGAATATCGAGGTGGCGATAGAAATCTTTGGGCAGACTGAAGAGATATGCGCGGGAGCGAACGTAGCTCATGCCGGCCTGCGCCGATTCCTGCATGACGTCGCCGAGTTTTCCAGTGAGCGTCAGGCGGCCCTTGCCCTGCATCAGCGTCGTCTCGGTGGATAGAACTTCACCACCAACTTCGGTCCAGGCGAGGCCGACAGCCAGGCCGACTTCGTTCTTCTTCTCGTCGAAGAAATCGCGGAACTTCAGGATGCCGAGATAATCCTTCACATTCTCGGGGGTGATTTCGACAGAGGACTTGTTGCCCTCTTCGACCACCTTGCGGGCCACTTTGCGGCAGATGTTGGCAAGCTCGCGGTTCAGGTTGCGGACGCCGGCTTCGCGGGTGTAGTGGCGAATGATGTGCGAGAGAGACGGATCGGCGAACTGAATGTTGTCTTTGGTCAAGCCGGTGGCTTCGAGCTGCTTGGGCACCAGGAAACGCGAGGCGATCTGGTGCTTCTCCTGCTCGGTGTATCCGGGAATGCGCAGCACTTCCATTCGGTCCTGTAAGGGTTGCGGAATGGTGTGCAGGACGTTGGCGGTACAGATGAACATGACCTTGGAGAGGTCGTACTCGACATCGAGATAGTGATCGGTGAATGCGTGATTGAGCTCGGGATCGAGCACTTCCATCAAGGCCGCAGACGGATCGCCGCGAAAATCCATGGACATCTTGTCGACTTCATCGAGGACGAAAACGGGATTCACGGTGCCGGCCTTGCGCATCATCTGGATAATCTGGCCGGGCAGAGCGCCGATGTAGGTGCGGCGATGGCCGCGAATTTCGGCTTCATCGCGCACGCCACCCAGGGAAACGCGGACAAACTTGCGCCCTGTGGCGCGGCCGATGGACATGGCGAGCGAAGTCTTGCCGACGCCCGGAGGCCCGAGGAAACAGAGAATCGAGCCTTTCGGATTCTTCACAAGCTGGCGGACGGCGAGGTATTCGAGGATGCGCTCTTTGACTTTTTCGAGGCCGTAGTGATCCTCGGAAAGAATCTGTTCGGCGCGCTTGATATCGCGCAGCTCTTTGGATTTTTTCTTCCACGGCACGGCGAGGAGCCAATCGAGATAGTTGCGCGAGACGGTGGATTCCGCCGACATCGGCGGCATCATCTCGAGACGCTTCAGTTCCTGCATGGCCTTTTCCATCGGGCCTTCGGGCATACCGGAGGTTTCGATCTTTTTCTTCAACTGCTCGATTTCGCTGGCTTCGCCGCGGCCGAGCTCTTTCTGGATCGCCTTCAACTTTTCGTTGAGGTAATACTCCTTCTGGGCGCGCTCCATCTGGCGCTTGACGCGGGAGTTGATCGAGCGATCGACGTTGAGCTTTTCGATTTCCACTTCGAGGATGTCCGCGACGCGGTGCAGCCGCTCGAGCGGGTCGAAGATTTCAAGAAGCTCCTGCTTTTCCTCGACGGGAATCTGAAGATTGGCGGCGATGGCGTCGCTGAGCTTGCTGGGATCCTCGACGCGCACTGCGGCAATCATCGTGTCGTAATTCAGGCTCTGCGAGAGCTTGACGTACTGCTCGAAGAGGCCGGTGACGCGCGTTTGCGCCTCGGTGACGGGCGGGCCGACTTCGACTTTGGCAGAGACGACCTTAATCGTGGCGCGGAAGAAGCCTTCTTCCGTCGAGACGGAAACGATGCGGGCACGCTCGGTGCCCTCCACGAGGACTTTGATATTGCCGTCGGGAAGCTTCACGCTCTGGACGATATTGGCAAGGGTGCCGACCTGATAGATTTCCTCGGGCTTGGGATCATCGACCGAAGCGTCGTGCTGCGTGACCAGGAAAATCTTCTTGTCTCCGGCGAGCGCCTCTTCGAGAGCGCGAACGGAAGCTTCGCGCCCGACGATGAAGGGGTGCATCATCTCGGGAAAGATCACCATTTCGCGCACGGGCATCATCGGCACGCGGCGCGTTTCCTGTTTTTCGCGGTTGAACATAGGGTCCGTTGGGTCCTCAGCCGGCTTTTTCAAGCAAGCTCCAGTTGATTTCACGCCCTTTGACCATGTCCGCAGTGACGACAAAGTCGCGGAGTTTCCGCTGGGCGGGGAGGTGGTACATCATTTCCAGCATGAGATCTTCGAGAATCATGCGCAGGCCGCGCGCGCCGACTTTGCGCTGCAAGGCAAGTTCGGCGACGGTTTCGAGAGCGTCGTCGGTGAAGCGCAGGCGGACATTTTCAAATTCAAAGAGCCGCTGATACTGACGGACAAGCGCATTTTTGGGTTCCGTCAGGATGCGCACGAGGGCCGATTTGTCGAGGTCGCTGAGCACGCCGACAACCGGCAGGCGGCCGACGAATTCGGGAATCAAGCCGTAGCGGATCAAGTCGGTGGGCTGGACCTGTTCAAGGACTTCGATATTGCGCCGCGTGGCCGTGCTCGGCTGCGTATCGGCGTTGAAGCCGAGAGATTTCTGGCCAACGCGCCGCTCGATGATCTTTTCCAGGCCGACGAAGGCGCCGCCGCAGATGAACAGGATGTTCGTGGTGTCGACGGGCGTAAATTCCTGGTGCGGATGCTTGCGGCCGCCCTGGGGAGGAACATTGGCGACAGTGCCTTCGAGAATTTTCAGAAGGGCCTGCTGCACGCCCTCGCCGGAGACATCGCGCGTGATGGAAGGATTTTCGTCCTTCTTCGAAATCTTGTCGATTTCGTCGATGTAAATGATGCCCTGCTGGGCACGCTGGACATCGCCATCGGCGGCTTGCAGGAGCTTCAAAATGATGTTCTCAACGTCCTCGCCGACGTAGCCGGCTTCGGTGAGCGTGGTGGCATCGACGATGGCGAAAGGAACGTCCAACATGCGCGAAAGCGTCTGCGCGAGAAGCGTCTTCCCCGTGCCGGTGGGGCCGATGAGCATGATATTGGACTTCGTCAGCTCGACATCGCCCGGCTGGCGGTTGAGGAAGATGCGCTTGTAATGGTTGTAGACGGCCACGGCCAATTTCTTTTTCGTTTTGTCCTGCCCGATGACGTAGCCATCGAGAAACGATTTGATTTCGGGCGGACGCGGAAGGCGGCGATTGACGGGACTGGCCTGCTCGCGCTTCTCGTCCTCGAGGATCTGCTGGCACACGCCGACGCACTCGTTGCAGATGTACGAACGCGGGTACTCGGAGGGAGAGCTGATCAGCTTCTCCACCTGCTCCTGCGTTTTATGGCAGAAGGAACAGCGCAACGGCTCTTCTGGTGTGAACCGTTTCACTGAATTTGCCCCTTTCGGAAACTGGAAGCGCCACCCCGGATTGCAGTATCACCCATTGTAAATCGGAAGTCGAGAACGCGGAGGAGAATCATCGCTTTGGGTACTAACCCTTTGGAACACACTCACCGGTGCTTGGTGATGATCTCATCGACGATGCCATAGGCCTTGGCCTGCTCCGCAGTCATGATGAAATCGCGCTCCACGTCGCGCTCGATTTTCTCGAGCGGCTGGCCCGTATGGCCCGCAAGAAGTTTGTTGAGCGCTTCGCGCGTGCGAATGATTTCCTTGGCGTGAATGTCGATATCGGTGGCCTGGCCGGAAAGTCCGGACATCCAGGGCTGGTGAATCAGGACGCGCGAGTTTGGCAGCGCGTAGCGTTTCTTGGGCGTGCCGGAAGCGAGCAACACAGCGGCGATGGAAGCGGACTGGCCGATGCAATAGGTGACGACATCGGGCTTGACGAACTGCATCGTGTCGTAAATTGCCATGCCAGCGGAAATCGAGCCGCCAGGAGAATTGATGTAGACGGAAATGTCTTTTTCCGGATCCTCGGAGGCGAGAAAGAGGAGCTGTGCGGTGACGAGATTGGCGACGTGGTCGTCAATCGGCGTACCGATAAAGATGATGTGGTCCTTGAGGAGCCGGGAATAGATGTCGTAGGCCCGCTCGCCCCGGTTGGTCTGTTCGACCACCATGGGAACCAGAGTCGTGGCGCGAGGCATTTCGTCGTCTGTTTTTCTCATTGGGAATCTTTTGGCGCGCAGAGGAACTCGAATCGGACGTTACTTTTCACTGGTGGCTGTCGTCTCGATTCGGGCCGAACGGTAGAGCCAATCAAGCGTTTTGTCGCTTCGCAACTTCGATTTCATCCTATCGAGCGCTCCCTGCTTTGTCAAGCGAGCGCGAACCGCCGTTGCGGACTCACCACTCTGTTCTGCCAGCGCTGCAATCTCTTTTTCGACGTCTTCGTCGGTCGCGTCGATCTTTTCAGCCGTCGCGATGCGATCCAGAAGGATTTCGGCCTTCACATCGTCGATGGCGCGGTCGCGCTGGCGATTGCGCAGCGAGACCCAGTCAACATTCACAGCCCGTGGGTCGACGCCCTGCGCGGCAAAGGTGCGAACGAGACGCTCCAACCTTACATCCATTTGATGCTCGATAAGGGTTTCGGGAACTGGGAAATCGTGGCGCTTGACGAGCGTTTCGAGAATTTTCTCACGCGCCTGGGCTGTCTGCTGGTGCTCCTTTGCGTGCTCCAGGTCCGCCTGAATCTTCGTGCGGAGTTGCGCCACGGTCTCGACGCCGGAATTTTCTCCGAGCGCCTCCTTCGCAAATTCATCGTTCAATTCGGGCAGCTTCTTTTCCTTGATGCCCTGGATTTCGGCAGAGTAGTCGTAGGTTTTTCCGGCAAGCTTCGTATCCGGGAAATTTTCGGGATAAGCGGTGCGGAATTTCTTGGTTTCGCCGGATGATGCGCCGCGAAGATTCTCCGTGAAGCTTTCGAGGGTTTCTTCGGCGCCGACGTGGCAAAGGATGTTGTCCGCCTGGACGGGCTCGCCGTCGCCGACAGGGGTGCCCGCGAGTTTCATCAGCACGTAGTCGCCGTCCTTCGCAGGCTGACCCTCGATGGGGACGTAGGTGGCCGCGCGGTCGCGAAGCTCTTCGATGGCTTTGTCGACCTGCGCGTCGCCGGTTTCGACCGGGTCGACCTGCACATCGAGATTTTTGTAATCGGCGAGCTCGAATTCGGGCAGGACCTCGAAGACGGCGCGGAATTTGAGCGGCTCGCCGTCGTGGAAATGGACCTGATCGACTTCGGGGCGGCCGACAGGAATCAGATTCTTTTCGTCGAGAGCCTTTTCGAGATATTCGGGAACGAGGGATTGTAGAACTTCGCCTTGAATGTCGTCGGCGAAGCGACGGCGGATGAGCGTCACCGGCGCCTTGCCCGGGCGAAAGCCAGGAATCCGGGCGACGCGGGCGATATCGCGGGCAATTTTCTCAGAGGCTTTTTGAACGTTTTCGGCCGGGATTTCCAGCTCGAGTTCGCGCTTGCACGTGGCTTCAGTCATATTTTTGAATGGCAAAGCAGGCGACGCCTTGCAAGTCTATCTGCCGATCACCTGTCCGGAATCCGAGAAGGAGGAGGGCAGAGAAGTGCGGCCCGGCTGCACTGCTCATGAAAGAACAGTATAGGAAAGGATGCGGGCGGCGTCAACTGGATGCAGGGGTTCGGGGAGAAAGATCGGGGGAGGCGGGGCAAGTGAATGCAAGGAAAAATGGTGCGGAAGGAGGGAGTTGAACCCCCACGGCCTTTCGGCCACAAGATCCTAAGTCTTGCGCGTCTGCCAGTTCCGCCACTTCCGCACGGATCCGGAAAGAATTCTAGCATGATGCGAAGCCAAGGCGGCGTTGACAGATTCCTGAAGCGGCCGGTACACGCGTTTCCGTTTTTCCACTCCCCACTTCGATACAGCTTGCCGGTGGCGACCGCATTTGATAGATTGCGCGGCAAACAAGCAGTTCCAGCCTAAGAGTGTCCCAGAGGAGGTCGAGATGCCACATTGCACAAAGTGCGGTGCTGCCGTGGCGGAGAACGCTGCATTCTGCACGTCGTGCGGCACGCCACAAGCGAGCGGCGCGCCTGCAGGACCGCCAACTACTGCGGCGAGCGCGGCGCCGGCCGCGGTTGCGCCGGCGCAGACGGGAATCGAAGAAAATGTAGCGGGCTTGCTGAGCTATTTGCTGGGCTGGCTGACGGGGCTGGTATTTTTCCTGATCGACAAGCGGCCGAACGTGCAATTCCACGCACGGCAATCGATTGTGGTTTTTGGCGGGCTCACCATTATTCACATTTTTGTGATGCCTGTGTGGGGGATCAGCACGCTGGCTGGTTGGGGTATCTTTGGGATGATCGCCTTCCTGATCGACATCGTGGGATTCGTGCTCTGGATCGTTTGCATGATCAAGGCCTACCAGGGGCAGCGGTTCCGCGTGCCGCTTGCGGCAGATCTGTCGGATAAGATTTTCGGGAAAGTGTGACGCCGCCGTTTGGGTGAGTCCCGCCGCCAGGCGGAGACTCTCTGTTTGTGTCTCGTTGAGCGCAGGACAGGTGTGCCGCCGCGGGCTTGCCTCTTGACAATACAGTTGTGTCCAGCCATTCTTCTCTACTTTCCTCAGGTTGGCGTTGGAATCTGTAAGAACGAGTCAGGAGCGGGGATTGAAAGTTCGTGTTTGTTTCCACGACAGATGCTTCGACGGCGCATCGTCTGCAGCAATCTTTTCGCGCTTCTATCGCGAAAGGATCAATCCGGAGGCTGAATTCCTGTACACGGGAATGACGCACAAGGCGTCGCAGCCGTTCGAGGACGGTTTATTCGACGGGGACGAAAATGCCATCGTGGACTTCAAGTATTCGAGCTCGCCGCAGCTTACCTGGTGGTTCGATCACCACCAGAGCGCTTTTCTGACACCTGAAGATGCGAAGCATTTCCGCGAGGACCATTCGGGGAAGAAGTTTTACGATCCCACCTACAAATCCTGCACGAAATTTCTGGCGACGATTGCTTCAGAAAAATTCGGGTTCGACGCGCGACCACTGGCTGAGTTGATTCACTGGGGCGACATTATCGACGGTGCACAGTTCGCTTCGCCGGAAGTGGCCGTGGGGCTGGCGGAGCCGGCCACGCAACTGGCGCTGGTGATCGAAGCCGCACCGGAAGCGAACCTGGTTCCGAAGCTGATTCCGCATCTCGCCTATATTTCACTGAAGGAAATGGTCGAGCTTCCGGCGGTGAAAAAGCACCTGGGGCCGCTGCTCGAACGGCACCGGAAGTCGATGGATATTTTGCGCGAACGAGCCGATTGCCGGCGGGGAGTGATTTATTTCGATGTGAGCGACCTGGACCTTGAAGGCTACAACAAGTTCATTCCTTATTATCTGTATCCCGACGCGTTGTATTCCGTGGGTGTGAGCGCGTCGCCGACGCGCGCGAAAGTCTCTGTGGGAACGAGCCCGTGGAAGGAAGTGGATGCGGAAGTGAATCTGGCTTCGCTGTGCGAAAAATATGGCGGCGGCGGGCATGCGCGCGTGGCCGCGATTTCGTTTGGCCCCGGCGATTTGGTGAAGGCACGGCAAGTGGCGAAAGAGATCGCGGCGCAATTGCGAAAAGAGAAGTAGGAGGCGCTCGGACGGCGTGGGGGGATGCGCGAGGCGACTGGCGAAGCGCGCGGCCGCTTGGAAGGAATTCCCTCCGTGATACAATAAGAAATTCTGTGGGCCGCTAGCTCAATTGGTAGAGCAGCTGACTCTTAATCAGCGGGTTCCAGGTTCGAGTCCTGGGCGGCTCACCACTCCTGAATTTCGTTCCCGGGAAGATGTTCCTTTACATCCTTTACAGTTCCTCTACCGGCCGGTATTGCGCCGGCGTGACGGAGGATCTGGCCATGCGCGAATGCCGTTTTTAAATATCTTACGGCGCTAACCCCGTTACTTTACTAGCACATATAGCAATCCTAAGCCAAACTTGAAGGCACTTTTTATTTGACAATAGAAGTGCTTCCAATAGACTTGGCACATCAATATGTGAGACCAAAAGACCGGGCTCGCTTGAGGAACCCAGAACAGCCTCGGTTCTCTGGAGGTTGTCGATGTCGACGGTTCGGAGCTTTCGCTTTTCGAAGTGGTTGACGATCAGTGCTGTTTTTTCTGCAGTTGCCGGTTTCGGTGTCCAGGCGCGAGGGCAAAGCGTCCCTGCCGTGTATGTTGGCGACGTTAAGATCACCGGCCTCCCGGATGACTGGACCCATCACCACATCGTATTCGCCAATCCAGGCACAGAGGAGCAGGCTCTCCAGAGCGGTCACGATGCGCAGTGGCAGAAAATCACCAATGAACCTCGCTACGTGATCCAGCAAATAAAGAAAAATCTGCCTGTGCAAGGACCGGCCGCCCCTTACGCGGAGTATCGGGCCTGGTGGGTCTCTCAATTCACGAAAGCTCCTGAGCCGATCAATCCATTCGGCTTCTGGCGGCCGCGCGACAGGCCTCTTCCATGGCCTATCGGACACTCCGAAATCCAGAGAGATTGGAGTATGACCTCTGGGGGTACCGGAGGTCTTTTGCCGAATCATTTCCCTGCCAAGTATGTTTTTTCTGCTACGAACACGGAGAGCTGCAGCGATTTCATCGTTTTCCCCACCGGAATTGTCGGAAGTGCCACGCAAGCCACCGTGATCGCCTATAACAATCTCTATAAAACCACCTGCGGCTCCACTGTCCCGGGTGTTCTCCTCTCGATCAATACTGGCGGTCTGGCCAACAAATCCCCGGTACTCTCCCTGGATGGAACGCAGGTGGCCTACGTCCAGACGAGCAGCAGCGGCAGTGTGACTGCAATGTTGACGAATGGGTCGGTCAACTTTACCGTGACAGCAGGAACTCTCAGTTCAAGTAACGTCGGCTCGCTTGTTGCAGGGACGAATATTCCTACGGGTGATACGATCGCGACGGTGACCAGCTCGACCACTGGCACCTTGACCACCGCTGCTTCTGGCGGCGGCAGCCATGTTCTCACCATCACTGGGGTAGCCCAGCTCGTCCTGCTAAAGATCGCTGCGGGAGGAACCTCGGTGAGCATCCCATCCTCCCCCGGGGTTACTACACATGCGAACTATCGCGCTTGCACCGCCCCATGCTACACGACCTTCAATTTCTACAACGCGACTGCCGGGACCGATGTCTTGGATTCCAACTCGGCGCCGTTTTATGTCTATCCCAGTGGCAGCTCCAACCCGGATACCTTGTACGTGGGTGATGACCTTGGTTACGTCCACAACTTTAGCGGTGTGTTCGAAGGAACGCCCGCTGAAGTAACCACCACGGGCTGGCCGGCGAGAGCAAGCACAGAGGCAGGAGGCGTAGCTCTAAATTCGCCCGTTTATGACACTGTGTCGGGATACATTTTCGTAGGCGACACGGGCGGCTACCTGCATCAATTCGCCCCTGCCGCGCCGGGCACGGTGAATGTCTCAGGGCGTTTGGGGTACAACACGGGCGGGCTCACTGATCCTCCCATCGTCGACGACACCAGCGGGACAGATTATGCCTACCAGTTTGTGGGGTACAGCGATGATACGACGCATAATCGCCCTAGCTACATTAACGTGTTCCCCGCTGAAACAGCACTGAGCGGCACCTTCGGCACCAGCGTGTGGTTCCCCAACGATTCAACTACCACCCGGCCCGCGGGAACCTCAACGCTTCAGTATGCCGGCACGTTCGATAATGCGTACTTCACGGGGACAGGACAGACCGGAAACATTTACACCTGTGCAGGCGGTGTCTTGTATCAAGTTCCTCTCGCCAACATCGGCAACGCCACTCCTACGGTGCGCGCCTTTAGCACTCCGACCAGCGCCGCTACTAATTGCTCGCCCGTCACCGAGTTCTACAACGGTACCACCGATTATATTTTCATGAGCGTAGCGGCCAACGGCAACGCCACGGTCACTCCTTCATGCTCTGGCGCGTGTGTCTACAACTACAACGTCACGACCAGCACCGCCACGACCGGCTCACCAACAGATGGACTTGCCGCGCCCGGCGGGACGAGTGGTATCGTCATCGATAATTCGGCATCGGGCGGCGGGTCAGAAATATATTTCACTTCCCAAAGCAACGAGACCTGTGGCGGCAACGGATCTGTTGGAAGCGGCACTGGCAGTTGCGCTGTTCAGGCAACACAATCGGGGTTGCAGTGATTTTTACGAATTTTCGATCGGTGGAGACATTACGCGTCTGCTATCCTAGGGCGGGACGTGGAGCGGCACATAAATTCCCATATTGATAGAGGTGCTTATTGAATACGGATTCTGCCGATCGGAAGCAGCCGGAAACGCCGGAGGATGAGGCGAAGGGCACCCGGAAGAAGCCCTACGAGAAGCCAACGGTGCGGCACGAACGCGTGTTTGAGACGATGGCGTTGTCCTGCGGTAAGGTGCAATCCACCCAGGGCTCCTGTCACTTCAACCGCAGGGCATCGTAATGGAACGGGTAGATGGGGAAGGCGCTCCTGCAAGAAGCTTGTTGCGATCTGGTGGCTGACCTTGTGTGCTCCTCGTGTAAAGTCCAGCTCAAAGTCACAGGGGCCAGTATGGTTCCAGCCCTTTGGCTGGGGGATTTGCTGAGCGTCCACAGTTGTGTTCCTTCCGAGTTGCTGCCGGACTTGATGATCGTATTCCGGCAAAAGCAAAAGCTGATTGTCCATAGATGGATATGTCCCTGACGATGCCAATTCCTCAGGCCGCCGGCGAGCACGACATTGTGATTGAAATCGGAGGGCTGCCCATCGCGGTGCAGACGACCGATCCGGAGTTTGAACGCCTCTTGCGCCAGCGGTATTGCGATTATATTCGGCCGTCGAGCGTTCCACAGTTCGCTCTCAGCGTGCAAATAGTGGCACCGGACCTGATGGATCCGGACGCCGACGTTGAAGTTTGGCTTGTAGAGGGTCACGAGTGGAGGATGGCGCGTGGCGACTTCCGTGCCTCGTGGAATCCGGCTGAGCGGTGGGGGCAAATTCAGCAATGCGCAAACCCATATTCGATCGATTCGGTGCTGCGCATCATTCACACGTTGATGCTTGCGCCGGATGGCGGATTTTTATTGCACGCGTCCAGCGTGGTTCGCAATGGCAAGGCGTTTCTTTTTTCGGGTATATCTGAAGCTGGCAAGACCACAATAGCTCGCCTTGCGCCTCCTGACGCGGAGGTATTGACGGACGAAGCGTCGTATATCCGCAAGATTGATGGTCGATACGTTGCCTACGGCACCCCGTTCGCCGGAGAGTTTGGCGAACCTGGCAAGAATATTCGGGCGCCGATTGCAGCCCTTTACCTGCTGAAGAAGGCGCCGGAAAACAGTATTGAGAAGATCAATCCTACCGATGCGACACAGCGCCTGCTCCGCAATATTCTTTTTTTCGCGCAACAGGACGAGTTGGTTCGGCAGGTGTTCGATGCGGCCTGCGCGTTTGTAGCATCTGTACCGATTTATCAACTGTCGTTCTTTCCGGACCAGCGGGTGTGGGAGGTGATAGGGTGACCATGCCATCTGTCGAGATATACCCATGCCAAAGCGCCAACATCGCAGCACGGACACTCGGCGACGAAACGATCATCATGTCGACCCAGGATGCGACCGTTTTCATGCTGAACTCCGTCGGCACCATTATCTGGAATGCCACAGACGGCAAAACGCCGCTTTCGCAGATTGTGCGCGATCGAGTTTGTTCTGTATTTGACGTCAGCGACGCCGCAGCATACGCGGACGCGAAAGAATTCGTTGTGCAACTGGCTGAGCATGGAATTCTTCGTATCTCCGATGCACCGGTTTCTCCTGCGGAGGCCCAGTGAGTCTGCTGGAAGAGTTCAACCAAAAGGCAACGAGCCTGGGCATTCCGCTCAGCGCGCATCTGGATATCACTTGGCGTTGTAATGAGCGCTGCGTTCATTGTTATCTCGACCACGACGCAGAAGGCGAGATGAGTACGGAAGAGATCAAGGACGTCGTCGGCCAGTTAGCAGATGCGGGCACGTTTTTTCTGAGCATCAGTGGTGGTGAGCCTCTTCTGCGCCGCGATTGCTTTGAGATCCTCGAATATGCCCGTTCCCTGCGTTTCCAAACAAAGCTCAAGACTAACGCGGTCATGATCGGCTCCAAAGAGGCCGCCCGACTCAAGAAGATGGGCATCGAGAAGGTTCAGATCAGCCTCTACTCGCACCGCCCGGAGGTTCACGATGCCATCACCAAATTGCCGGGTTCGTTCCGCCGGACAATCGATGCCATCAAGTTTCTGAAAGAGAACCACGTCAATGTTTCTGTCACCAATGTGCTCATGCAGTTCAATAGCACCCATGCCAAGGCTGTGAAGCGGTTGGCCGGAGAACTCGGCGTTGAATTCACAATCGACCCAACCATTACGCCGATGATCAATGGAGACAGGGCAATTACCAAGCTGAACATCACGCAGGATGAACTGTACTCGGTCATGCACGACGAGGAGTTCGTCGGGGACGTTGGCGAGTTTTGCTCGCCTACCACAAACGTCGGGGACGATATTCTTGGTGGCTACAGCTGCAGCGCCGGCCACACGCTGGCTTACATCTCCCCGTTCGGCGACGTCTTCCCCTGCGTATCGTTCCCTATGCCCTGTGGCAGCGTTCGCAAGCAAAAATTCCGCGACATATGGCACCATTCGCCGGCTCTTGCTGAGCTGCGCTCCGTGCACGTCCGCGATTTGCACACCTGCTCACAGTGCAGCCACACTGCTTATTGCTCTCGTTGCCCGGGTCTCGCCTACATGGAAGGCGATATGCGGGGTCCCTCGTCGAGCGACTGCCAGAAGTCCTTCGCCCGCACGGGCATTCGTTCAGCAGCAATGCAGCGACCTAGCCAAGCAGCCTTTAACCACCTCATTCAGATTACCGGACTAACGTGAGCAGCCAGCCTTAAACGGATCGACGTTTTTGCTTCGTCTCCGTGAACGACCCAACGGGGACATACGGGTTTGCCTACGACAACATGGGACGGCTGATCGGCACGACTACGCAGTACTCGTTCCTGCCGGGTACGAATTTCACGAACGCGTACGCCTACGACGCGAACTCCAACCGGGTGGGCTATACGGCCCCAGACGGCAGTGACCTGCTCCCCTGAATCCGCACAAAGCTGAGTATGATTTCACGTCGCGGAAAGGGGGAGGAGCATGTCGAGGAGCAAGCACACCGAGGCGCAGATGATCGCTGCGCTGAAGCAGCTGGAAGCGGG